>Ga0180219_1000284_pt1 | contig 48016 bp, 42 predicted proteins | sample eDN3rd30CBELigMG_FD_151338 | JGI IMG/M metagenome (GOLD analysis project Ga0180219, IMG submission 151338) | Enriched Miracle-Growth compost microbial communities from Emeryville, California, USA - eDNA 3rd pass 30_C BE-Lig MG (version 2)... ... | reverse complement strand
GCATGCTGGTCGCCGGTCTCGCGCTGCTCGGTGTCGCCGTCTACTACTGGGTCCTCACCGGTCCGATGGGCCTGCCGGTCTCCAACCGCACGGTTATCGACTCGCTGGTGGCGCTCGGCTTCGGCGCCTCGCTGATCTCGATCTTCGCCCGTCTCGGCGGCGGCATCTTCACCAAGGGCGCCGACGTCGGCGCCGACCTCGTCGGCAAGGTCGAGGCCGGCATTCCGGAAGATGATCCGCGCAATCCCGCGACCATCGCCGACAACGTCGGCGACAATGTCGGCGACTGCGCCGGCATGGCGGCCGATCTGTTCGAGACCTATGCCGTGACCGTGGTCGCGACCATGGTGCTCGGCTCGATCTTCTTCGCCAGCCAGGCGGCGCTCGGCGCTTCCATGCTGTATCCGCTGGCGATCTGCGCCACCTGCATCGTGACCTCGATCATCGGCACCTATTTCGTCAAGCTGGGCGCCAACAACTCGATCATGGGCGCGCTCTACAAGGGCCTGATCGTCACCGGCGTGCTGTCCATCGGCGGTCTCGCCCTGGCGACGCATTGGCTGGTCGGCTGGGGCGAAATGGGCAAGGTCTCGGGCCAGTCGATCACCGGCACCAACCTGTTCATCTGCGGTCTTGTCGGTCTCATCGTCACCGGCCTGATCGTCTGGATCACCGAATATTACACGGCAACCGGCAAGCGTCCGGTCGTCTCGATCGCGCAGTCCTCGGTGACCGGCCATGGCACCAACGTGATCCAGGGTCTGGCCGTGTCGCTCGAATCGACGGCGCTGCCGGCCATCGTCATCGTCGGCGGCATCATCGCCACCTCGCAGCTCGCCGGCCTCTACGGCACGGCGATCGCGGTGACCACCATGCTCGGCCTTGCCGGCATGATCGTCGCGCTCGACGCCTTCGGTCCGGTCACCGACAACGCCGGCGGCATTGCCGAAATGGCAGGCCTGCCCAAGGAAGTGCGTCATTCGACGGACGCGCTCGACGCGGTCGGCAATACCACCAAGGCCGTCACCAAGGGCTATGCGATCGGCTCCGCCGGTCTCGGCGCGCTGGTGCTGTTCGCTGCCTACACGAACGACCTGCAGGCGTTCATCGACCAGGGCCGCCCTTACTTCAAGGACGTCGGCAAGGTCTCGTTCGACTTGTCGAACCCCTATGTCGTCGCGGGCCTGATCTTCGGCGGTCTCATCCCCTACCTCTTCGGCGGCATCGCCATGACGGCCGTCGGCCGTGCGGCGGGCTCCGTGGTGGAAGAGGTGCGCCGCCAGTTCCGCGAAATGCCGGGCATCATGCAGGGCACCCAGCGGCCGGACTACGGCCGCGCGGTGGACATGCTGACCAAGGCGGCGATCAAGGAAATGATCATCCCGTCGCTGCTGCCGGTGCTGGCGCCGTTCGTCGCCTATTTCGGCGTGCTGTGGATCTCCGGCTCCAAGGCCAATGCCTTCGCGGCGCTGGGCGCTTCGCTGCTGGGCGTGATCGTCAACGGCCTGTTCGTCGCCATCTCGATGACGTCGGGCGGCGGCGCCTGGGACAACGCCAAGAAGAGCTTTGAAGACGGCTTCGTCGACAAGGACGGCGTCAGGCATCTCAAGGGCAGCGAGGCGCACAAGGCCTCCGTCACCGGCGACACCGTCGGCGACCCCTACAAGGACACGGCGGGCCCCGCCGTGAACCCGGCGATCAAGATCACCAACATCGTCGCGCTGCTGCTGCTGGCCATCCTGGCGCATTAAGCGAACCGATACGTGAATGCGGAAAGGGCGGGGGAAACCCCGCCCTTTTTGTTTGTGTGGCTTGCTGGAAAATTGAGTCTCCGGAATCGCTTGCGGTGCTTTGTGCAGGTTCTGATTCAGATCGCGGCCCGCCCCGCGGCCAGTTCCTCGGTGGCTGTGTGCCCTGCATTTGTGGTGCGGCGGAGAAAGTCAGCGATCACCGCGAGCTCGGCCTCGCCATAGCCGGCGCAGATTTCGTCCATGGATGTGTTCATCCCCGCGTAGAGACGGAAGATATCGGCGATGCGATCGCGCAGGGCGCGGACGAGGACGGCGCGCCGGTCGGCCGGCACCCGGTCGCGGACGATCCAGCCGTCGCGTTCAAGCCGGTCGAGAATGCCCGTCATGGTGGCGGGGTGGAGGCCGGCGCGCTGGGCCAGCGCGCTGGGGCTGAGCGGGCCGTGACGGGCGATGAGATCCAGGCAGTCGAGGTCGATGTCCTTGAGGTCGAGCCGCGTGCCGACATGGCGGTTGAGCAGGGACAGTTGATTGCGGAGGTCGCGCAGCGATTGCTTGATCGCGCCGCTCAGCCGCCGTCGTTGCGCCGCGCCGTCAGATAATACGGAATTCATATTGTATGGTTCTCGTCATTATAGTATGAATCTCATATTATACGGAAAGCGGATAAAAATCCACCGCTGGAAGGCGGCGTCGGGTCGGTGACGGAGAGAGCGGATGAAAATAACGGTTTTTGGCGCCACCGGCGGTATCGGTGGAGAGGTGGTGCGGCAGGCGCTGAAGGCCGGGCACCAGGTAACAGCGGTGGTCCGCGATCCGGCCCGGTTCAACGTCAAACACGCCGCCCTCGAAGTGGCGGTGGCGCCGGACCTGAGCGATGCCGAGGCCCTGCGCCCGGCACTGGAGGCGAGCGACGCCGCTGTTTCGGGTGTCGGCCCGCGCGGCCGCAAGGATGGACCGGTCGCCTCCACCGCCACACGCTGCATTCTGCGGGCCTTGGAGAGGAGCGGCGTGGCGCGCTTCGCGGCGGTGAGCGCGGTGCCTGTCGGTCCGGTGCCGGCCGGGGAGAGTTTCGTCAACCGCCGGCTTTTGCTGCCGCTGATCAGCGCGCTTCTGCGCGACCTCTATGCCGACCTGGCGCAGATGGAAGAAGAAATCAAACGCAGCAATACTCTATGGACGATCGTGCGGCCGCCCAAGCTGGTCGACAAGCCGCGGACCGGCATCTATCGCACCAGCATCGGCGGGAATGTGCCGCGCGGCTATTCCATTTCCCGCGCCAATGTCGCAGACGCGATGATCGCCGCCCTCAGCGACCCGACGACCGTCAGGCAGGTCGTCGGCGTCGCGAATTGATCCTTGTGTTCGAAAAAGCTGAATCCATGGAATCGTTTATCACGAGTTCTGCAGATTCAGATTCAAGTCGCGTGCGGAAGGCGCAAGAAACGCGGTATTCGCATGGTCATTTGACGGTGGCGCTGGCGATCGGGCCCGGCGTCATGCCGATGGCGAAGTGCGCGATCTCATGGGCCTTGTCGCTCTCAGCCGTTGCCACCACTACCTGCCAGTCGGCAAAGACGCGCCAGCCGATGGTGAAGTGTCCCAGGCTGGCGAGAAAGACATGATCGTCGACTAGCATCGGCAGCAGCAGCGGATGCGTGTCGGTCAGCGCGGCCGTGGTCTCGGGCTTGTCATCGGCCGGCGCGTCATCGGGAGCGGGGCGGGCGGCGACGATACGCTTCAGACGCTGATACTCTTCGCGTTGCGGCCCGCTCAGCGTCGCGAGCAGCTTCGCTTCCACGCCGGCGCGGTCTTCCTGCGTCTGCCTGACGAGATCGAGCGCGACGCGCTGAAATCCGCCACAGCCGGCGCTGCCGCAATGATTCGGCTCCCATTTGTTGAGGCTGGCCCAATCGTTGAACGTCTTCGCCGGATCGAAGCGGGGATGAAGACAAAGCTGGCCGTACACGGCTCCTGCCATTTGCCGGCGCTCCACGGCGTCAGCACCAATGTCGAAGCAAGGCTCGGCCCGGCGTTGAGGTCGTCGTCGATCACAACGGACAGGCCGTCGACCGACGCAAAGGACCGTGTTTTGCCGCAGGACCCGCCCATATCGTTTTCCCAGCTCTCCGGAGCGGGCGCGAGACTCGCCTGTCCCGCTCGCGCAGCGAAAAACACCGTCGAATTGCAATGCAGTGTGCCGCTGACCGTGTTGGCGGCAAACAGATCGCTGCCGGGCAGATTGGAGACCGTCACCGCTTCGTCGTTGCCGATGAACGCTTTCAGCAGTTCGGGGGATGGGGAGAGGGGCGGCCGAAGCTGCTTCGCCTCTTTGATGAACGCCTCGTTCGAATAAGCCTTCAGCTTGAATCGCGTCTTTCCGGTCCTGACGCCAGCCGGGGACTTGTTGAGGACTGTGCCGACCATGTCGAGGGGCGCATCGCCGTTCGATGGCCAGTTGCGCTTGATCCGCGTCACCAGATGGCCGGCGGCGACCGTGCAGGACGTCGCCGCCTGCGCGGTCTGGACCAGCGCGATGATTACGGCGCAGGCGACAGCGGCGCGTTTCGCGGCAGTAAGACACGACATGCAGTTCTCCCGCTCAGGCGGAAGAGTATCGCATCGTCCGTGGTTATGGCGAAAGCCTGAATCGCCGGAGTCACTTGCCGGCATTTCCGCAAGTTGCGATTCAGGTTCAGGCGTTCAGGAGAAGCGCAGCAGGTTCTGCATCATGTTTTTCAGGAAGGAGGTTTCGCCGCCGGCGGTCGGCGTCGTGCGGTCGATGAAGTTGACCACCTTGCCGTCTTCCAGGCCGTAATTGGCGATGCGCTGGACCTTCTTGTTCTTGTCGAAATAGACCGCGAAAATGCGCTGGTCGGTGACGGTCGGCTGCATGAAGGCGAGCTTCCGTTCGGTCTTCTGGCTGATGTAATACCAGGCATCACCACCGACGGTCGAAGTGGTGGAAGGGGTGCCGAGGACGACCAGGGTCTGTTCGGCCGACGAGCCCATCTTGACCTGGCTCATGACTTTGTCGTCGATGACATAGCCGCGGTATACGTCGCCGTCATATCCCAGGCAGCCGCCCAGGCTCGTGGCGAGCGCCGTGGCCAGAGACAAGCCCATCACTTTCGACCGGATATTCAGCTTCGTCATACTTGGTTCCCCGATGGGCAATAGAGCATTTTCGAGCGAAGCGGACGCCAGTCCGCTATGGGACAGAGCGCAACGCGCGCGTATTATAGGATTTTACTTGCATCCGCGAGCCGCGATGCCTAACCCCCGGAGGCGCGAATTGCAAGGTTTGCGTTTACAAAAGGCAGATCAAGGCGCCTCCTGGCGTCCCTGGCGAAAGCAGACAGAACTTACCGATGGCATTCAGTTTTCTCCGTCGCTCCCGCAATCGGGAATTGATTGATCGGCTTAACGGCGAGATCATGGCGGCGTCGCGTCAGCCGGCCTTTTTTACGAGTTATGGCGTGACGGACACGGTTGCCGGGCGGTTCGAAACCTTGTCCCTGCACGCGGGTTTGGTGATCTGGCGGATCGAGACCCTGCCGGAGCCGGGGCCGGACCTCGCCCAGGACCTGACCGACGCGGTGTTCCGCAATATCGACATCGCCCTGCGCGAAATGGGCACTGGTGACGTCGCCATGCCCAAGAAAATGAAAGTCATGGCCCAGGGCTATCTTGGCCGTACCGTTGCCTACCGGACGGGTCTGCATGAACCGGAAACAGACATCCTGGCGCGTGCGCTCGCCCGCAATGTCTATGGTGACGAGGACCTGTTTGAGAGCGCCGACTGCCAGCGGCTGGCCCGCTATACGCGCCGCTTGCACGAAGCCTATGAGGCGCTGAACCTCGAAACCATCATGGCCAGGCCGTTGCCGGTGGTGGCCGCGTCGGATGTGTCCTGAGAGCCAGGAGCGCGAAATGAAAAACGACGATCACCCGAAGGCCAGACCGACGAGGACCAAGCCGGCCTTTTCGCGGCCTGTTCTGATCACTGACCTGCTGCGCGATCCGGCCCGCAGTTGGGATATCGAGGCCGATGCGGACGAACGCGAGGCCTTGACCGAGCTCAATGAGATCGAGGGCATTGCCTCCCTGAAGGCGAAGTTCAATGCGGTGAAGGCCGGGAAATTCATCCGCATCACCGGCCGGCTCGACAGCCGTCTGACCCAGCAATGCGTCGTTTCCCTCGAGCCGTTCGAGACGGAAATCTCGGAGGAAATCGACGCGCGCTTTTTCGAGGAGCCGGCGGGGCCGGCGCGTCGCGCCGCGCGTGATGCGCGTTCCGAGAGGACTGCCGGCTCAGGCCACAAGGCGGCGCCGGCGCCGCGCAAGCTGCCCGAGCCGGTTTCGATGGACGAAGACGAAGCCGAAGCGGTGGTCGACGGCCGGATCGATCTGGGCGCGCTGGCGAGCGAATTCCTGACCCTGGCGCTCGACCCTTATCCACGCAAACCCGGTGTTTCTTTCGATGCATCGCAAGTGGAAAATCCTGCCGAATCGCCATTTTCAGGGCTTGGTGCGTTGAAGGGCGAGGGGCGCAAGAAGTCGTAAAACAAATCGTAAGATTAGTTGTTAGCGGAGGCATGCGCGCGGGATTGCCTTCCAGGTCCAAATAGCTATTGTCCGCGCGGAAATGCCCGAATGGGCGCCCGCCGATGTAATCGCGCAGGGTAGGAGCGGTTGCGTATGGCGAATCCCGTCAGGATTTCTCTGGACGGTATGGGCGGTGATCACGGTCCTGCGGTCGTTGTCGGCGGCGCGGCTCTGGCGCATGAGCGGCGTCCCGACACCCAGTTTCTCATCTATGGCGATCAGGCCATCATCGAGCCGTTGCTGGCGCAACATAAGACCCTGGCGGCGAACACGAAGCTGGTTCACACCAGCGTCTCCGTGCGCATGGACGACAAGCCCAGCCAGGCCCTGCGCAAGGGACGACGGACGTCGTCCATGTGGCTGGCCATCGAGGCGGTCAAGCGCGGCGAGGCCGATGTGGCGGTTTCGGCCGGCAACACCGGCGCCCTGATGGCGATGGCGAAATTCTGCCTCAACACGATGGCGCAGATCGACCGTCCGGCGCTCGCCGCGCTGTGGCCGACGGTGCGCGGCGAATCCGTCGTGCTCGATCTCGGCGCCTCGATCGGCGCCGACGCCCAGCACCTCGTCGATCTGTCGATCATGGGCGCGGCGATGGCGCGCATCGTGCTGGGGATCGAAAATCCGACGGTCGGCCTGTTGAATGTCGGCGTCGAGGAAATCAAAGGCATCGAGGAGGTGAAGGCCGCCGGCCGTATCCTGCGCGAGGTCAAGCTGCCGAACCTGGTCTATCACGGCTTCGTCGAGGGCGACGATCTGGGCGCGGGCACGACGGACGTGGTCGTCACCGAAGGGTTCACCGGCAATATCGCGCTCAAAACAGCCGAGGGCACGGCCCGGCAGATCGCCCAGTATCTGCGTGAGGCGATGGGGGCGAGCCTGATGTCGAAGATCGGCTATCTGTTCGCGCGGCGGGCATTTGATGCCCTGAGAGCGAAAATGGACCCCCGCACGGTAAACGGGGGTGTATTTCTGGGTCTCGACGGCGTCGTCATCAAAAGCCACGGCTCGACCGATGCTTTAGGCTATTGTGGCGCGATCGAGATCGGCTACGACGTGGTCAAGCAGGAGCTGCTGGGCCGTATTCGTGACATGATTTCCCTGTCTCAGGACGTCCGGATGCAGGATTCCCGGGCAGGGGCGCTGGAGGCGGCGGCGCCGGCCAGTGACGAGAAACCGGATTAATTGGAAGCGATGGTGGATACAGTCCGCAATACGTCTCGCCGGGAGAACTGGCGTTCGGTCGTCGAAGGTGTCGGCGCCTATCTGCCTGAGAAGGCCCTCACCAACGCCGATATGGAAAAGCTCGTCGACACCACGCGGGAGTGGATCGAGCAGCGCACCGGCATTCGCGAGCGCCATGTGGCGGCGGAAGGCGAAACGACGTCGATGCTGGCGACGAAGGCCGCATTGGCCGCGCTGAAGGCAGCCGGACGCACGGCCGACGAGATCGATCTGGTGATCGTGGCGACATCGACGCCGGATTACACCTTTCCCGCCACAGCGACCCAGGTGCAGGCTGCTCTGGGCATGACCCATGGCGCCGCCTTCGACCTGCAGGCCGTCTGCTCGGGCTTTGTCTATGCGGTCACGGTCGCCGACAAGTTTCTGACCTCCGGCACGCATGAACGGGTGCTGGTCATCGGCGCCGAGACGTTTTCGCGCCTGCTCGACTGGAGCGACCGGACCACCTGCGTCCTGTTTGGCGACGGCGCCGGCGCCATGGTGCTGGCGCGCCAGCCGGGCGAGGGCACGGTCGCTGACCGGGGCGTTCTGACGACTCACCTGCGATCCGACGGCCGCCATCGTCCAAAGCTGTTCGTGGACGGGGGGCCGTCCACAACCGGCACGGTGGGCCATTTGCGGATGGCGGGCCGGGAGGTTTTCCGCCATGCGGTCGGCATGGTCGCCGACGTCATGGATGATGCATTCAAGGCGACGGGCTTAACCGCCAATGATCTCAACTGGTTCGTTCCCCATCAGGCGAATGAGCGGATCATCGACGCGTCTGCTGAAAAAATGGGAATTTCACAGGAAAAAATCATCAAAACTGTCAGTCTTCACGGAAATACCTCTGCTGCCTCGATTCCGCTCGCTTTGAGTGTTGGAGTCGCCGACGGTCGTATTAAAAAGGGTGATCTTGTGATGATTGAAGCGATGGGCGGCGGCTTTACCTGGGGCTCGGCGGTAATCCGCTGGTAGCACACTCGCAATCTGCGGTTGTAAATCGCAATGACCGTGCAACGCATTTGCATCATGCGGCGTTGTGATTGATTCCTTTTCCTTTTTCCATTGAGTTTTCTATGACTGATGATGCCAATTCCGGCAAAACCGGAACAAATATCACCAGGGCTGACCTCGCCGAGGCCATTTATCGCCGGGTGGGTCTGTCCAGGGTCGAATCGGCCGAACTCGTCGAACTCGTGCTGAACGAGATTTGTGACGAAATCGCCAGCGGCAACAATGTGAAGCTTTCCTCCTTCGGCTCGTTCCTGGTGCGCTCCAAAGGCGAGCGAATCGGCCGCAATCCCAAGACCGGGGTCGAGGTGCCGATCACGCCGCGCAAAGTCATGGTGTTCAAGCCCTCGAACATTCTGAAGTCGCGCGTCAACGGGATCGAAGTGCCCGACGAGGAATAGGCTCGGGATTAGACTCACACCTGCATCTGTCGCGAATCGCTCCCGCCCGATAAACTAGGCCTGGCGTCCGTGCGGCGCCGGGACGGGGTCGATGGAAAAACAGGCCGAAGCATTTCGGACAATCAGCGAGGCAGCCGACGCGCTCGGCTTGCCGCAGCATGTCCTGCGCTTCTGGGAAACCAAGTTTCCGCAGATCAAGCCGATGAAGCGGGGCGGTGGCCGGCGGTATTACCGGCCTGACGATGTACTGCTGCTCGCCGCCATCCAGCGCCTGCTTTATGACGAAGGCTATACGATCAAAGGCGTCCAGCGCATTCTCAAGGACCAGGGCGCGCGGGCGCTGCTGACCCTCGGCAAGATCGGGCTTGGCCAAAGCGAAGCGGCGCCGGAAATCCGTCGGCCGATGCCGGTGCCGATCCCGGTGCAGATGCCATTGGCCGGTTTCGATGCGGATGATGATCCGGCGCCGATGCAGGCAAGACCGCCGAACCCGGCGGCCGTGGTGCAGGCGCCTCCCGCGCAGAGCTGGCAGCACGCGCCGCGATCGCCGGTGCAGGCGCGCGATCTTGAAGATCTGTTGATGCTGATCAACGGTTGCATCGCCGTTCTCGACACGGCCGAGGCCTGATGCTCTCGTCATAATCTATCGCCAAAATCCTCCATCCGTAGTGACTTCGACGAGTCAGGTTTTGGCTTGGTTGAAGTCCTTTCAGTTCGAGCTCTTGAATTGTCGGTGAATGTTTCAAGGTCGAGCAATCTTTTTGGGTTTCCTTCGGATTGCGAGGAGTGAGCCTTGAACGATCATCGACCGACATTTGTCCGCATCGCAGCCTTGCTCTTGATCAGCGTCGGCGCGCTAAGCGCTGCATCCGCGCAAGAGGCGGTCAGGCAGGCGACAGCGCCGGACGTTTCGAAAACACCTGCGATTCAAAAGCCGGCTCCTGCAGCGCCGGCGGCGTTGATGCCGCCTCGGCCATCGCAGGATTGTTCATCCGCCAAAGTGCTCGACAAGGTCCTTGGTACGTCGCGAGAGTTGCAGGTCGGCTCGGAAGCGTCAGCCGGCATAGGCCTGAAGACCTATCCGCAGACCCTGGCCCTGCAGGATCACGAAGTCGTCCTGACGTTCGACGACGGTCCATTGCCGGCGACAACCAAACTGGTCCTCGATGCCCTGAGCCGCGAATGCGTCAAGGCGACCTTCTTTCTGATCGGACGCAATGCGGCGGCCAATCCCGAACTGGTGAAGCGGGAGATTCGCGAAGGTCACACGGTTGGAAGTCATAGCTGGTCGCACCCGGCGGTGACCTTGCGGGGCTTGAGCGACAGCGCCGCACGAAACGAGATCATCAAGGGCATGAACGCCGTGGACATGGCGGGCTGGGGCGAAACGGGACCCGATGGAAAGCCGCATGTTCCATTCTTCCGCTTCCCTGGCTTCGCCGATACGGCTCCTTTGCTGCAGTTCCTGAAGGAGCAAGGGATCGCTGTCTTCGGAACCGACATCTGGGCCGAGGACTGGAAACCGATGACGCCGCAGACGCAACTGCAATTGGTGTTGCGGCGGTTGGAAAGAGCCGGCCGAGGCGTCATCCTTTTGCATGACGTCCACGCCCAGACCGCCGCGATGCTGCCGGACTTTCTGCGCACGCTGAAGGCGCGCGGATACAAGGTCGTCCATATCGTGCCGGCGGCCGGCGCGTTTTCGACCGACAGGATTTCGGCAGGCTGGACATCCGAGACGGAGCCGATCGTCGAGCGCGTGCTTGCGAAATACCGACCGCGTGCGAAAGCGGGCTCAAAGGCGAAACGACATCTGGCGTGCAGTGGCCGGTTGAGCGCAACGGGCGCGTGCAAGGGCGGGGCGTGACGGCGCGCGGCAAGGCGCCATTATCACGCAACCCGCTTTCAGGCGGCTGAAAAACGCTGAAAATCACAGCGGTGTGTAACCCGCCTGACGGTTGCGGGACTCCATACCTTTGTCTATAGGTGTCCGCAGTCGGAGTGTAGCGCAGCCTGGTTAGCGCACCTGTCTGGGGGACAGGGGGTCGTGGGTTCGAATCCCGCCACTCCGACCATTTCCAAAATCTGAAATAGATTCAGGTCTTTGTTCCACATCGAATCGGTGGCGTCGCTAGCTGTTGAGGCCGCCCTGATTGCGAGGACGGCGAGGCAGCGTCTTCGCGACCCTGGCGACGCGGCGCCAGACGTCGCGCCCCTCGGTATCGCCGCGGCGATACCGGAGGTTCGCCTCTTCCTCGGCTTTTTCCGTCGCTTGATCTCCCCAGCGGAAGACCATCATTTTTGCGTAGATCTCGATGGCTTGATCGTACGAGACTTCCATGGTTTGGCCTCTGAGCTTGTGGCTGAGGTTTGCGCTACCAAGCAATTTTCGCGCATTGACCGGGCGGGCTGACAAAGGCTCAAGCCTCGGCGCCCGCAAAATGATCCGGCCTGCGGGAGGTTCCATTCGGACGGTGAAAACTTATTCCCAGTGGACGCCACGGGTCTATGGGCGAAACCGTCGCGCGATGGCGTTTCCCAATGCCATGCCTGGACGTTCGACGAAAACGGTGAGGGCGACGGCGGCGGCGAGCGCAGCGAGCAGGGCCACACCCTTGATGAACGGGTGGCCGCCGATATCCTCGACGAACAGTGCGCTCGCCATCAGCACCGGAATGTGAACCATGTAAAGCGTATAGGAGATGTGTCCCAGAGCTGCCATGGGACCGCTCGAGAGAAGCGTGCGTGTCCGCGTTCCCACAACAACGGCGAGGATCGCGATCCAGGGGAAAGCAATCGCAACCAAATGCACCATGCTCGCGAAGAACATCACTGCGAGCAGGCTGGCAATCAGCACATACATGGTGAGCGGCTTGAACAGCGCGTCCGGCAACGTCAGGCGCGGCATCGAGAGATAGAGGCAGCAGCCCGCCGACAGGCCGAGCAATGCACGCAGGCCGAAGTAATGGTCGCCGGCTGCGACGAAATAAACTGCGACCGACATTGCAAAGGTCAATGCGATGAGCAACGCCACACTATGCCTGCGCACGGATCGGCCGGATATTCCTGTAAGCGCGACAGCGATGATCGGCAGGTAGAATTCGAAACTTGCGCTCCACGCCGGAACATCCAATGGCGCGATGCCGGTAAGGGGTGTGACCAGAAACAGATCCGTCAGCACGATCCAGGCCGGCAGCGGTGAAATGAGATAGGGCAGGGTGCGTGTTGTAAACACGGCCATCGCGAGCACGAGCGCGAACATCGCGAAGTAAACCGGCAGAAGCCGGAAGGCGCGCTTGATGGCGAACTCGGCTACGCCAGGCGTTCGGTTGCGCGTCGAATAGCTGAGCACATAGCCGCTGAGCAGGAAGAAGAAATCGACGGAAAGCTCGAAGGTGAAACCCGGAATGTGGCCGCCGCTCACACGCTTCAACTGGTCATTGATGCCGTAGTGCAGAAAGACGACGCTCAGGGCCAGCAGGCCGCGCAGCCCGTCGAGGTCGGAAAAATGCCGGGGATGGGCGAATCCAGCCGTTTCCGGCAAGGAGCCGGCGTCCGGAGGGAGGGTTTCCGGTCCCTGCAGGGTGATCGATTGTCTGTGGGTCACGGCGGCCTTCTCGTTCGCGACAGCGTTTTCCGGCCCGTTGTCGCCAGAAAATGCGTCTAGCTTCCTAAAAAGAGAGCATTTTCTTCACGCGAACCGAGGTTCCACTTCGCTGGAAAATGGCTTCAGCCAGTATGGCGCGCCGATGCAAAGCGTCCCTTAATTTGATCCCGTCGTGTGTCTTGAATTGCCGCCAAGCTGGTTTATTTTCATTATGCACTATGGTTCAGGGTCGGAAATTCGTATTGCGACGTTTAGGCCATTTGCGCATTGCCGTGGATGGTATATGAATCATGCTAGGGAAGAGTGACAGAATTTATCTAAATCATTGGAAAAACAAAGGATCACTTGGTCATAAGGCTAGGGATCGGCTGTTTTAATTCTGTCATTCCAACTAAGAAGACCAGAGGGGACGGCTGGTAACACCAAGCCGTGAAGACCGTGAGCGCAACGATCGCTCACCAAACAAGGGCAATAAAAATGTTGAAAACAGGAAAGTCGAAGCGTGGCTTCGCATCCATGAGCGTAGAGAAACGCAAGGAAATCGCCCGTAAAGGCGGTCTGTCAGTCAAGCCCGAGAATCGTGCGTTCTCCAAAGACAAGAAACTTGCGGTCAAGGCCGGACGGAAGGGTGGTTCATCAGTTCGTCCGCAAAATCGTGCGTTTACGCGCGATCCCGCTTTGGCCTCCGCCGCAGGACGCAAGGGCGGCCTCGCAAGAGGCAACGAGACGGAATGATCGCTAGGGCGTGAGCTCCGCTGCAAGCATTGCTTCAGCGGCAGATGATCCACGCCTGCATTCTTTTCCGTGGGCCAGACCCGGCATAGCCGATAGCGTCAGCGACGCTGTCGGGGGTGTATGGGTTTGCGCCTCGAACGCCGTCGCTCACGCGGCGGCCGATGCCGCGCGCCGCCTTGTTTCGTCGATCGTGTTGCGCACGGCCTCGAAATAACTTTCCTTGACCCTTTCGCCGGCCGCCTGTTCTTCGGGCGAGCCATGGGAGAGGCCTGGGAAGCCGACACTGAACGTGAAGGTCAATTGCAGGCCTTGCTCCGAATCGCTCATCACATTGTCGATCCAGCCGTCGAAGCCCTGGGCTTCAACTCTCTCGAACCTCACCTTGACCATCGGCGTGAAGGTAATGCGTTCCGTCATGCGCACGCCGCGCAGCACGATCTCGCGCAGAAAGCCGTCGTCATAGTCCTGCAGGACGCGGCATTCCTCCATCGGCGCCCCGACGAAAGGCTTGGCGTCGCGGGCTTTCATCACCAGCCCTTCCCAAAGCTGCTCGCGGGTGAGGACTGGAAAGACGCCTTGCGGGTTGACGGGAACGGTCCAGGCAACGGAATACATGACGTTCTCCTCCGTTTGTTTCAGCGCTCGATCTTGTTCATCGGTATCCTGGCGCATCGGTTCGCCCGATATTCCGGTCTTCGGCGCAAAAGGGCAATATGTCGGTCCGAGGATGCGCTGAAGGAGGCAAAGCCATGCAGAAGACCACATCTCCATTCTGGACGTTCTCGCTGTCGCTGTACCGGATGGAGGGCGTCGCGCCGGCCTGTATCGAATTGCAGGACAGCGCCGGCGTCGACGTGAACATCCTTCTGTTCGCACTGTTCCTGGCCGCGAAAGGCCGGGCTTTGGAGGCGGCGGACATTGCCGAAATGGATGCGGCGCTGAAAGGCTGGCGCGATGACGTGGTGATTCCGTTGCGAGGGGTGCGCCGCGTGCTGCGGAGCCCGGAAAAATCGATCGATGCCGCCCAGGCGGCGGCTTTGCGGGAGCGCATCAAGGCGGTCGAACTGGAGGCCGAACGGCTGCAGCAGGAGGCGCTCCATGCCCTGCGTCCGACCGAGGCATGGGGTGTCGCCCAACCGCCGGCTTCGGCCGCTCCCGCCAATGTGGCGGCCTATGCGGCTTACCTGGGAGCTGTTCTTCCGGCCGCGGCGGTGGAAACCATGCTGGCGCAATTGCCGCTGGCTCAAGTCGCTTGACGGCGGCCGGCATTCGCGTCACTTCGGGACCATTGCAGTAGCAGGGAGCGGCACGTGAGCGGCGGAGACGGGCAGCGCATTATCGTGGGCATCAGCGGCGCGTCCGGCGTCGTTTATGGCGTGCGCATGCTGGAAGTGCTGAGGCAGGCGGGAATCGAGACTCATCTGGTGATGAGCAAGGCCGCCGAGATGACGCTCGGCTATGAGTCGGACTTGAAGGCCAAGGACGTGCGCGAACTCGCCACCATCGCCCATCCGATCACCGACATCGGCGCGTCGATCTCGTCGGGTTCGTTTCACACGCTGGGCATGGTCGTCATTCCATGCTCGGTCCGCACGATGAGCGAGATCGCCACAGGCGTCACCTCCTCGCTGATGAGCCGCGCCGCCGACGTCGTGCTGAAAGAACGCCGCCGACTGGTGCTTGCGGTGCGCGAAACGCCGCTGCATTCGGGCCATCTGCGCACCATGCTGCAGCTCTCCGACATGGGCGCGGTGATCTCGCCGCTGATGCCCGCGTTCTATAACCAGCCGCAATCCCTAGACGATATCATCAACCACAGCGTCGGCCGCATCCTCGACCTGTTCGGGCTCGACGCCGGCATCGTCAAGCGCTGGAAGATCAACGACGACGCCAAAACGTGAGTGTGCTGGCGTGAGTATCCTGGCGTGAGGGCGAAGCCGGCTGTCGTCGATCTTCGCGCCGGTTCCGCGCGCGCTTCGATCGCGGCGGCAGGGGCTGAATTGACCGGCTGGCGTGCCGGCGGACGCGACCTGATCTGGCAGCCTGATCCAGTCTATTGGAACGCATCGAGCCCGATCCTTTTTCCCATCGTCGGCTGGGCGCGCGATGGAAAAATCAGAGTCGGTGGACAGTCCTCTCCGATGGGCGTTCACGGCTTTGCCGCTGCATCGCAGTTCGACGTGGAGCAAGATGCGCCACACAGGGCGCGCTTCAGTCTCACGGATACATCCGCAAGCCGCGCGATTTATCCGTTCCGATTTCGTCTCGTGCTCGACTATACGCTCAACGAGACGGTGTTGCGCATCGATGTCCGCGTCAGCAATGAAGGCGATGTCGTCATGCCTTATGCCTGTGGACTGCATCCGGGCTTTCGCTGGCCGTTCGCGCAAGGCCAGCAGGATGATTATGCGATCGTCTTCGCCGAGCCGGAAAACCCCGACGTGCCGGTCATCGCGCCAGGCGGCCTGTTCAGCACGAAACGCAGACGTACGCCGCTCGATGGGCGCAGGCTGGCGCTATCGCCCTCGCTGTTCGCGCAGGAAGCCATGTGCTTTCTCAATGCCCGCAGCCGGTCACTGCGTTTCGAGAGCCCGGACGGGCTGGCGATAAGCATTGCGACAGAGGGATTTCCGCATTTCGCGCTGTGGTCGCGCCCCGGTGCAGCCTTTGTCAGCGTCGAAGCATGGAGCGGCCACGGCGATCCGGAAGGCTTCGACGGCGATCTCTACGACAAGCCATCGATGATCCATCTGCAGCCGCAACAGCAAAACCGCCACGGCGCGACGTTCGAGGTTGTCAGCGGCTGAGGCGGACGGTCGTCATGTCCATCGAGATGACATCGAAGATGTCGGGGATCTGTGAGGGCGTCGGCGCAAAGTAGTGTTTGCTTGGCGCCGAGGCGCATGATGTCAGCAGGGCCGTGTCCTCGCTCATCAGGCCGATCGTATAGACGATCACGCCTTTGGACTTCGCCTCGGTGCAGGCCGTCTGGGTGCGCGCATTCATCGTCGCCGTATCTGTCGTCCAGCGCGATTGCGTGTTGAGGCCGTCGGTGAGAAGCACGATGATCTTGGTATAGCCGCTGCCGAAGGGAAGAGCGGTGTTGAACGGGTCTCCAGGCGTCAGCGTCTGCAGCGCCCAGGCCATGCCGATGGTGAGGTTGGTCGTGCCCCCGGGCGTCATGGAGTTGACGGTGGCGCGCATGGTCGGGAAGTTTTCCGTCAGCGGCATAACCTGTGCCATGTTGCAGGCGGTCGGCGTGAAAGGGAGTGCGGCCACGGGTGATGAGGCGGGCGTGATCGGGAACACGTTGAAAGATCCGTCGATCGCCTCGAACAATGTATCGGGCGTGCCGGTGGACGGCACCGTCGCATTGGCGTCGTAGGCCGGTGACATGCGATCGCCGACGCAGCCGGGCCATTGGCCCAGATCGCGCAGCGGTTGCTTGATCCACAGCGCGCCCGCAGCGGTCGTCGTGTTCAGTCTGATCATATTGCCGAACGGGACGATCGATACTTTGACGTTGCCGATGCTTCGGTTGGCGGATTCAAGCTTGTTCAAAAAGCTCGTCATCGCTGCCTTCAACACCGTTATCTTGCCTGAATCGGCCATCGAGCCGGTATTGTCGAGAGCGAAAGCGACTTCGTAATTGGCATTGGTGGCGAGCATAGCTTCGGCAGTGGCATTGAGCGTGCTCGTCGGCCGTCGCAGCAAGGCGCCGAAAGCGTTGGTGAACTGCGCGCTCGAAACCGCCCGGACCGTGATGCCCAGATCGGTGAGCGTGAAATTCACTCCGGAGAGAGACCTGGTCTGGTCGATGTTGGCGTTGAAGGCATTGGTGGCGACGCTGATGCGTTCGTCGGTCAGGCCCACTCTTGTGCCCACGGTGTCCTGGGTGACGATCGCTGCGGCGAGCGCCGCCGCGTCGGTCGCGGCGCGCAGTTTCGCCGAGGCCGCGATGGAGCGGGAATAATCGATGGCGGCGCCGGCCGCGATGCCGAGGGGAATAATCGCGAAGCTGAAGAGCAGGGCGGAGTTGCCGCGTATGTCGCGCTTGAAACTGGCGCAGGCACGACGAAATGCCGCGAAGAAATACTGGCTTTTCACGGTCATGGCTCAAATCTTTAGTGGTGGACGCCATACCGTCGCGGAAAACTGTAAATAAATCAGTATTGACTTCATTCCGCTTGGCACGCTGTCGGCGCTCTGCCAAAGAAAGGCGCGCCTTCAAGAGGCGTCATGCTTGGAATTTGCAGGAGGAGCCGCTTTCGATGTCCGATCAGTCTCAGACAACGCGCGCGGGAACACACCGCGAGGCTTTTCTCATCGACGGGAAAGCCGTGTCGCAGCGGGTTCTGCGGGAGGTTGCGGATGCAGCTGCCGCATTGATCTCACGCGGCGTGCGGCCGGGTCTGGCCGTGGTGCTCGTCGGCGAGGACCCTGCGAGCCAAGTTTATGTAAAATCAAAGGGGAAGGCCGCCGAGGGCTGCGGGTTCCATTCCGTTCAACATACGCTTTCACGCGACACCAGCGAGGCTGATATTCTGGCCCTGGTCGGCCGGCTCAACGCCGATCCCGCGATCCATGGCATCCTCGTGCAGCTACCGCTGCCGGCGCACGTTAACGCTACCAAGGTTTTGGAGAGCATTTCGCCGGCCAAGGACGTGGATGGTTTTCATCCCATTAACGCCGGCCTGCTTGCCATCGGCGATATCGGCCGGGCGCTCGTGCCGTGCACGCCTGCCGGCTCCATGCTGCTCATCGACGAGGCGATCAAGGCGCTTGGCCTGAAGCTGGCGGGGCTCAACGCGGTCGTCGTCGGGCGTTCCAACATCGTCGGCAAGCCGATGGCGCAACTGCTGCTTGCCGAAAATTGCACCGTCACCATCGCACATTCGCGCACCCGCGACCTTGCGGCCGTGGTCGGCGGCGCCGACATCCTGGTCGCCGCGGTCGGCCGGCCGGAGATGGTCCTGGGCGAATGGATCAAGCCTGGCGCCATCGTCATCGATGTCGGGATCAACCGTATTCCCGGAGAGGGGCTGGACAAGAACGGCAAGCCGAAGACCCGGCTGGTCGGCGATGTCGCGTTCGCTGTGGCCCAGACCCGCGCGGGCGCGATTACGCCGGTGCCGGGCGGCGTCGGGCCGATGACCATCGCCATGCTGATGAAGAACACCCTGACGGCTGCGACCAGAAGCGCTGAGCGGACCGCCTGAGCCGACAATGGGGCGTTCAACCCAAGCTTCCGGCTGTTGGCCTGTAAATGCCGATAGCAAGTTTTGCATTTCTTACGCTAGGTTCTGTTCCAAATGAGATGAATCGCACATCCAGCGCGTGTTTTGTGGAGCATCACGTCCGAAACCGGTTCCCACTTTTCGGAATCATGCTCTAGATTGCCCGGCGCTGGTTGCCGGAGATATCCCGTTCGCGAGGATCCTATATGCAGACGAACACGCAAACATTGGCGCGGATACCCTTTTTCAAGGATACGACGGACGTCGATTTCGTCCAGTACGACCGGCGCTGCAACTGGAAACGCTACGAGGACAACGAGACCATCGTCGATTTCGAGGACCAGACGTCGGACGTTTATTTCATCCTGTCCGGCGATGTCCGGGTGCTCATCCGCACGGTCGCCGGCAAGGAAGTCATCCTGGCGGAAATGAAGGCCGGGCAGTTCTTCGGCGAAATGTCGGCCATCGACAGTGTCGCGCGGTCGGCCAATGTGACCGCGCTGACACGCAGCGAATTGTGCATCATGCCGGCGTCGGTGTTCCGCGAACTGCTGTTCGCTTCGCGCTCGACCTGCGAGAAGGTGCTGCGGCTGTTGACCGGGCGCATTCGCGAGAGCAATGCGCGCCTGACCGAATATTCCGTCTTCGACCTCAAGCACCGGCTTTATGCGGAACTGCTGCGCATGTCGCATCCCCGCGCCGGGCACGATGGTCAGAGGATCGTCAGCCCGCCGCCGTTCCATCATGTGCTGGCGGCGCGCATCGGCTGCCGCCGCGAACAGGTGACACGCGAATTGTCTTCACTCGACCATGAAGGCATTGTCGAGAAGACGCGCGGCGGGCTCGTGCTGGTCAAGCCGCGCACCCTGGAAACGCGGCTGGCCGAGGCGATGCGCAGCGAAGGCTGACCACGCAGAATGGCTTCATCCCTGATCCGCATCGAGGGCGTCACCAAACGTTTCGGCGCGACGCTCGCTGTCGACAACATATCCCTTGATATCCAGGCCGGCGAATTCTTCGCCCTGCTTGGGCCGTCTGGTTGCGGCAAGACAACGTTGATGCGGCTCATCGCCGGCTTCGAGACGCCGGACAGCGGCAGCATTTTCATCGACGGCGTGGACATGGCAGGGGTGCCGCCCAATCGCCGTCCCGTCAATATGATGTTCCAGTCCTATGCGCTGTTTCCGCATATGAGCGTGGCGCGCAACATCGGCTTTGGCCTGCGTCAGGCAGGCATGGGCAGGGCCGATATCGAAACGCGTATGCGCGATCTGCTGCGCCTCGTGCAGATGGAGGGCCTTGGCGAGCGCAAGCCGGAGCAATTGTCGGGCGGTCAGCGCCAGCGGGTCGCGCTGGCGCGGGCGTTGGCGCGCAGGCCGCGCCTGCTGCTGCTCGACGAACCGCTGGCGGCGCTCGATCGCAAATTGCGCGAGGAAACCCAGTTCGAACTGATGCAGGTGCAGCGCGAGCTCGACGTGTCCTTCATCATCGTCACGCACGATCAGGACGAGGCGATGGCGATGGCGCAACGGATCGCGGTGATGCGCGCCGGCACCATCGAGCAATTGGGCAGCGCCCGCGATCTCTATGAGGCGCCGGTGTCGAAATTCGTGGCGCGCTTCATCGGCGACATCAACCTGTTCGATGTGCGGGTAACGAACGGCCCGGATGGCGCGCCGATGATCGTCAGCGCCGCGCCGGCGTTCTCATGCCGCAGCATTGCGGGCGCAACCAGGCCTGGCGAGGACATGAGCATCGCGGTGCGCCCCGAGCGAATAAGAATGTCGAAGGATAGTGCGCCCTCATGCGATGTGGTGTTTGCCGGCGAGATCGTCGACAGCGCCTATCTTGGCGATACGCAGGTCTGGAGGATCAAGGCCGATGGCGGCGGACTTGTCCGCGTCTCGGCGTCAAACAGCGGCGGGGCAGGGGCGGAGACGTTTCAACGCGGCCATCGAGTCCATCTCGGCTTCGACCGCTCGGCCATGCAGGCGTTGACCCGATGAGCGGCGACAGCCCGCGCCGCTTCCGCTGGGGGCGGTTTACGATCATCGCCCTGCCGCTGGCGTGGCTGACGATGTTCTTTGCCGCGCCGTTTCTGTTCGTCATCAAGATTTCGCTGTCGCAGGCGGCGCAGCAGCGGCCACCCTATGAGCCGGTCTTCGACCTGTCTGCGGGCTGGCACGCATTCGTCGGCAAGCTCGGCGAGTTATCGCTGTCAAACTACTGGTCATTGCTCGACGACACGCTTTATCTCGACAGCTATATCGGATCGCTGAAGCTTGCGGGGCTTGCGACGATCCTCGGTCTTGTCGTCGCCTATCCGCTGGCGCTCTCGATGGCGCGGGCGCCGCGCAGCTGGCGGCCGGCGCTGATCGCGCTCGCCATCGCGCCGTTTTGGACGAGCTTTCTCATCCGCGTCTATGCCTGGATCACGATCCTCAAGGACGAAGGGCTGCTCAACCATGCGCTGCTGTCGCTTGGAGTGATTTCGGAGCCGCTGCATATTTTCGCGACCGACTGGGCGGTGCTGATCGGCATCGTCTATTCCTACATGCCGTTCCTCATCCTGCCGATCTACAATGCGATCGACCGGCAGGACCCGTCGCTGGTGGAGGCCGCGCGCGATCTCGGCGCGACGGGCGCGCAGGCATTCCGGCAGGTGACCTTGCCTTTGTCGCTGCCCGGTGTGTTGGCTGGCGCGTTGCTGCTGTTCATTCCGGCGGTGGGCGAATTCGTCGTGCCTGATCTCCTCGGCGGGTCCGATACGCTGATGATCGGCCGCACCCTGTGGAACGAGTTCTTCGCCAACCGGGATTGGCCTGTCGCCTCCGCCGTCGCCATCGTCATGCTCGTTCTGTTGCTGATTCCGCTGATCCTCTACGAACGCAATGAGATGAAGTCGATGGAGCGGCCCTCATGACCCGTGGCCTGCGCCCGGCGCATGTCGCCGTCCTCATCCTCGGCTTTGCGTTTCTCTACATCCCGATTGCGCTGGTGGTGCTCTACAGCTTCAACGCCTCGCGGCTGGTGACGGTGTGGGGCGGCTTTTCGCTGCACTGGTATGCCTCGCTCATCGACAACCGGCAGGTCGTCGACAGCGCCTGGATCAGCCTGAAGGTGGGGTTGATCTCGGCCGCGGCCTCGACGGTGCTGGGCACATTGGCGGCGATCGTGCTGTCGCGCTTCGGCCGGTTTCGCGGCCGGCTCGCATTCTCATCGCTCATCTATGCGCCGCTGGTGATGCCGGAAGTCATCATGGGCCTGTCGCTGCTGCTGCTGTTCATCGCCTTCGATTTCGATCGCGGCTTCTGGACCCTGACCGTGGCGCATACGACCTTCGGCATGTGCTTTGTCGCCATCGTCGTGCATGCGCGGCTGGCGGGCTTTGATCGCAGCCTGGAGGAGGCGGCGATGGACCTCGGCGCTTCGCCGCTATCGACCTTTTTCCAGATCACGTTGCCGCTGATCGCGCCGTCGGTGATCGCCGGGTTTCTGCTGGCCTTCACCATTTCGCTCGATGATTTCGTCATCGCCAGCTTCACCACGGGGCCGGGCGCGACGACCCTGCCGATGCGCATCTACAGCCAGGTGCGGCTGGGGGTGACGCCCGAAATCAACGCTATCTCGACCCTGATGATCGGCACGGTGGCGCTGCTGGTGGTGACCGGTCTTTTGATCTCGCGCGGCTTCCGGCGGCAGTCGACTTAGTCAGTGAAGAGACAAAAAGTCGCGAAAACCTGCTGAAACGAGGTTGTTTCATCGTTTTTTCGCTGCAGGCCTTGACGATGGCCGGTCATCTAGCGCTATATTCATACATATATAACGCTTGCCGCTGTCCGTCTTCGCGAGGCTCAATTGGCTGGTATTTTGCAGTTCTCTCATCCCGAATCGAAGGCGCGGCCGCTCTGGCCGAATTTTGTGGTGCCGCAGCCGGTCGTCGAGGGGGCAGCCGTCGCGGGCTTCGTCCTGCGGCAGCGCCGCAAGCTCTGGGACTTCAGCACCAATCTGCATTGTTCGATCATCGGCACCTGCATGACGGTCGGCGAATTGCGCAAGATCGTGCGCAAGGCCTTCGACGGTCCAAGCGATCATCTGTCCGACCACGACCTGCATCAGAAGGGCGTTCAGCTTGCCTCTGTGCACGCCGGGCCGGCCAAATTGCTGCAGAAGGCGCTCGACGCCCGTCATGCCGCGGCAATCCGTCAGTTCGAGCCGGCCGATAGCGCGGCCGATGTGCTGCGGCTGTGGGAGGAGGCGAAGAAAGCCGGCGATATCGCGGGCGGCTATTGGGCGGCGCTGACGCATCCGCAATCGGCCGGCGAGACGATCCGCACGGTCTTCGCCGACGTCCATATGCTGTCGCATCTGGTCGGCGCAGCGAACCGGGCAGACATCCGCCAGTTGACCAAGCTTGAGAAGGAAAACATCGCGCTCGCCGAGAAGGTGGAGCGGCAGGAGGCGCATCTGCGCACCATGCTGGTCGAGCGCGACCGGGAAATCATGCGGTTGCAGAAGCTGCTCTCCGCGCAATTGGCCGTCAGCCATGCGCCGTCCGAAGCCGATGACGACGACACCGAGACCTTGCACCGGCTCGTCAGCCGGCTGCAGACTCAATTGTCGCGCGAAGAGGCGCGCTGCGCGAAGCTGGAGGCCGAGCGTCAGCAGTGGCGCAGAGAGCAGGGCGCATCGCGAAGCGAGATGGAACGGCTGCAGGTCCGCGCCGATCAACTCGGCGAAGAGGTGGAGGCGCTGGAGGCCTATACCGGCGCGCAATCGCAGAGCGCGACGTCCGACGACCCCTCATTCAGCGGTACGATTCTTTACATCGGCGGCCAGCCATCGTCCTTGCCCAGTCTGCGTGATGCGGTGACCTCGAAAGGCGGGGCGTTCCTGCACCATGACGGCGGCCAGGCGGATGCGATGAGCCTGCTTGCGGGTCTAGTCAGCCGCGCCGACATCGCCGTGTTTCCGGTCGATTGCGTCAGCCACAATGCGGCGAACGCGGTGAAGCGGTTGTGCAAGCAATCCGAGAAGCCGTTCGTCGCTTTGCCGAGAAGCGGCGTGGGAAGCCTGTTGCGGGCTTTGCGCGCACCCTGACTCGTACCCTCATCCGACCCTTGCTGCGCAAGGGCCACCTTCTCCCGCGCGCGGGAGAAGGGAACGCGCCTCTAATGGAGAGCTCCTATGAATGTTGCAGTTTCAACCGATACGGTCGGCGCCAAGGTCGCGTCGTTTCTGAAGGCTCCAGGCAAGTTGTTCATCGACGGCAAGTTCGTCGATGCGCAATCGGGCGAGACGTTCGCCGTGTATGATCCGGCGACGGCGAAGCAGATTGCCACGGTGGCCGCCGGCGACAAGGCCGATGTGGATCTCGCGGTGCGCGCGGCGCGCAAGGCGTTCGATCATGGTCCATGGTCGAAGATGTCGCCGGCCGACCGCGCCCGCCTGATCTATCGTCTGGGCGAGGCGATCGATGCCCATGGCGATGAACTGGCGCTGCTCGAGACACTGGACAACGGCAAGCCGCTGAAGGTGGCGCGTGCGATCGATGTGGCGTCGTCGGCGGAAAAGCTGCGCTACTATTCAGGCTGGGCCACCAAGCTTTCGGGCAAGACCGTGGATGTGTCGCTGCCGGGCGAATGGCATGCCTATACGTTGCGCGAGCCGGTCGGCGTCGCCGGCCTCATCGTGCCGTGGAATTTCCCCCTGATGATGGCGATCAACAAGATCGCGCCGGCGCTGGCGGCGGGTTGCACGGTCATTCTGAAGCCTGCCGAGCAGACGCCGCTGACGGCGGCGAAGCTCGCCGAGCTGGTGCAGGAGGTCGGCTTCCCCGATGGCGTCGTCAACATCATCACAGGCTTCGGCGAGACGGCGGGCGCCGCCATCGTCGAGCATGACGGCGTCGACAAGGTGTCGTTCACCGGCTCGACGGAGGTCGGGAAGATCATCCTGCGCGCGGCGACGGGCAACCTGAAGCGTGTGACCTTGGAACTGGGCGGCAAATCGCCGGTGATCATCTTCCCGGATGCGAATATCGATCAGGCGATCGAGGGCGCCTCGCGCGGCATCTTCACCAACGCTGGGCAGGTCTGCGCCGCGGGCTCGCGCCTCTATGCGCACAGACAAGTCTTCGAACGTATCGTCGAAGGCATTGCCGACCGCGCCGGCAAGCTGAAGGTCGGGCCGGGCACCGATCCGACGACCGAGATGGGACCTGTCGTCTCGGAGGAGCAGTTTGATCGTGTCGTCGGCTTCATGCGCTCGGGCGTACAGGCTGGCGCCAATGTGCGCGTCGGCGGCAAGCCGCTGGAGCGGGAGGGCTATTTCGTGCAACCCACGATCCTCACCAACACGACTGCCGGGATGAGCGTGCGCCGGAAAGAAATCTTCGGACCGGTGCTCTGCGCCATGTCGTTTGACGATGACGACCTCGAGCGTATCGCGGCTGAGGCCAATGATACGACTTACGGTCTTTCCGCCTATGTGTGGACGCGCGATGTCGGCGTCGCTCACAAGATGGCGCGCAAGCTGAAGTCCGGCTTCATCCGCATCAACGGCGGCGCGCTCGACAATGCGCTGCCTTTCGGCGGCTACAAGCAGTCCGGCTGGGGCCGCGAGAACGGCGAGGAAGGCATCGAGACGTTCACGGAAGTGAAGTCGGTGGTTGTCGGTCTCTGATTCAGTTTCTTTGCAGGCACGGCTTCGTTGAAGCCGTGCCTTTCATCATCTGCAACCAAGATCAAACGGAGGAAATACCATGCACGGAACACAACCGATCACCGGCAAGATGCTGATCGATGGCAAGCTTGTCGAAAGCCTCGACGGCGGCTGGCTCGAGTCGATCAATCCGGCGGACGAGACCTATCTCGGTCGCGTGCCGATGGGCTCGAAGCGCGACATGGACCTCGCCGTCGATGCCGCGCATCGCGCCTTTCCGGCCTGGGCGGCATTGTCGATGGCCAAGCGCGCCGAATATGTCAACAAGCTCGCCGACGCCATCCTCGCCAAGACCGACGAGTTCGCCAGGGTCGAAGCGCTGGACACCGGCAATACGCTTGGGCCGATGCGCAATGACGTGATCACCGCCGTCAGCCGCATGCGTTTCGCGGCGGGGCTGGCCTATGAGATCAAGGGTGAGACGGTTCCCGCGACGGCGGAGAACATTCATTTCACCCTGCGTGTGCCTTACGGTGTTGTCGGGCGCATCATTCCCTTCAATCATCCGATCGGCTTTGCCGCGTCACGCATCGCGCCGGCGATCATCACCGGCAATACGATGGTCATCAAGCCGTCGGAACAGAGCCCGTTGTCGGCCTCGATCCTTGCGGAACTCTGCGCCGAAATCCTGCCACCCGGAGTCGTCAATGTGGTGACCGGCGGCCGCGAGACGGGCGATGCGCTGGTGCGCAACCCGAAGGTCAAGCGCATCGCTTTCATCGGCTCGGCAGCGTCAGGCATGGCCATCCAGAAAGCGGCGGCGGAAACCTCGGTGAAATATGTCACCCTGGAGCTCGGCGGCAAGAATCCGCTCGTTGCCTTCCCCGATGCCGATCTCGACAAGGTCGCGGCGGCCAGCGTCGGCGGCATGAACTTCGGGTGGCAGGGGCAGTCCTGCGGCTCGATGAGCCGCATCCTGCTGCAGGAAGATATCTATGACACGGTCGTGGAGAAAATCCTCGACCGCGTTCGCAAGATCAAGGTCGGCCATCCGCTCGACAGCGCCACCAATATGGGGCCGATCAACAACAAGGCGCAGTTCCAGAAGGTCTCCAACTATATCGCCGTCGGCAAGCAGGAAGGCGCGAAGCTGCTGCTCGGCGGTGGACGCCCCAAGGGCGACGAGTTCGACAAGGGCTACTGGATCGAGCCGACGGTGTTCGGCGACGTCACGCCCGACATGCGCATCGCCAAGGAAGAAATCTTCGGGCCCGTCATGTCGCTGATGAAGTTCAAGACCGAGGCGGAGGCGATCGAGAAAGCCAATTCCATCGATCTCGGATTGACCGGCGCCGTGTGGACGCAGGACATCTCGCGCGCCCTGCGTGTCTCGCAGGCGATCGAGGCCGGCTATGTCTGGGTCAACGGCGTCGGCACGCATTTCACCGGCGTGCCTTACGGCGGCTTCAAGAACTCCGGCGTCGGCCGCGAGGAAGGACTGGGCGAGCTTCTCAGCTATACGGAAGAGAAGGTCATCAATCTCTGCAACGGCGGCATCCGCGGCATGTGAGGCCAAATAAATCTAACAGAAGCTCTCATCCTGGGAGTCTGACTGGAAACTCAGCCCACAGCCGCAGCACATGGAAAGGTAGCAGCCCTTGACTCCTGGTTTCCCGCTCGCGCCTGCGGCGCGTCGGGAATGACATTGGTTGCAGCATGTGCCGCAGTGTCATCTCATGCGCCAGCAGGTTTGACCTTTTCATATCAACGCTATATCTATTTGGATATAACGATCCCGCTCTCGCCGTGCGCCGGAGTGCGTTCGGGCACGCTGGTCCCCGAAGCGATCTTGATCCCGCCAAATCCATTCAAGCTGGAGGTCGCCTTTGCGCGCGCTCGTTCGTACGTTTCAAGCCTTTGCTCTTGTCGGCGCTGTCGCCGTTTCTTCCGTCCTGGCCAGGGCGCAGGAGCCGGTCGTCGTCTTCGCCGCCGCCAGCCTGAAGGATGCGCTGGATGATGCCGCCAAGGCGTTCAGGGCCAGCGATGGCGTCGATGTGAAGCTGAGCTATGCCGGCTCGCTGGCGCTCGCGCGGCAGTTGGAGCAGGGCGCCCCGGCCGACATTTTCGCTTCGGCCGACCAGGACTCGATGAACTATGCGGTCAGCAAGAACAGCATCAAGACGGACAGCCGTTTCGATCTGCTGCAGAACCGTCTGGTGTTCATTGCCGCCAAGAACTCGAGCATCCAGTCCATCGGCCTGACCGTCGACGGCTTGAAGCAGGCGGTCGGCACAGGCCGGATTTCCACCGGTGAGGTCAACACCGTGCCGGTCGGCAAATACGCCAAGGCGGCGTTGCAGAAGCTCGGACTGTGGAGCGAGGTCGAGCCGCGCCTGGCGCAGTCCGACAATGTGCGCGCGGCGATGAATTTCGTCACGCGCGGTGAAGCGCCGCTCGGCATCGTCTATGCCACAGACGCCGCTGCCGAGTCGGGTGTGCGTGTCGTCGCCACGTTCCCGGCCGATTCACATCCGCCGATCGTCTATCCGTTCGCGCTCACGGCGGGTACGAAGAATCCGGCGGCGCCGAAGTTCCTGACATTCCTGCGCACCGATGCCGCCCGCAAGATTTTCGAGAAACAGGGTTTCACGGTTCTCAAATAGAGAGAGACAGCACGATGAAAATCAGCGCGCGTAATATTCTGAAAGGCAAGATCGTCGACGTGGTCAAAGGCGTCACGACATCGCATGTCAAAATCGATGTCAACGGGACCATTGTGACGGCTTCGATCACCAATGAAGCGGTCGATTCGCTGAAGTTCGAAAAGGGCAAGTCGGCTTATGCGGTCGTCAAGGCATCCGACGTCATGGTCGCTGTTGACGACTGAAGCTGCATCTCTCTGCATATGGCGAAATATTTCCAGGAGCCCTCATCCTGAGGAACGCCCGCAGGGCGTGTCTCGAAGGACGGGGCGTCACGCCACAGTCTAAACGTGCGTGTGTCCTTTGTACCCATTACGCAGAGCTCGCCTGTCGCCCCGTCCTTCGAGACGGCGCTGCGCGCCTCCTCAGATGAGGGCTTCTGGTAGCTGTCCCTATTCTTCTTGCTCAATCGCCGCTGGCGCTCGCTGCTTCGGGGTTGATGGTAGCAGGCAGGGGCTCCGGCGGCTCTGGCCGTTTGACCTGGGCGCCGAGCAGTGCGGCGGCTGCTTCCGAGCGGCGGATCAGGCTGTCGGTGTCGAGGATGAAGTTGGGATTGTCCCAGGGGCCGATCAAATTGAAATTCAGGATCGAACCCTTGCTGGTGCTCGGCATGGCTTCAGGCCGGCGCGCCGGCGAAACGCCGATGTCGAGTCTGAGGCTTTGTTCGGGCATGTTGAATGCGCCGCCGACGTCGAGGCCGACGCCATAGCCGTTGATCTGGCCTTTGCTCAACGCGACGATGCCATTGCTGATGTCGGCGGCGACTTCGGCTGATTGAAAGTTTGTGCTGCCGGTGCGCACTTCATTCGGCACCGAGAGCGGACGCTTCTCCGAACGGCGCAACGCCTGCTCGGCATCGATGCCGGCGAGCTCGCCGTTCTTGATGCTGATGCGGAGATTGCCGTCGACGGCTTCCACGTGCTGCGCCACCGTGTTGCCGCTGCTCTGCAGGGATATCTCGCCGCTCGCCGTGCCGGTGATGCGCGGCGTGCGCGCGACGTCCCTGAGAAAGGAGCCCATGTCGACGTTGGTGAATGACAGATTGCCCTTCAGATCGCGGCCGTCGGCGATCGGTGTCAGGACGAGCTGGCCTTTCACGCGGCCGCCATAGGCCTGCGCGGCGCCCAATGACATGTCGAGCTTGCCATCGCTAACCAGGATCGCCATGCCCGCGCTCGTCAGCATCAGCCGGCCGACTTGGGCCTTCTGCGCCGACAGTCTCAGGTCCATATCGACGAGAGAGAGGGCGCCGAGCGGAAGCGGTTCACGGTTCCATTGGCGATCGTTGCGGAAGGGCAGGGCGGCGCCCTGTTCGGCGGTGTAGACCAGCGAGGGCGAAGCCAGCGTTGCCGAGAGCAGTGGCCGCTTGCCATCGAAGCGCACGGCCAGCGAGCCGCGGAAATTATTCTTGTCGAGCGCCAGGCTGGCGTCGGAGATGGCCAGAGCCTGCTGCGTCATCTTGAGAGTGCCGCTGACGTCGGCTTTGGCGAGGTTGCCGGGAATGGCCGGGTTGAACTGCAGCTTCTGCATCAAAGCGCGGGGTGATGTCGAAGCGCCTGCGACATGACCGTCGAGTTGCCATTTGGCGCCGCCTTGCAACGTGCCGTCGAAGGTGGCCTCGGCAAGGCGCGAGACGATCTTGAGCGTTGCGGGTGAAACGCCGCGTTCCAGGAATTGGCGCGGCTTGCCGATGAGCGCTTCGATGTTGCCGCGTTCGCCGTTCCAGTCCATGCCGCCGACAAAGGACAGTTGCGCCGGCAGGTTGCGCGGATCGAGGATGCCGTCGATCTTGCTCACGATCACGTGCGGCGCCTCGCCATGTGTCCGCACGGCAAGCTGGCCGCCGGCGATGGTCAGCTCGCCGAATTTCGCCAATTCGGAAATCTGCGCGGCAGACGGCGTCGTTGATGCAGTCCCGGTGTCGTCGCTGTTGGCGGCGATGGTCAGTTGCGGGGCGATGAGCGTCAGCGCCTCGAGTTCAAACCTGCCGGCGATCAGCGGCAGGATGCGCAGATCGGCTTTGAGGAAGGGCGTCTGGAACACCACGGACCCGAGGTTGTTCCTGACGGTGACATCCTCGAGCCGGGCCCGGGGCCTGGGCAGAAGCGACAGCGCGATGCGGCCGCCGACGTGAGACTCAAGCCCGGTCTTCTGGCGAATCTGCGCGGAGAACTGATCGTTCAGCGCCGCTTCAAAAATATGAAACGGAAAAAACGCGGCGATTGCCGCAACCGTCAGGCCGATGCCTGCTGCCCATTTGAGCTTCGAGTTCATGCGATGAGTTCGGACGCCGGATTGCTTCTGGTTCAGGTTATTGTGTCATCCGATAGCACAATGCCTGAACCGCGTTAAAAAGGAAAACTTGAGCAATTCCGTGGCCACCCCTGGTTTGCTTGTCGGGACATTTGCCGCGCCGGAGGGTTAATTCCACGAAATCCAGCCGATCAGCGCGTATACAGGGCTTGAGGGCCGATCAGGCGGACGGTGCTGCGCGGTTCCGGGCCCAGCGTGGAGATCGGCACGAACCGGGAAATCGATTCCAGTGCCACGTTCTTCTGGTGTCCTGCGTCCTTAGAATTCCCGGAATTGCCGGCCTTGGCATTGATCGGCAGCGCCCGCGCGCGCGGCCTGATGCCGGAGGCGCGCTCCATGGCGGCCAGGACAACTGGCGAGACCGTGGTCACGCCCCGCGATTCGGCAAGGCTGGCGAAATCCCGCGGCCGGTAGGGCATGCGCGCCGCGCCGCGAAAGATCCGGAATCCGGCCTCGGTCATCACCGGATCGCCGCGGCGCAGGGTGGAGTCGCGGTTGACGTCGACCATCGGCAGGCCGGGAAGGCCGTCGGTCCTGCAGGTGCAGGTGTTGTCGCGGGTCGAGGCATAGCGCAGCGCCACGGGAAGAGCCCGATAGGACTTGCCCGTCCGCATCGCCACGGCATCCTCGATCCGGTCGGACCGGCTGTAATAGACACGGGTCGGCGCGCCGGGACACATGGTGTTGCAGGAGGCCTCGAGCCCCGCCGGGCCAGTCGACTGATCGCCTGTGGGGAAATGGAAACCGTCGCACAGCCGCACACAGACCGCCTTGGCAGTGCTGGCGATCACCGGACGGGCTGGCGTCTTGTCGGTCGTGGATTTGGCGGCAGCCTTGTGCTTCTGCCCGGTGCTGCTTTGGTCAGGCTTGCGCTTGTCGCGCAGGCCGCCGGCGAGATTGCCTTCCGGACCGCCGGGCAGGCCAGAGCGGAAAATCGACGGCACACGCATGTTGGAAAACATCTGTTGCGGTGCCGGGGCATAGGCGCTCACGCGGGCGGGCGCTGCTTCATATGTCCGTGCCGATTGCCGTTGCCGTTCGGCGCGCCAGTAGGCGGCATTCTCATCGCTCTGGGCCCAGCCGGCGCGCAGATCCGGCGCAAGGATGAAGCCCGCGGTGGCGACGACGAAGAGAGCGGCGGTCAAGGCAGCGATGGTGCGTGGAGGCAGCGCGGCGGCCGGTGCTGGGGACTGGTACGCACGGAACATGGAACACCCTTGTCGGAACGCTAGAATTTCAACGACTGGAGTGGCCTTCGCGAATACTCAATCAAAGTTTAATCAATATGACAAGGACCCCGGCGAGGGGGTCCTTGGAAGCATCCGATGATGGTGAATGTATCTAGCGCCGATCTATTCAGCGGGATGGCGGACCGGTTGAGGCGCCGGCACGAGATCCGGTTCGGCCTCGGCCTCGTGCTGGGCGGCGCCGCCAGAAATATAGCTGTCCACCTTGTCGAGATAGAAATAGATCACCGGCGTGATGTAGAGCGTCAGGAGTTGCGACACGCAGAGGCCGCCGACGATGGCGATGCCCAGCGGCTGGCGCAGTTCCGCGCCGGCGCCCGCGCCGATCGCGATGGGGATGGCGCCGAAAATGGCGGCGAGCGTCGTCATCATGATCGGACGGAAACGGATGAGCGCCGCCTCGCGAATGGCGGGCAGGGCGTCGAGCCCGTCACGCCGTCGTTCGAGCGCGAAGTCGACCATCATGATGGCGTTCTTCTTGACGATGCCGACCAGCAGGAGCACGCCGATGATGGCGATGACCGACAGGTCCATGCCGAACAATTGCAGGGCCAGCAGCGCGCCGATGCCGGCCGACGGCAGGCCGGACAGAATCGTGATCGGATGGATGTAGCTCTCGTAAAGGACGCCGAGCAGGATGTAGATGGTCAGGATCGCGGCGATGATGAGCGGCACCTGGCCGCGCTGCGCTTCCTCGAACAGGGCCGCCGCGCCGGAGAAGTTCGTCGAGATGGTGGCGGGCAGCTGGATGTCTCGCGCCACGCGCCGGATCGCTTCATTGGCCTCGCTCAACGCCACGCCGGGCGCGACATTGTAGGAGAGGGTCACCGAGGGCTGCAGCGACTGGCGGTTGATCGTCAGCGGGCCGACCGAGCGGCGGATGGTCGCCACCTGATCGAGCGGAACGATGGGAGCCGCGAACACATTGGTGGTCTGCTGCGGAACTGCGGTGGTCGAGGAGGAAGCATTGCTGCTGCCGGCGCCCGCCGTGGTGGTTGTCGTCGATATCGCGGTTCCGCCCAGGCCGGTCTGGGCACGGATGTAAACGCGGCTCAGGGCTGACGGATCGTCCTGGAAGCGGCGGTTGGCAAGCAGGATGACCTGATAGTCCGCGATCTGGGTGAAGATCGTCGAAATCTGCCGCGAGCCATAGGTATTGAACAGCGCCTGCTTGATCTGATCAGCAGTCAGTCCGTAGGCCGCCGCTTTCTCGCGGTCGATGTCGATGTTCAATTCCGGATTGCGGATCTGCAGATCGCTGGTCACGTCGCGCAAGCCAGGCAGTTCGCGCATGCGGTCCAGCATTTCAGGACCCTTGGCGTAGAGCGACGGCAGGTCGCCTGATTGCAACGTGAACTGATACTGCCCGCGCGACTGACGGCCGCCGGAAAGATTGAAGTTCTGCACCGGGTTGAACACGGTGTTGATGCCCGGCACCGACGCGGTGCTGCGGCGCAAGCGCGCGATGACATCCTGGATGTTGCCGCGTTCGGCCTTCGGCTTCAGCGCGACGAAAATGCTGCCCTGGTTGGCACCGCCGTTAAAGCCGATGGACGAAGAGATATAGTCGACCGCAGGGTCGGCCATCAGGATGTCGGAGACCCGCAGGTTGAGCTGTGACTGCAGCGGGAAGGCCGTATCGGGAGACACTTCGGTCGAGCCTGACAGGAAGCCGGTGTCCTCGGTCGGGAAGAAGCCCTTCGGCATCCACATGAACATGGCGATGCTGAGCCCGATGGTGACGAGCGTGACGCCGAGCATGAGCAGGCGCGCCCGCAGGACGGCGTCGAGCGTGATCCGATACACGGAATTCATGCCGTCGATGAACCAGTCGACGGAGCGGATGAACAGGCTCGGCTTGGCGTGATGATCGACGGGCTTGAGGATGCGCGCGCAGAGCATCGGCGTCAGCGTCAGCGAGACGAAGCCGGAGACGAGGATGGAGCAGGAGATGACGACCGCGAATTCGCGGAAGACACGGCCGACGACGCCGCCCATCAACAGCACGGGGATGAACACCGCGACCAGCGCCAGCGTGATCGACAGAATCGTAAAGCCGATTTCGCGCGAGCCTTTCAACGCCGCCTCGAACGGCCGCATGCCGTTCTCGATGTGACGCATGATGTTTTCGAGCATGACGATGGCGTCGTCGACGACGAAACCCACCGCAAGCGTGATCGCCAGCAGCGATATATTGTCGATCGAATAGCCGAACATATACATGAAGGCACAGGTGCCGATCAGCGACACAGGCAGCGCCAGAGCCGGAATCAAGGTTGCCGCGATCGTCTTCAGGAACAGGAAGATGACGAGCACGACAAGGGCGATCGACAGCATCAGGGTGAACTGCACGTCGTGCACGGACTCGCGGATCGACGTCGAGCGGTCGAGGATGACACGCGCCTCGACGGACGGCGGCAATTGCGCTTCGAGCTGCGGAATCTTCTCCTTGATGGCGTCGACGACGGCAACCGTGTTGGCGTCCGACTGGCGGTAGATGGCGAGCATGATGCCGCGCTCTTTGCCGAACCAGGCCGCCGTGCGGTCGTTCTCGACAGAATCGTAGACATTGGCGATTTCCGACAGGCGCACTGGCGAGCCGTTGCGCCAGGCGACGACGACGTCGCGATAGCCGGCGGCGCGCTCGATCTGGCCGGAGGCCTTCAGCACCGCGTCCTTGGTTTCGCCGCGCAGGCCGCCGACTGGGGCAGCCGAATTGGCGGCGGCGACGGCGGTGCGGATTTCATTCAATGTCAGGCCGCGCGCAGCCGCGGCGTCGGGATCTGCTTCGATGCGGACGGCGAATTTCTGCTGCCCGAAAATCTGCACCTGGGCGACGCCCGGTATCTGCGAGATCTGCTGGGCGAAGGTGAATTCGGCATAGTCGTTGGTGGCCGACAGCGGCAGGACCGAGGATTTCAGCACCATGAAGACAATCGGTGCGTCGGCCGGGTTCACCTTGCGGAAGCTCGGCGGCGCCGGCAGTTCCGGCGGCAGGCGGCGCAAGGTGGCGGAGATCTGTGACTGGACGTCGAGCGCCGCGCCGTCGATGCTGCGATCGAGATCGAACTGGATGATGATGTTGGTCTGGCTGTTGGATGACCGCGACGTCATCTGCGTGATGCCGGGGATCGTCGCGAACGCGCGTTCCAGCGGGGCTGCAACCGACGAGGCCATGGTCTCGGGATTGGCGCCGGGCAGGGTGGCCGAAACGCTGACGGTCGGAAAGTCGACACGCGGAAGAGCTGCGACAGGCAGTTTGGAATAGCCGAAAATACCAAACACGATGAACGACATCATCAGCAATGTCGTCATCACCGGCCGGCGAATGCAGAGCTCAGATATGTTCATCTACAGCACTTCCGTGTCGTCTTTTAGGCTTGCCATCATGCATGCCGTCAGCTGTTCTTCTTCGCCGGTTCGTTGCGCACGACGATGCGCGCGCCATCGGACAGCGCCAGCGCGCCTTCGAGCACCACCGTCTCATCGCCCTTGAGGCCATCCAGAATAACGTCGCGTCCGTCCTGCGTCCGGCCGATCTTGACCGGCTGGATGTGGGCGATGTTGTTGTGGATCACGTAGACGAAATTGCCGGTCTGGCCGGATTGCGTCGCGTCGCGCGGAATGCTGATCACATCCTGGTCGATGCGCAGCACCATCCGCAGGTTGCAGAGCTGTCCGGGCCAGAGCGCCTCGTCGGCATTGTCGAAGGATGCGCGCACGGTCACCGTTCCGGTCGCCGGGTCGATGGTGTTGTCGATGAAGGCGATCTTGCCCTTCGAGGCCTTGCGGCTCCCCTGGGGGGTCGCCAGCACTTCCGCGCCAGGTGCGTCGATGGACTCGCGCAGATCGGGAAGCTGACGCTGGGCGAGCGAGAACGCCACATAGATCGGGCTGGTCTGGACGATGGTCGCCAGGATGCCGGTGGCCGTGTTGTCGCCTGCGCGCACGATATTGCCCGCCTTGACGCTGATCGAGCCGACGCGTCCCGAGATCGGGGCCTTGATCGTGTACCAGGTGAGCTGGATCTTCAGATTGTCGATCTGGGCGCGATCGGAGGCCATGTTGGCCTGCGCTGTCGCTGCTGCGGTCTTGGCGTTGTCGAGGTTGATCTTGGTGCCGGCATTCTTGGCGAGGAGTTCGGTGTAACGTGCCACGTCGCGATTGGCGGCTTCGAGCGCCACCGTATCCCTGGTCAGCATCGCCTCGGCCTGCTTGATCTGGGCTTCGATCTGGCGGGAATCGAGCCTGGCGACAACATCGCCGGCTTTGACCATACCGCCCTCGACCGCGAGTATCTGTTCGATCTGCGCATCGGCGCGGGTCTTCAGTGCAACGGTGGCGATGGGTTGGGCGGTACCGACGGAATTGACGACATAGGGCATGGGCCCGCGAGTGGCCTTACCGGTGGTGACGGGCGCCGGCGGGCGGGCAGGCGCGCTGGGCGCCGGCGCATCGGCCATCTGTGCGGCAGACGCCGCAGGCAGCACGGCGGCGACGCTGGTGGGAAGATAAGCACGCAAAGCTGCGGCGCGTTCGCCCGAGCCTGGCATGATGGAATTGGCTGCATTCGGCCATACCACCGCCCCGATGAGGGCGGCAGCACCCAGACCGGCAAGCGTCCACGTGACGCTGACCACCTTCATTTTGAAAACTCCCTCCGCCGGGGAACAACATCCGGCTTTTAACTGTCAGATTGCCGCTTTCCCCGCGACTGAGATTTATACCAAATTTCGAACTTGTGCATTCGTTTTACGCAAAATCATCGGCCTGTCGCATTACGATATGGCAATGTTTGGACAGAACGATGTCGCAATGTTTGGGCCAACCGGCCGCTAGGACCGCGGCGGGCTCCCGAGCGAACGTGCAAACGGTGCGATAACGGCGATCGAAAGCCAGCCTGCGATCAGCAACATCCCGCCCAATGGCGCGGCCATAGCGAATAATTTCACCCCAGCCAAGGCGCGCAGCGCCAGATCTCCGGAAAACACGACCCCGCCCAGCGCCAGCAGGCTGCCGCTTATCGCTAACAAGAGGCGTGGAGCGCCGCCCAAAGCCAGCGCCAGCACGGCGGTCGCATGGAACAGCAGCATGTTCGACGCCGGATTGAGCAGGTCAGCGCCGGCCGCGTGGGCACCGGCGGCGGCGAGCGCCACGCCGGCTGCGCCCATGAGGCCGGCGGCGGTGGCGAACATGCGGTTAAGCTGTTGCATTAACGGTTCCTTTTTGCTGATTGAAGGTAAGTCGCGGCCTTCAACAATGGGCAAGACTTGTGTGTCAGGATAGCCAGATTGCCTTGCCTGCCGGATCACCATGCATATCGTCATCGTCGCCGATCACGCCTATATCAACGGTGGTCAATCGAAAGTCGCCATCGAAAGCGGGCTCGGACTGGCCGCCCGCGGCCATCGGGTGACCTATTTCGCCGCTGTCGGCCCGGTCGATCCCAGGCTTCCGGCCGCGGGCATCGAGACCATCTGCCTCGGCCAGGACGATATCGACACGGCCACATCGAAGCTGGCTTTTCTCAAACAGATCATCTGGAACGGCACGGCGGAAAAGCGTCTCGGCGACGTGCTGGCCGGGCTCGACCCGGCCGATACCGTCGTGCACGTGCACGCCTGGCCGAAGGCGTTGTCGCCGTCCATCGGCGCGGCGCTGCAACGGGCCGGGCTTCCTTGTGTCTATACGATGCATGAGTTTTTCATGGTCTGTCCCAACGGGGGATTTTACGATTACCAGCGTGCCGTAACCTGTCACCGCGATCCGATGTCGCTGGCCTGCCTGACGACGAACTGCGACGCCATCAACTATCCGCGCAAACTAGTGCGCGTCGCCCGCCAGGTCGTGCTCGACCGCAGTGGCCTTCGGGATGTTTTCGGCCACATCATCATGATCAGCGCCCTGCAGTACGAGGTGTCGCGCAAGTATATGCCGGATGCGCCGGTCTACCATAGGGTCGACAACCCCATCGACGCGCCGGACCTTGGCCCGAAGCTCAAGCCGGGCGACCAGTTTCTCTATGCGGGGCGTCTGTCGCGCGAGAAGGGCATCGAACATTTCTGCGCGGCGGCGACGCTCGCCGGCATCCAGCCGGTGATCGCCGGCGACGGGCCGCTGATGGCAGAGCTCAAGCAGAAATATCCGCAGGCGCGGTTTCTCGGCTGGCAGAAGCCGGACGCGATGCGCGAGCACATGCGCGCGGCCCGCGCGCTGGTGTTTCCCTCCGTCTGGTACGAGGGCCAGCCGCTCACCGTCTACGAGGCGCTGGCCATGGGCACGCCGGTCATCGTCAGCGACGTCTGCGCCGGGCGCGAGGCGGTGGAGGATGGGGTGAATGGGCTGTGGTTCAAGTCGGGAGACGCCGCATCGCTGGCCGCAGCGATGCAGCGTCTGACTGCGGACGACGTGGCGGTGCGGATGACGAGCGCGGCCTATGAAGGCTATTGGGCGCGCCCGCTCAGCCTCGATCGTCACCTCGACGGCATCGAGGCAGTCTACCGTCAGGCGATTGCCGGTCACATGGCCTTAGAGCTTGCCAGCGCGTTCAGGGGTAACGCGTCCGCGAAGGATGTCTAAAATAGCGAGCAGGTTGCCCCGCAGGCGACCGCGACGGTCGATCAAGGGTTCAGGCCTGGCGGCACGAAGCAAATTCTTTAAGAAATTTCCTGCAGCGATCTTGGCGAGAAACAAAGGCGAAATCCCGCCCTTGCGCGCAATGTAAACGACATTGCTGATCTGGGAATAACCGAGCGGAACTCCGCTGGTCCTCGCAGTTCTGTGCGCTAGATGAACGCCCCAAAGCGCGTCCGCGCGGACTTGCCGGCCTCGACCCTTTATCTGCCCTCCCATGTCGCAGTCCTCGAGCCACGCGTAAAGAGGAAGGCGCTCATCGAACGAGACGTCGGCGATCGCGGAAAAGCGGAACGACATGTTGCAGCCATAAGGCCCGAAGCCGTCATTGAGGAGCCCGCGCTTGGGTCCTTCCCTGTCTTTCCTCGCTACAAGATCGGTGCCATCCTCGAGCGAGATCCTGGAGCCTGTCGCGCCGTCGGCGAGCAAAGAGCCGGTAATGCTGACGACGTCTGGGTTCTCTTCATACAGATTTGCTACCGTTTCGATCCAATACCGGGAGGGGATAAAATCGTCATCGAAAAAGACAATTGTCGAAAAGCGATCACCCGCCAGCCGCAGACCATCGTTTCGCTGCAAGGGTAAGCCGCGCCGTCCAACTACGGTGGTCAATCCTTGCTGACCCTGGTCGAGGCCGGCGATATCGTCTTCACTCGCTCCGACCACGTAAATCGCGTCTGGCCGGCGCGTTTGTTTCTCCAGATTCTGGAGCAGGATGTTCACGAGTGGCGCCCGCCCGCACGTTGCCACGATGACGGCGACGCCGCCCTGACTGTCGGCCTGGATATTGGTCATGATCTTCCAGCGAACTTGAACATGTTCTGAAAAATATGCCGTGTTCCCAGGAGGTTAAAGCTAAAGATCGAAACAGCGTAAACAGCGATGCCTGCTGCAACGGTGCTGGGCAGGGCGAGCCACGGCGATGAAATTGCTCGTAACGGCCATATCGCGATCATCATGACCAATGTGCAAACGACGATCACCGCCTGATCATAAAGCGAGGGCCGACATTCTTTTATCTGAAATGCATAGAGGGCGCATACCAAAGTGGCGACCAGAAGGCTTGCTGTGTGAACCAGCGCGTAGGTGTCGGCGCCGGCGTCTCTCGGAATAAAAACAAGCAGGGCTGCATCGCAAAGCAGTCCTGCGCAGGGTGCCCAAATCACAGGCATTGTCTTTTTCGCGATCTGAAAAACCGGGCCAAATGCAAACTGCGTCAGACAGAACCCCAGCACGCCCGGCACCAGGATCTGGCTGATTTGCGAGAAGTGCCCGTGATAGGCGGGTGGAACAACCAGCGCTTCAAAGGACGGCATGACGGCGAGGTACCCGCCAGCGAGAGGAAGCAGGATTGCGGTAACATAGGACATGTTTTTTGAAATTTGGGCCTTGGCGGCTTCTATGCCAACCGTGGCTTCGAGCCTCACGGCATTCTGAAAAAGGAAGACATCAACGCCCGCGCCGATCGACAGGAAGAGGCGAATTGCCATGTCCGTCGCAAGGGAGAGTTGTCCAGCATCGGAGAAGCCCAATCGTTCAGAAATGACCAGACGATTGATCAGGACGATAAGCTGATAAAGCACATTCGCGATGACGATGGGGATACCATATTTGGCGAAGCGTAAAAGCCATGCCCGGTCAGCCAGGGCAAAACGGGCATCGCGATCGAGCAACTGGAAGACGACTGTCGCGATCGCGACGGCGATACCGGCGGACCAGGCAGCAAGAATCCAGACAGTGTCATGAGCAGCGAATGCTGCCATGAGAACAAAGATAAAAACAAACACGTTCTTCCAGACGACGAGCCGCGCATAGGCCGAGTTCAGAAAGCGCGCCCTGGATAGCGCTGCCCAATACTCAAATTGCCCGGTTGCAAAGCTCGCGAGCGCAATCATGCAAATGAGAGCGGGAGAGAATGAGAGATCAAACCGAAGGGCCGCGACGAGCACCGCCGCGACGGCAACAACGATTCCGATTGCCAGATAAGCAAAGTCTAGAGAAGCACGGACCGTAGGATCCGCCGACCGGACAATACCATTGTAATAACGCGTGGCGGAGAGCCGCAACCAATCATACAGAATTGTACTCGCTACAGTGACAATCATGAAGGCAACTGCGTATCGTCCATATTCCTGCGGCCCCAGAATCTTGGCGATGACCAAGATTACCAGGAAATTCAGCACTGCATTCAAAAGGAAAGTAAGAGTCAAAAACATTGAATGCTGACGATTCCGTTGAACAAGTGGACGGATATTCAATGTGCGGGAGCTACATCCCGGCGGGCCCTGAATTGGCGTTGCTGCCATTTCCAACGTACGCGTGCGGCTTCCAGACCCCATACGGTGCCGAAGCTGAAGAAGACCCAGCGCCAATGGTCGATGTCGATCTGGAAGCCTTGCAGCAGGAGCACCATAAGTGCCGGCCAACAAACATGGGCATACGTGCGGTAAGGTGATTTCACGATCATCAGGCGGAAGCCGATGAAGAAGGTCGATGCAACAAGGATCAGCCAGGCAAAGCCGCCAATCCATCCATATGATGCAAACGCGTTGATGTAGGAGTTGTGCGGGTCGAGATCGAAGATGAGGCGGAAGCGCAATGGTCCGAAGCCATTCGGCAGTTCCAATAGCATGGGTAGCGAGCGGAGCTGATTGCCGAACCGTCCGGTGATGCCTTCGTCGTAGTCCTGGGCGACGGTTGCGCGTTGCAGGAACAGTTCGCGAGCTGAATCGATCGACAGAATGGCGATAATGGCGATGATGCCGACAGCAAGGGTGGCGATGGCCCAGAGCAACATGCGCCGACGCGTCGAAGCCTGTTCGGCGGTGAGAAAGGCGGCGACGAACATGGTGAGCAAGGCCACCACCGCGGCGCCCCATGAACCGCGCGAGAAGGACAGGAAGACGCCGGCCATGATGACGCCGAGGCCGGTTATCGTCAGGAGCGGGTGTTTCGACTGGCCGAGCATGACGCGATGAGCGAGATAGACGAGGCCGAGAATCATGTAGGAGCCGAACACGTTCGGGTCCTTGAAGGTGCCGCTGACGCGGCCTTCATACATGGTCGTATATTCGGCGAGGCCGAAAAGGCCCAGATAACCCAGGATGCCGAGAGTGGAACTGATCAGGCAACCGAAGGTGAAGGCCTTCAGGGCGAGCTCAAGTCGTTCCTTGGTCTCTTCCGAAAAGAACATGGCGAAGAAAATGCCCATGATGACCAGATAGAGCGACTGGAATTGAAACAGCCGCGGATCGGGCTCGTTCCAATGGGGCATGAGAGCGATAAAACCGGCGACGTCGTAGATCACCCACAGGAAGATCATCGGTATCAACGCGACATTGAGGCGAAAGCCGCGAAGCAGCCACAATGGCAGGACCAGGAACGACAGGTAATCGAACGGCGAGGGTTCGATGATGGAAATGCTGCCTGCGGCGACAAAGACCGCGAAGACGGCTCGCAGCAGGGGTTCCAGGTCGCTCAGTGCGCGCGGCCGCGTTTTCGTCGCCGCGACTGTGCGGCGGCCCGGCGTAGCGGATGCGGTCATTGCTTTCATCGCACTTGTCTCATCGGGTCGGCCCTGCCGCTCGAATGGTGATCTTGCGGCGGATCAGCGTTCTGTCTCCGGTGTGGGAGCAGCCGTCGACGCGCATCGAGGCGTAGTAGAGCCAGGCTTCCTCGCCGACGTCTTCGAAATTTCGCGTCTTCGCCTGTTCGTCGAGGATGGAAGGATAGGAGTTCAGCCGGTCGGCGCCGCAGGCATTGTCAAAGAGTGTCTTGGTGGCAAACAGCAGGCGCGGCTCGCTCCAGGCGATGAGATCGCGCGACGTTGCATAGTAGAAGCCCGAGACGGGAAAGAACTTCTCGTCCTTCCATGCTTGCACGACGGCAAGCCAGAGCCCCGAGCCGCGCTGGCGGACCACGGCGCCCGGCGCTACTGGGAAGGGAGATATCGGCTTGCATTGCGCGGGCAGGGTGTGCGGTGGTCCGTAAGGATCGGCATAGCGGATGCTGAAAGCCTTGCCGTCGAAGGCGTACCAGGAGTTCGGCTTGCCCGGTTCACTGCTACGGAACAGGCAAGCGCCAAATTGCTGGCCCGGCCAGCCGGTGGTGTTGCTGAAGAAATATTTATAGCCCCCCGACGAGACGATGTTCGACGGGTTGAAGAAGCCGCGATGGCGGCCCTGGTCGACATCCTGCTTGAATGGCGACGAGGCGACGACCGGCGAAGACAGTTTCTGGAAGCTGGCGCCGCCATCGGTGGAGTTCGCGGCGATCAGCGTGTTGAACCAGCAGCCCATCGCGGCCTTGTCCTTCGGGACGTTGCAAAGGCCGTTGCGGTCGCCGTGAAACTCGTGATGGATGATGGCGGCGATGTCTTTGCCATTGTCCGTCCAGGTCGCGGCGATCCAGCTCTGGTAATCGTAGGCGGCGGGATTGGCGCTGAAGGATGATTTGTAGACCACGCGGCAATCGATCTTGACGCTGGCTATATCCTTGCCGCGCAAGGCGCGGTTCACGTCGTGTAGGGCGAACATGACGACGTTGTTGCCGGCGTCCCGGAAGGCGCGCGCATTGACGTCGGGCACGTCATGGCCGTCGCAGGCATCGCGTTTGGGCTCGAATACGATCTGCGTTTCGTCGCCCAACGCCAATTTCAGGTGTGGCGCATCGGCAAGGACAGGAACGCTGGCGCCAAGAACCGCGATCTGCGCGGCGGCGATGACAAACCTCCGATATTGCCCCCGATATCTGCGCGCGCCGGCGTTCAATAGGCATTCTCCGCCTTGACGAGGGCAAACGGCGTCACCGCCAGAATGTAGAGATCGAACAGGATCGACCAGTTCTCGATGTAGAAGAGATCGAACTCGACGCGCTGCTGGATCTTGTCGGCCGTATCGGTTTCGCCGCGCCAGCCGTTGACCTGCGCCCAGCCGGTGATGCCCGGACGCATGCGATGGCGGGCGAAATAGCCGTCGACGATCTTTTCATATTCGTGCTCGGCGGCCTTGGCGTTGATGGCATGGGGACGCGGGCCGACAAGCGACAGGTTGCCTTTGAAGACCACGTTGAAGAGCTGCGGCAGTTCGTCGAGGGAGGTTTTGCGGATGAAGCGGCCGACCCTCGTCACGCGCGGGTCGCCGCGCGTCACCTGCTTGACGACGTCGTGGTCGAGTTGGTCCACGTACATGGAGCGGAATTTGTAGATCTCGAACCGCTCGTTGTTGAAGCCATAGCGCTTCTGGCGGAACAGCACGGGACCGCGTGAATCGAGTTTGACGGCGATGGCGGTGGCGAGCATTACCGGCGACAGCACGATCAGGCAGATCGCGCCGATGACGCGGTCGAACAGGTTTTTGAGAACGATGTCCCAGTCGGCGATCGGCCGGTCGAAGACATCGAGCACCGGCACGTTGCCGATCCAGGAGTAGGAGCGCGGGCGCAGCCTCAGCTTGCTGCCATGGGCCGCGAGCCGGATGTCGATCGGCAGGACCCAGAGTTTGCGCAGCAGTTCCAGCAGTCGCTGTTCGGCGGTGATGGGCAGGGCGAAGACGACAAGATCGATGCGCGCGTGGCGCGCGAAGTCCGGCAGGTCGTCGACGGAGCCGAGCTTGGGATAGCCGGCGATCACATCGGGCGCGCGTTCGTCGGAGCGGTCGTCGAAGACGCCATAGATACGCAGGCCGGTGTCCTTTTGATGCGACAGCGCGCGCAGCAATTCGTCGCCGTTTTCGCCGCCGCCGACAACGACGGTGCGGCGATCGAGCTGGCCGCGCCGGGTCAGCCAGCGCACGCCGAAGGCGAGGGCGAAGCGCCAGGCGAGCAGCAGGGCCAGGCCGATGGAGAACCAGCTCACCAGCCACACGCGGGAGAACATGCCTTCCAGTTTCAGCAGAAAGGCGGCGGCAATCGCTGCCATGAACACCAAGGCCCAGCCGCCGGTGAGGCGCAGGCCCTGGCTGATCGGCGCCCGGAAGGCGGCGACCGTGTTGATGTTGAAGGCCTGGAACACGATGATGGCGAACGAGGCCAGGATCGGTATGGCGATATAATAATGCGGCTCGACGCCCCAGACAGGCGTCACGTAAAGCACATGCACGGCGATGCCGGTGCCGCAGATCAGCAGAAATTCGATCAGTCGGACCACACCGGCGAGCACGATGGGAGACCAGGCCGGGCGCGTGTCCGAGCCGGCGATGGTTTCGGCCAGCAGGGCCATGCGGCGTCGGCGGGCCGCCGCTTGCGCGACAGCCGCAGCATCCGGCACGGTTCGGGCCGGCCCGGCCTGTTTGATGTCGTCGACCGTAAATGTGTTCATATTCGGTGCTCTTGGCGTGCCGTTTTAGGACGCGACAGCGGCCGGCTGCGAACGGGTGCTGGTCTTACTCAATTTTCGCGCCATCGCGTCGCGATAGCCGCCAATCACGGCCTCGACCATGTGGCTGATGGTGAATCTGGAGGCGACATAGTCGCTCAATTCCGCCGCCTCGCGGGCGCGGGCGGCGGCTGTTTGGGCTTCATGGGCGACCATGGCGTTGGTCAGCGCCTCGACATCGTTGCAGGCGATCAGCCGGTCGCTGTAAGGCCCATAGATCTCGGGGATACCGCCGACCGAGGTGGAGATCATCGGGATGTTGGCGGCGGCGGCCTCGAGCACGATATAGGGCAGGGATTCGGCGCGCGAGGGCACGATCAGGGTGCGGCCGCGGCGGAAAGCTTCACGCGCCGGCATGCCGCCTGGAAAGGAAATGCGCGATCCCAGCCCGAGCTTATTGGCCCGCGCCTCAAGTTTTTCCTTGTCGGGGCCTGTGCCGACGAGAAGCGAACGGACGGACCTGCCGCTGCGCTGCTCGAACAGGCCATGGGCGTCGATCAGAGTATCGATGCCCTTGGCCTGGCGAAGTTCGCCGACGTAGAGAAAATCGGCGGCATCGTCGTCGGCGACGACGGGAATGAACTCCGCCGGGCTGATGCCATTGGGGATGACGCGCGCATAGGCGTTGGGCGCATATACGTATTTGACGAAGCAACTCTGGATGAAAGCGCTTTCAAACAGGAAGATGTCGGTCGAGCGCGCCAGCAGGGATTCCGTCGCCATATAGAGCGAGTGGAGGGCTGTGTTGGGCCGGTAGTTGAAGCTGCCGCCATGGGGCGTATAGGCGCGCACGGCACCGAGACCGTTGGCGAACAGTGCTGGGGTGCGGGCATAGACGCCGCCCTTCGAGCCATGGCCGTGCACCACATGCGGCTGCTTTTCGCTGAACAGCTTCTGCATCCGCATGATATTGAGAGCGTCGGAAGGGTGCGGATTGCGATGCATCGGCATGCGGGTGACGCCCAAGGCCAGATGCGGCTCCAACTCGCGGAAGATGGTATCGGCGCGTTCGCCGCCGGTGTTGGCGTCGGCGACGATGCCGACCTGATGGCCAGCGGCGCATTGGGCGCGGGTCAGATCGAGGACATGACGAAACAGGCCGCCGAGGGGGGCGCGGAAGACGTGTATTATTTTGAGACAGTCGCCGGCGTTGTTATCCGCAATCCAACCCGCAGTTCCCGACATCGGACACGCCTTTACGCATGATCAGAAGAAACGCTCCCGAATCGTGATCGTGTCGCCTGGCAGAACCGGGAAGGTCAGCGGCACCGATCCGGTGACGGGTACACCGTTAATCACTCTGGTCACGTCGGCATAATATCTATTGGCGCGCGGACCAAAGCCGCCAGCGACCGCGACCGCGTTTTGTACCGTCATGCCGTTAATGAAAGGAAACTGCCCGGCGGTAATAACTTCGCCCAGAATAAAGAACGGCCGGAAGGCTTCGACCTCGACCGAGACTCTCGGCTCGCGCAGGAAGCCGCCGCGCAGGCGGTTCTCGATAATGCGCTCCAACTGCGTGGTGGAATGGCCGAAGGCGTCGACATTGCCGATCAGCGGCATGGAGATTCGGCCAGCGCCATCAACCCCATAGGAGTTGGAAAGGGCATCCTGGCCGAAAACGATGATGCGCAGCCTGTCGCCGGACGCCAGCAGATAGGGCGACGCCGCATTCGCCTCCAGAGCCTCGCTTGAATAGCGAGGGGCGCCGCATCCTTGGAGCGCCATCGTCATAGCCGCCAGAATTGCAATAATCGAACGCCGCATGTTGCCCGGACCGCAGAACTCTTCCCCCCGGTGCATCGGGGAGATCGCGTCTGAAGTTTTATGTCCGCATGGTTAATAAAGCCTAAGGAACCGGGGCCTCCCGCCGGCTTGTTAAGGCTGCCGCGGGGCGATTAACCGCCTTTCAACCATAAGGCAGTCTAATCGCCGAAGTTTTCGAGAGGGCGTTTCATGAGTGGCGAGTCGGTCGAATCTTTCGAGCATCCTGCTGACCGCAGGCCGCTGGACCTCGACCTGCAGGGAATCTGGCAGGCGGTCTGGCGCAGGCGGAACTGGATTATCGGCGCCACGGCAACGTGTTTCGCCCTCGCCGTCGCGTTCGTCCTCGTCGTCAAGCCGAAGTATACGGGTGAGGCGAAAGTCCTGGTCGAGAATCAGGAGAGCTACTTCACCCGGCCTGAAAAAGTGACGGCCGACCAGGGCCAGTCGACCGCTCCCGATCAGGAAGCCGTCGCCAGCCAGGTGCAGGTCATCACCTCGCGCGATCTTGGTCGCGAAGCCATCAAGACCCTCGGCCTCAAGGGCAATCCTTATTACGATCCCATGGCGGGCGGCAGCGGCGTGATCAGCAGCCTGCTGTCGCTGATCGGCCTGCATGGCTCGGCGGCGCCGCTGTCGCCGGAAGACCGTATCCTGGAGAATTATTTCGACGCGCTGACGGTCTATCCGGTGCCGAAATCGCGGGTGCTGGCGGTCGAGTTCAGGGCGCCGAACCCCGATCTGGCGGCCAAGGGCGCCAATACGATCGCCGATCTCTATATCGATCTGCAATCCAGGACGAAGCGTGAGGCCGCGCGTGCGGCAGCGGCATCGCTGGCGACCCTGATTGGCGAGTTGCGCACCAAGCTGGCGCAATCGGAAGCCAATATGGAGGCGTTCCGCGCCAGTTCCGGACTGATGCTCGGCTCGAACAATTCGACCCTGCCGGTGCAGCAATTGTCCGACGTCAACGCCCAGCTTGCCACGGCGCGCGCGACGCAGGCTGAAGCGCAAGCCAAGGCGCGCGTGCTGCGCGATGCCATCCGCACCGGCCGCCTCAACGAAGTGCCCGATATCGCCAAGGACGATCTGATCCGCCGGGTGTCGGAGCAGCGCATCACCCTGCGCGGTCAGTTGGCGCTCGAAGCGCGCACGCTCGGTCCCGAACATCCGCGCATCAAGGATCTCCATGCACAACTGGCCGCGGTTGATGCGGATCTGCGCTCCTCGATCGACAAGGCGGCGCGCGCGCTTGAGAACGATGCGCGCATCGCCGGCGCGCGGGTCGACAATCTGCAGGCTGCCGTCGAACAGCAGCGCAAGACCATCGGCAATGCCAGTGGTGACGAAGTGCGCCTGCGCGAGCTTGAACGCGAGGTCAAGGTCTACAAGGATCAGCTCGATTCCAGCACGACCAAATATCAGGAGGCCATGGCGCGCCAGGAATCGCAATCGACGCCGGGCGACGCGCGTGTGATCTCGCGCGCCATCGCGCCGCAATTGCCGTCCTTCCCCAAGAAGATGCCGATCATCGTGCTGGCGACGCTCGCCGGCTTCGTGCTCTCGCTGGGCGCCGTGCTGATGAGCGAGTTTCTGTCTGGCCGCGCCTATGGCGTGGCTGATGACGATGGAGCATATGAGTCTTATGTCGCGCCGGCGGCGCTGTCGGGCATGGAGCCTGGCGCCGCGAAGTCCAGGCTGAGCCGCGACGTCGAGCCGCCGCTCGATGATCCGCACGACGAATCGC
>Ga0180219_1000283_pt1 | contig 48124 bp, 37 predicted proteins | sample eDN3rd30CBELigMG_FD_151338 | JGI IMG/M metagenome (GOLD analysis project Ga0180219, IMG submission 151338) | Enriched Miracle-Growth compost microbial communities from Emeryville, California, USA - eDNA 3rd pass 30_C BE-Lig MG (version 2)... ... | reverse complement strand
AGCATATAAGCCCTGCTAATCAATTCGCGCGAGACGAGGAAATAGCGAAAGCCATCAACGACTCCCTGTGCTGAGTCAGAGAGCGCCTCTTGCATCCTGGCGACAGCATTAATGAAAGGGCTCTCGCTCCTCGACGGTTCGCAGGATCCGTTGGACTCAGCAATACCACCGCGGCATTGGGTGGGAAACGCAGACAGCGTGATCCCCACATCGTTAGCCAACGTCTACTTGGTACGTCTACACCCATATGCTTGCGTTTGCTCCAGATCACCAGCAAGGCTGGGAATCTCTCTGGAAACCTGGCTAGATAAGCCGTTGAGTTGCGAGAGTAAATCCAACTTGCAAGCCTACGGTGACCAGGATCCGTCCTTAGCAAGCGAACCATGGTCCGCTATCGATCAGGGGGCGAATATCAGTTTGGATGAGCATCAGTCAGAAGCCGGGAGGCGTTCCGAAGGCAATAACTGTTCTTGATGGTGAAGGCTGCATTAGGAAAGGACCAGACACTGAGCAGAATGTTAAGGTGTCTGCCAGACTGATAGTTTCAGCATCGAACAGAAAGCTTTGGGGAGAAAGGACCGAACAGAAAACCTATAGACACTCTATAAATTGTCTCCTTTTCTCTCCCCATAAGTGCATCCTAATTGACTTAGCAAGGGCTGGTGCTCCACTGTGCATCCCGCCAGAGCCTCCATCAACTAGAGTTAGGGGCAGGACATCACCTCTCCTGCAGCATTGTAATAGCAGTATTTCCGGCAGCCCCGTTCCACCGGTAGACAGCGCCATTATTCGGCCTGTTGCCTTCGCGGACTATCTTCTCCAGGCGATCACACGAAGGTGTTCCATTGTTCTCTCGGAACATTGAAACCTTTTCTTTTTCGCACTTCGCCCTTAACTCATTTATCTGAATCGAATCATCGGCAGATGCACCACAAGCAACGAACACTGCGAACAAAACCAATAAAAATCTCATATTCGGTCCCTCATCCCTAAAGCAAAGAAGGCGCACCACTTCTAATGCGCCTTTCCGACCAACTACCTACACCCAACTCAAACACTCCTTTGCATGATCCAATAGATGCCACGAGACCATATATGGAAAACTCTTACAGCGGGATCATCTTACATGATGCTTTTACCCTTTCAAGACTGTTACAACATGTGCACATTGATTCAAGTCAGCTCTTTAGCCTAATGCAAGCCCATTATAAGAAAGAGCACTATTTTTTAATTCTCCCTGCGAATCACATTAGGTACGATCGTACTTAATCAGTACACGATTGTGCTCGACCAACGGCGCTGGCAGCATCTTTTCCAGAAGGCACTGCAACTGCGACAGCTCCTGCGAGGTGAGGTCGGCGATGAATTCGCTCATTGCCTCGGCCCCCAATGTCGGAAGCAAGGCATTCAGTTCGCGCCCTTTCTCTGTCAGCACCAGGCGTATTTGGCGTAGGTCCTGATCGTCGCGAACCCGCAGGATCAGGTTCTTGCGTTCAAGGCGGCTCAGCATGCGGGTCATGGCCGCGCTGTGGATGGAGAGGTGCCGGCACAAGGCGACTGCCGTGTTTTCCCCGCTGCAGATCATCCTCAGGACCTTGAACTGCCCGGCAGTGATGCCAAACGGCAGCAGATACCGATCCAGAACCCGGTCTTTCAGTGCCGCGCTCTGCCCGAGCAGCACTCCCAGGCGCACCAATTGCTCGCCCAGATGCTCGTCGGGCCCCTCATACAGCACGCCGGCCCCTTCCAATGCGATCCCGTCGCCGGCAAGACGCGTACGCGCGGCAACCAGCGCTTTCTCCTGCGTGCTGCCCGACCCGGGCCGCCGTCCATGACGTGCTGTGGAGGTGGTTTTCTTATCCATCGTCACTCTCTACATATTTCGCTCCGCATATATCAACACGTGTTGAATTAATTTGTCGACGGCCGTACCTTACGGAAACAGGTCCCGCAAGCCAAAAACAACAAGGAGCCAGCATGACCGACTGCCAGAAGATATTCGTGCCGTCCCACCCGCTACCGCCGGCCAGAACCGGTGTATTCACCGCCTTCGAGCCTGGTACCCGCACGCTGAAGGCTGGGTTCCAGGTCGCCCCGCAATTCCGGCCCATTCCGGTCGACATCGTGTTCGAAAAAGATGTGGCCGTGACGCTGCGCGACGGCGTGACCATCTACGTCGACGTGTTCCGTCCTGCTGGCACCGAGAAGGTGCCGGTGATCGTGGCCTGGAGCCCCTACGGCAAGGGCCAGGGCACGTCCATGAGCGTAATGGGCGTTTTCGGCCTGGTGGGACTGAGCAACTCGGTCGTCTCCGGCCTTGCCAAGTTCGAGGCGCCGGACCCGGCTTACTGGTGCGCACACGGCTATGCCATCTGCAACCCGGATGTGCGTGGCGTGGTGGATTCCGAAGGCGACAGTGTGCTCTGGGATCGCCAGGAAGGCCGTGACTGCCATGACCTGATCGAGTGGCTGGCCGAACAGAGCTGGTGCACCGGCAAGGTGGGCATGAGCGGTACCTCGTACCTTGCGGTGTCGCAATGGTTCACTGCCGCCGAGCAGCCCAGGCACCTGGCGGCGATCAACCCGTGGGAAGGTGTCAGCGATGTCTACCGCGACCTGGTGATGCGCGGCGGCATGCCGGATACGGGCTTCGCCGGCCTGCTGCAGAACGGCAGCTTCTTCGGCAAGAACCGGAAAGAAGACGTGCTGTCCGAGGCACAGCGCTACCCGCTCATGAACGACCTGTGGGCCAACAAGATCCCCGACTTCGAGCGCATCACCGTACCCGCCTTCGTGGTGGCCAGTTACTCCAACACCCTGCATACCGCAGGCACCTTCCGCGGCTGGCGACGCATCGCCTCGAAAGACAAATGGCTGCGCATCCACAACAGCCAGGAATGGCCGGACTACTACGACGAAGCCAACGTGGAAGACCTGCGCCGCTTCTTCGACCGCTACCTCAAGGACCTGGACAACGGCTGGGAAAACACCCCCCGCGTGCGCTATGCGGTGCATGACTTCCAGGGCGGCGACCAGCTCAATGTGCCCGCGGACGCCTTCCCGCCCAAGGAAGCGGTCTCGACCAGACTGTACCTCGACGGCGGCGCGCGCACGCTGAGCGCCAGCGCCCCCACCGAGGAGGTCCCGGCGATTTACGACGTGGGCGCCAACCCCGACAGGGTGTCCTTCATCGCGCGCTTCGACAAAGAGACGCTGATGGTCGGCTACCCCAAGGCGCACCTATGGGTCGAGGCCCGCGGTTCGGACGACATGGATCTGTTCGTGCTTATCCAGAAGCTGGACAAATACGGCACGCCGCTGCAGCAGTTCACCGCGCATAACCAGAGCGCCAGGGTGCATGACCTGACCGACCATGGCGCCACCGTTCTTCGCTACAAGGGTTCGGATGGCCGCTTGCGGGTGTCGACTCGCCATCTCGATGAAACGCTGTCCACCGACGACGTCCCGGCCCACAGCTTCGACCGCGTGGAGAAGCTGGCGCCCGGCGAGATCGTGGACATCGAAATCGACCTGCTGCCCATCGGCCTGGCGTTCCACCCGGGCGAACAACTGCGCTTCATCATCAGCTCGAGCAACCTCTCGGGAACGCTGATGCCCGGCATTGCCGAATACGTAGGCGCCAACAGCGGGCAGCACGTGATTCACACCGGTGGGCAGCATGCCTCCTATCTGCAACTTCCAATCATGGCGGTCTGAACCATGAGTAACGCTCCTGCCCGCTCTCCGAGCCCCGTTCTGACCGGTGTGTTTGCCGGCCCCATTGCCGGGCTGAAATACCAGACGCCCACGCTGTCCGGTGTTACCAGCGCCACTGGCGAATTCCAGTACCGCGCCGATGAGGCCATTACCTTCCTGGTCGGCGGTATCGTGCTGGGCGCCGTAAAAGCCGCGCCACGCTTGAACCTGGCGCAGTTGGCCAAGCGTGTGGACGGCAAGCTCGACAAGCTCCTGGACCCGTCGGTGACCAACCTGGCGCGCTTCGTCCATACCCTGGACCAGGAAGGCGATATCGAGTCGGGCGTCACCATCGCCCCCATCGTGCACGAGTTGATCGGCGATACGCCGATCAACTTCAGCCCCCCCGTGATGCCCATGGGCCAGGGTGGCGGCGGCGACTTTGCCGACGACCCCACCTTGCGCCAGATCCTCGACAGGCTGAACGCCACGCCGGGCGTCTTCACCGCCAGAACGCCGCGCACGCTGTGTTCCGCCGCCGCCAGCCGCAACGAATTGCGGCGCAATATCCGCGGCATCGTCAAGATGACGGATGTGCGCATACCGCTACGCGACGGCTCGTATGTCTGTGCCGATGTGTTCCGCCCCGCCGCCCCGGGCCGTTATCCCGTGGTGATGAGCAAGGGCTTCTACGGCAAGAGCTTCTATCACGACTGCATCTGCAACGAGGCCGACGTCCTGCGCAAGGAGGAAATGGAGGACCGCTATTTCTCCGGCAACCCGGATGGCGCCCAGTATGAAAACCACGAAACCGTCGATACCTCGGTGTGGGTGCCGGAGGGCTACGTCTGCATCCGCGTGGACGCGCGCGGCGTCTGCAAGAGCCCGGGCCTGCAAGCCCCCTTCAGCGTGCAGGAGGCCGAGGATTATTACGACGCCATCGAATGGGCGGGCACCCAGCCCTGGTCGAACGGCAACGTCGGCCTGTGGGGCATGTCTTACCTGGCCATGGCCCAGCACAACGTGGCCAGCCTGCAACCCCCGCACCTCAAGGCAATGATCGCCCAGGGCACCGATTCGGATATCTACAACGAGGCCCTCTACGGCGGCGGCATCTTCGGCGCCGGCTTCTGGAACTGGTGGTGGAAGATCTGGTCCGGCAACAACCACTGCGGTGAGCGCCGCGAAACCGACTGGATGGCCCGCGCACTGGCCACGCCGTTCAACGACCCCACGGCCTACGGCCCCAACGGCAGCATCTTCATGCGCCCGGATATGAGCAAGGCCACCGCCCCGGTGTGGATCGTCGGCCCTCAGGTGGGCGCCATCATCCATCAACTGGGCAGCAGCGAAACCTATATCCGCTCCACCGCCGCCAAGGCCCGGAAATTCGATTTTGCCGATGCCTGGTTCCCGGACTCCTACAGCAACAAGTCGATTGCCGAACACATGCGCTACTTCGACTACTGGCTCAAGGGCATCGACAACGGCGTGATGGACGAGCCCCCCGTGCGGGTGCAGGTGCGCACCGGCAACGGCGCCCATTTCGTCCTGCACGAAAACGACTGGCCTATCGCACGCACCCAGTACCGCCGCTGGTATTTCGATGCCCGGCCTTCAGGCTGGCAAAACGATGGTCGGCGCCCCAACGTGCTGCGCATCGGCGAAACCGCGCCCACCGAGCCAGCTCGCGCCGAGTACGACGCGCACCTCGACCTCGGTACCCCCACGCTCGCACCTGCGGGCTCCAACGACGGCACGCCGCGCTGGTCCACGGGTATCTCGTTCGTCAGCGAACCGATGAGCGAGGACCTGGTGCTCGCCGGGTACATGAAGGTTGGCCTCTGGGTGGAATCGACCAGTTCCGACATGGATGTCTTTGTGTCGCTGCGCGTGCTGGACGAGCAAGACCGGGAGATTCGCTATGAATCGGTGGTGCTGCCCGTGGACCCGGTTCACATCCACCCGGTTGGCCATGGCCTGCTGAAAGTGTCTCGCCGCAAGCTCGATGTCGAGCGCTCCACCGAGTACTGGCCCGTGCATACCCACCTGGAGGAAGACTGCGCGCCACTACGAAGCGGCGAGATCGTGCCGATCGAAGTCGGGCTCAACCCCAGCACTGCGCTGGTCCGCAAAGGTTGCCGCCTGCTGGTGGATATTCAGCCCTATGCGCCGGCGGGGGTGCCGGTTCGCGCCTATGACAAGAGCTATCACGTCGACGCCGTGAACCGCATCTACACCGGCCCGCAGCATCCGAGCTACCTGCAACTGCCTATCATCCCGTAGAGGAACGAACCAGGGTGTCCGCCTAGCAAACAAGGCGGACACCCTGAGCACCGCCTGAAAACCTGCACACGGCAGCGCTTAGCCAGCAGCAGTCGTTCCCGCTCCGGCCGGCAACAGCATCTGCTGGATGGTCGGCGCAACCATGGCCACCAGCGCCTCCCGACCGATCCCGGCAAGCACCGGCACACCGATGATTTGCCGCCCGGTAACCACCCCCACCAGCATCGACAACGCCAGCCCCGCCCGGGCGCGGGCGTCCGGCCCAAGCGACTCGGTGCCCCCGGCCGTCAACCTGGACTCGATGTAGTCGCGCAGATGATGGCGCGCCTGCTCGTTCACCATCGCATTCCTGAGCATCGCCATTAGCGGCTCCGACTCCTCGGGCGCACCATCCCAGGCCTGGAAAAAAGCGCGGACCACGCGCTCGCCCAGGTGCTCGTCCGCACGCTCGAACACCTCGCTCAACTTCTCCAGCGCCGACTCCGGGATATTCATGACGGCGGCAAAGAGTTCGTCTTTCGAGCGAAAGAGCTGCATCACCATGGACACGTCAACGCCGGCATCGGCCGCCACGCGCCGCATGGTAGTCGCGGTGAATCCATCGCTGGCAAAGCGCGCCCGCGCCGCATCGAGCACTCTCTGCCGGCTATTGCCCGAGCCCGCCGGGCGCCCTGGTTTGCGCCCTCGCCTTGGCGCTGCTTTCGATTCTTCTTGAGTTGTCATGGCATCGCTATTTCAGGTCTTTCGCTACCGCGAAAAACGGAATGTTCACTTGAGGGTGTCGGTAGACCGGCCGGCGCGAAACATAACAACCCCTGCGTTCAACGGCCATCCCGCCGCCGTTGATTTCACCACGACCAGGCCAGGCGGCCCCCACCCCACGCCCTGAATCTGCGCGCTGTGCCGGACCGCTATCGGCTCGATCGGTGGTGCAGCTGCAGCTTAAAGCAATTTACTCAACACTTGTTGAGTTTATTTTTTGCACGACCTACACTCGCGTCGCTACCCCAGGCAATACCCAGATCTGCACAACAAGAGGACCTCGTCATGAGCAGTACCCCGCAGACATCCAGTAGCACGCTGCGCACCGGCATTTTCTCCGGTCCGGTTGCCGGGCTCAGGTACCAGACGCCCACCCTCAGTGGCCTGACCAACGAAAAAGGCGAGTTCCAGTACCGCGAGGGCGAACGCATCGCCTTCCTGCTCGGCAACACCCCGATCGGATCGGCCCCCGGCGCGCCCCGCATCAACCTGGCGGAAATCGTCAGCCGCGTGGACGGCAACATCAACAAACTGCGTGATGCCGGGCTGACCAACATCGCACGGCTGCTGTGCTCGCTCGACCGCGACGGCAACCTGAACGGTGGCATTGCCATCGACCCGGCGGCCCACGACATTCTCGGCAAGCAGCGCATCAACTTCCGCCACGACATTTCCTTTGCCGGCCTTGCGTTGAACCCTGTGCTCGAGTTCGAGCAGGACCCGGTGGTCGCCACGCTGCTCGCCGAGCTTTCGGCCGCTGGCGTGTTCACCGATCGCACGCCGCGCACGCTGTGCACCGCGGCGACTGCACGCAACGAAGTGCGCCGCCACATCCTGGGTATTCTGCGCTTCAAGGACGTCAGGATTCCGCTGCAAAACGGCTTGTACGTGTACGCGGATGTGTTCCGCCCGGCCAAGCAAGGCAAGTTCCCGGTCATCATGAACTGCGGCCCCTATGGCCGGGCGTTCTACCACCACTCGATCGCAGACGACGCCGACTTCGATGCCCATGAGGAGATGGAGGACCGCTATTTCCACGGCAATCCGGATGGGCAGGTGTTCGAGAATCACGAAACGGCCAATACCGTGGACTGGGTTCCGCACGACTATGTGCTGGTACGCGTGGATGGCCCCGGCTCGGGCAAGAATCCGGGCACCCTCGCGCCCTTCGGCATCGAAACGGCCGAGGCCTTTCGCGATGCGATCGATTGGGCCGGCGTGCAGCCATGGTCCAACGGCAATGTCGGGCTATGGGGCATGTCGTACTACGCGATGAGCCAGCACGCCGCCGCCAGCCTGGAGCCACGGCACCTGAAGGCGATGATCGCCATCGGCACCGATGTGGATCTGTACGACGAAGTGGCCTATACCGGCGGCATCCTCAATGAAGAGTTCTTCACCCACTGGTACCGGGCCGGGGTGCTTGCCGCCGTGTGCGGAGAGCCCAATGCGGTCGACTTCATCGGCATGCTCAAGGCCGCGACCTTCCGGGATTCGGACACCGCGGCAGCCTTCGGCCCCCGCTCCACGATCCTGATGAGCCCGGACATGAGCAAGGTGAAGGTGCCGCTCTGGGCCGTCGCCTGCACTACCCACATGGCGCACTTCCACCAGTTGGGCAGCAGCGAGGCGTACCTGGCCACGAACACCAGGTCGAAGAAAATCGACTTCTGGGAAGACTGGTTCACCAAGCCCTATTCGCGAAGCGCCATCGCCGATCACCGGGCGTTTTTCGACCATTGGTTGAAAGGCATCGACAACGGCATCATGGACAAACCGCCCGTGCGCCTGGAGATCCGCAGCGGCAATGGCGCCTCCTACATCCAGGAGGAAAACGAATGGCCCATCGCCCGAACCACCTACCCCCGGTGGTTCTTCGACGCCACTCCGGCGGACTGGCAGGGCGATGCCTATCGCGATGACTTCCTGCGCCTGTCGCTGACCCCACCGACCGTCGACAGCCAAGCCGACTACAGCGCTGAAATTCCCCTGGAACTACGCACCGGCATGCCGCCCTGCTTCCTTCCCGTCAAACCGCCGGAGGTGCTGGAAATCTGGAGAACGGGCATCTCGTTCATCAGTGAGCCGATGCAGGAGGACATGGTGTTCGCCGGTTATGGCAAAGCGAAACTGTGGGTGTCGTCCACCAGCGCGGACATGGACATCTACCTCAGCCTGCGCGTGCTCGACGAGGCGGGCCGGGAAGTCGACTACGCCGGCCCGACCACCATGGGCATGAACGTGCCCAACTACCCGCTCGCCAAGGGTTGGCTGAAAGTCTCCCATCGCAGGATCGATGCAGCGCGCTCGACCCACTACACGGTCAAGCACACGCACCGCAAGGCCGACTACGCGCCCCTCGAAGGCGGCGAAGTGGTGCCGGTGGAGATCGAGATCATCCCCAACACCGCGTTGATCCGTAAGGGCTACCGCCTGCGGGTGGACATCCAGCCCTTCGATGGCGTCGACCACGGCCCCCGCCACGGCTATGACGCGAGCTACCACGACGGCGCGCGGAACACGGTCTTCACCGGGCCGGATCGCCCGGGCTTTATCCAGCTGCCCATCGTGCCGGCGAAAGGCGCGTAAACGCCAAGTCTCGCTTCGATAGCAGGTCGCGGGCTGGCTTGAACACGAGCCCGCGAATCGAAAACCGCACGTCCAATAACAATGAATACAGGAGCTCATCATGACTCTCGAAGAACTTGCCGCACGCACCGAAATTCACGATGTACTGCTGCGCTATTGCCGTGGCCTCGACCGGATCGATATGTCGCTGGTCCGTGGCGCCTTCCACAAGGATGCCTACATCCACTTTCCCGAGAGCCTGCATGTCGGCGGGGCCGAGGGCTTCTTCCAGTTTCTGACGGATGAAATGCCTCGTTTCAACCGGACCCAGCATTTCCTCGGCAACAGCCTGATCGAATTCGACGGTCCCGAGATCGCCTATGTCGAAACCTATCTGCAGGCCGACCACGCCGCCTCCGAGCGGCATCACTGGAAAGGTGAAACCGTTAAATTGTGGGCACGCTACTTCGATAGATTCGAACGTCGCGACGGTGTCTGGCTGATTGCCGAACGCCGCCTGATGGTGGACCTGATGTACCGCTACCCCAACAAGGAGAACTGGTTCGACGATCATCCGGACGCCTCGGGCAGCCCGCGCGACGGCACCGATCGCGTACTGCGCAAGGTGGCCGGTTTCTCCGGTACGCCGATTGCAGAGAAATCCCTCAAGGACGCTTGAGCCACGCAAGCAACTGTCCTGCCGGCTGCGCCGGAGCGCTTTTCGCAGGATGGGTCGAGCCTTGGCGAAACCCATGCGGCCATGGCGATGGGTATCGCTTCGCTCAACACCATCCTACGAAAAGCCGTGCTCGCTCATGCGGTAGGAGACCTTGTCCGCGATAACCGGACGTCCCGGCGCGATTCGCGGATGAGATCCGCTCCTACGCAACCCCACCCACGCCATTCCTCTGTAGGAGCGCGCCCTGCGCGCGAATCGCGGGCAGGGCCCGCTCCTACAATTCCAGGGAGGTACGGTCGTAGGAGCAACTGACTTGCCGGCTGCGCCGGAGCGCTTTTCGCAGGATGGGTCGAGCCTTGGCGAAACCCATGCGGCCATGGCGATGGGTATCGCTTCGCTCAACACCATCCTACGAAAAGCCGTGCTCGCTCATGCGGTAGGAGACCTTGTCCGCGATAACCGGACGTCCCGGCGCGATTCGCGGATGAGATCCTCCTACGCAACCCCACCCACGCCATTCCTCTGTAGGAGCGCGCCCTGCGCGCGAATCGCGGGCAGGGCCCGCTCCTACAATTCCAGGGAGGTACGGTCGTAGGAGCAACTGACTTGCCATCTGCGCCGAAGCGCTTTTCGTAGGATGGGTTGAGCCTTGGCGAAACCCATGCGGTCGTGGCGATGGGTATCGCTTCGCTCAACACCATCCTACGAAAAGCCGTGCTCGCTCATGCCGTAGGAAACCTTGTCCGCGATAACCGGACGTCCCGGCGCGATTCGTGGATGATCTCCTACGCAACCCCACCCACACCATTCCTCTGTAGGAGCGCGCCCTGCGCGCGAATCGCGGGCAGGGCCCGCTCCTACAATTCCAGGGAGGTACGGTCGTAGGAGCAACTGACTTGCCGGCTGCGCCGAAGCGCTTTTCGTAGGATGGGTTGAGCCTTGGCGAAACCCATGCGGTCATGGCGATGGGTATCGCTTCGCTCAACACCATCCTACGAAGCGCGATGCTTTTGTACGGTCAAGTCAGTTCAAGAGGTCACGCTTGAAGTGCCCATCTGAAAGGCGCTGAGCAGCTGGATATGCTCCTGGGTGACCTCCTGGATAGCCCGAATGGCTTCCAGCATCAGCGGCGAAGGCGTTGCCCGGGATGGCTGCACCAGCAGCAGCTCCAGGGTCAGGCCCGCGCCGGAAAACGGGTTGAGCCTGAAGTCCCGCTCTGCTGGATCCCCACCGACGTCATGAACGAATAGCAGGCCGGGAAGAATGGCCATCCATTCGCTTTGCCGGATCAGATCCAGCGTCGCCAGCACGGCATCGAGCTGGTAGTTCGGCCCCCGCCCCGCCGGCACGTCCAGCTGCGAGCCGCTCCACTGGGCATGCTCGCGGCTATCGGGCGCCAGGAGCTTCAGCCCCGCCAGCTTGTCGAGCCCTATGGCCTGGCCATGCTCGAAGCCGCTGGCATGGGTGATGGACGAAACCAGGAATGCCGGCGTGGCGGCAAAGACCGTGGTGCTCAGATCCGCCGGCAGCGGCGAGATCGACGGGATGATTGCAAAGTCGAGCTCATTGGCCCGCACCCTGTCGATCAGCATATTGCTGGGGGCGTCGATCACGGCGATGGAAGCGTTGGGGTTCTGCTCCATCAGGCGCAGGTAGGCCGGCGCCAGTTGATAGGTCGCCAGGGTGGCCGTCACGCCGAATCGCACTTCGCCGGAAAGGCCGTGCTCAAAGCTGCCCAGTGCCTGCAGCGCCTTGTCGTTGGCAGCCAGCACCTGCAGGCAATGCTGATAGAACGCCGTGCCCGCCGCGGTGGGCTCTACCGCTTTCTGGCGGTCGAACAGCTGCACGCCCAGCCACTCTTCGAGCTGCTTGATGTGCTGCGAGATGCCCGACTGGGTGGCGAACTCGCGCGTCGCCGCGGCGGTGAAAGAGCGTGTCTCGTACACCGCCACGAACAGTTGCATCTCCCGCAGGCCGGGCAGCGACTCAGTCATGTCGAAATGCGCTCAGCGAAGGGGGACCGAGGCTGCGCACCGGCTCGCCATGGGCGATGCGGATCGGGATCGCGTTGATCTCCTCGGTGGCCTGCTTCAACAACTCGATAAAGTTCTGGGCAACCGTGGCCAGGGGTTTGCGCGCCGGCTCCACCAGCAGCATCTCGTCCCAGAGAATGGGATCGGCCAGGGGGTTCAGGGTGAAGCGTCGACGGCGCAGGTCATCGGCGATGAAGAGTCCGGAAATAATCGCCGTCCAGTGGCTGGAGCGCACCAGGTCCATGGCGCCCAGCATCGACTCGAACCAGTTGAGCCGCTGCACCACCTTGACCTTGTGGTCGATCAGGTACTGCTCCAGCAACGGCCTTCTGCCAACGGGCAGCACCAGGTGCAGGTCCTCGATCTTGCTCAGGCGAATCGGTTCGCAATGGGGCAGGCCCGAGTCCGGCGAAGAAACCAGGAACGCCGGTGTCCTGTTGAAGACCGATATGCCCAGCCCGCTGGCGCCGCCGGCTTCGTAGGACATGCGCTGGGTGATGGCGAAGTCCAGCATGCCGCGCCGGACGGCGGTCGCCAGCACGCTGCCGGTGCCTTCGGTCAGTTGCACGGAAACATTGGGATAGGCCGCTTCGAAAACCCGCAGCGCCCGGCTGAATACCGAACGGGTCATGGTGGGGATCATGCCGATACGCAGCGTGCCAGCGGCAGGCTCCGCACGGTGACCGACCGCGTTGCAGGCACTCTCGTGCAAGCGCAGCAGTTGCACGCACTGCTGGTAATAGGCATGGCCGGCTGGCGTTGGAACGATCGCGTGGTCACGGGAAAAAAGCCGTACGCCCAACTGGGTTTCCAACTGCCTTACGTGTGCGGAAACGCCGGACTGGCCCAGGCCTTCGCGACTGGCGGCGACGGTGAAGGAGCCTTCCTCGTACACGGCAACGAACATGCGGATGTGCATCAACTTCGGGAGCATCATGCGCTGGACCGTCTCTTATTGTTCTTTGCCACATGGCATTAACGAACTGCGGGACGTTGGTACTTTATCCACATAGGGAAGCGCTTGCCAGGCCTGCCCGGGTTGGTCGCAGGACTACCCGCAGCGATCGCCTGCATTGCACAGGCGAGGTGTACGAGCCCTGGATCCCGGCAGAGAAACGGCACGCCCCGTAGCGTGCGAGTTTCCCCTCGAAGCCTGTGCCGCGCATGAAGATTCATGCCCTGGAGTTCCAGATGATGCCGGACATGCCACCGTCTACCGCGATGTCCGTACCGGTGATGTACGACGCCCTGTCCGATGCAACGAACAGCGCCGTTTCGACGATCTCCTGCGCCTGGGCGGGTCGACCTAAAGCCGCATGCCGCCACAGCGGGCGCGCTACCGGCAGACCGTGCTCATCCAGCGTTGGCGACGGCAGCGCGTCCGGATTGGCAATCAGGCCGGGGCTGATGCTGACCGCACGAATGCCGTGCGGCGCGCCCTGGGCCGCGAGCATGCGCGTAAGCGCCTGTACGCCCGCGTTTGCCGCACCATGGGCAACGGCGGAGAAGCCTGAGAGTTCGCGATGGCCGGCAATCGATGACACGCTGACGATCACGCCTTTCTTCTGCTTGAGCATGTGCGGCCAAACCGCGCGAGCAGCCACATAGGCAATGGTCAACTCGTTGCGGATCGTGAAGTCCCAATGCTCGATCGAAGCCTCGTCGAACGGAGCGATGGCGACACCCGCGGCGTTGTTGAAGAGAACGTCGATGCGCCCCCAGCGCGCCATGGCTTCGCCGGCCCAGCGTTGCGCCTCGACAGGGTCGGCCAGGTCGAGCGGCTCCAGCGAAAACATCTCGCCCCCCGCCTCCCTCACCCGCCTGCAGGTCTCCTGGGCCCGTTGGGTCGCGACATCGCAACCGAGGACTTTCGCACCGGCGCGGGCAAACATCTGGGCGGCTACCTGCCCCATCCGCCCACCGGTTCCTGATATCAGCACGACTTTGTCTTTGAACTCTGCCATCGCAGCGGTCCTGTGGGTGGCCCGTGGTGCTGGCGGACGATGTCGCCCGGCAGCACCGACCAGGTGGGCAATCGGTCAGCCGCCGAAGCGCGGCTCCGGCAGGCCTTTCACACCCAGGCCATGGATGGCGAAGAGGCTGCCACGCATCACGTTGTCGCCGGGGTAGCGAGGCAAGGGAGGCGTGGTCATGGACGTGACAAACAGGGTGTCCATGTCCGGGCCTCCGAAGTTGACGCTGGTGACCTTCTTCACCGGCATCTCGATGACACGGTCCAGGCTGCCGTCGGGTGCATAGCGGCACAACTGGCCCGCGTAGACGTGGGCGTTCCAGAGGAAGCCTTCGGCATCGACGGTCGAGCCGTCAGTGGCAGTCGTGGCGCTGAAGCCTTCTTTGGTGAAGGTGCGGCGGTTGGCGATGGCGCCGGTTTCGAGGTCGTAGTCGTACTTCCAGATTTCTCCGGAGAAGGTATCCGAGAAATAGAACGTCGCCCCGTCAGGGCTCCAGCAAGGCCCGTTGGAGATCGCGAATCCCGCATCCAGGGTGTGCACCGACAGATCGGGGTCGACGCGGAACAGCGTGCCGTCCGCGAAGCCCTCCCGGGTGTCCATGCTGCCCACGATAAAGCGCCCTCGCGCATCCACCTTGCCATCGTTCAGGCGGTTGTGGGGTTTGTCAGCCTCGGGGTGGGCGATCAACTGGATATCCCCGGTGTCGAAGTCGAGGAAATGCAACCCACAGCCCAGCGCCACGATTGCGCCGCCGTCACGACGCAGCGCCATGGAGCCGATAGTGTCGGGCATATCCCACGAGCGAACCTCGCGGCCATCGGCGGTACAGCGAAAGACACGGCCGCTGATAACGTCGATCCAGTACAGGCGCTGCTCTTGCACGTCCCATAGGGGACCTTCACCGATGGTCGTCTTAACATCGACCAGAACTTCGATCCGCATCTTAACTCCTGGATTCCATTGAATTGGAAGTGGCAATCCGACCAACGCTGAAGCCTGTTATCGAACGGTGCCGAACTTATGCCTTTGGCGGTTCGGCAATGGTGATGAACACGCCGTAGGGGTCCTTGAAACTGAACCAGGTCATGGTCAGGTTGCCGCCAGGTTTGCGGATGATGATGTCCTTGGGCGCACAAACGACTTCGACGCCCGCATAGATGCGAATCTTTTCAAATGCCTCCCTGGCATTTTCGACCAGCAGCGCCAAGCGGGTGATACCCACCTGGTTCATCAATTCATAAGGGCCGTCGCCAATGATGGTCGAGGGTTTGCTGTACTCGATCAGGTTGATTTCCGTGGCGTGTTTCGGATCGGCGCCGGCGGTCAGGATATGGTGCGCATAAATGCTGATTTCATCTTCGGCAAACCCCAGGAGCGGGCCATCCGCTTCGTCGGTGCGGGTTTCGAAAGTCGAAACGAAACCCAGCACATCACGATAGAACTTCAGGGCCTGGTCGACGTCAGGCACGGTAATGCAAACATGCAGGAGTTTTTTAACGAGTGCGCTCATGGCAGTTACCGTCCTTTATACATTCCAGGCGTTGGTCAGGTTGTAGCGTGTCGCCCACTGGACGTCGTAAGCGCTTTCGCTCCAGGTCTTTTCCTTGTCCACACCGGCTTCAGTGCGCGCCTCGCTGTTCATCCAGGCCTCGAACTTCGCCTGATTGTCGAACTCATAAATGGTCAGATAGGTCGGGCACGGCTGCGTGGCAGCCCCCACGTGATAGGTTTCATCGGCCAGCTTGAAGCGGGTGACCTTCTTGACAAAGTCGCCTTTCAACAACATGGGCACATGAACATCGTCATACCAGGCATTGAACTTTTCCTCATCCTCCGCCTTGCAATTGATGCCAACCATCCAAATAACCGTCTGATTACTCATTATTCATACTCCCTGCAAACCCTTAACCTTCCAGACAACAAACAATGGAAGTCCGGGCAAAACGAACCCCTACCCGCCTCTATCCAATATCGAAGCGGGCGAGGACTTCGCCTTGCTTATTTCTTCCTGGCAATTGCCTCGAAGTATCGAATCTTCCCTTGTTCGCGATAACTACGCAGCGTATGGGTAGTCATCACCGGGTGCTGTTCGTAGGCCGGCTCGGGAACCTTGGGGTTACCTGTCCAGGAAATCAGCCGGCACACGCGATGGCTGATGCGCCAGCCCTTGTCGGTACGGACCAGGACATCGTCATACCAGCCACGGCCCACCCAGTCGGGACCGCCCACCGCCGCGTCGCGCGACAGCAGCCAATCGCCATAGGTCAGTGCATAGGCGGTGTCGCCGTCGACATGAACGCAGGACCCCGTCATGGTGTGCATGTGGTTGGTCAGCGTTTCGTGGAAGTCCTTGAAGGCGAACTTCAGCGCGCCAACAGACTTCCAGACAGCGCCTGCCGGGCCGAAGTCGGCATGGACATCCTCGGTGAACACCTCGTCCAGCAAGTCCCAGGCATGGCTATCGAGCGCCACGCCATAGAGATTGATGACCTCGATGATTTCAGACTTGTCTTGTGTGACACTCATTTAAAACCTCCGGACTGAAAGCCGCACTCGCTCGGCCTTTTGAAACTGACGAATTATTTGCAGTACTCGATGACTTCCAGGATGTTTTCGAAGGGGTCTTTGAAGGTCAGGATCTTGAACTTACCGCCGGTCGGCGCAATCACCACTTGCGGCTCGCAGAGGAAAACGATGTCGCCACGGGCCTTGAGTTTCTCATAGATGGCATCGGTGTCGTCCACCCCGAACGCCATGCGGTTGATACCGGCATGGTTCAGCGGCGCGGCCGGGTTCTTGTTGACGACGGTCTTGGGCGAGACGAACTCGATCAGGTCGATGACGGTCGCGTTTTCCTTGTCCTTGCCGACCAGGTGGTCGGCGTGGATTTCAATGATCTGTCCCGGGAAACCGAGGATTTCGCCGGGCGCTCTTTCGCCCCGCAGTTTGCCGATGGACTCCAGGCCAAGCACGCCACAATAGAACTGGAGTGCCGCTTCGATATCGGCAACGGTGATACATACGTGAAACAGACGGTTGATATAGCGATCCATGGTTTTCCTCAATTTCAGGGTTGTTTTAACTTCAATTGCTATTCGCGTGAAACCAGGTCAATGAGCCCCAGGTCCCTCCTTGTCAATTCCGCAAGCGACTGTTCTTGCATCGTTGAAACACTGCCATCTCGAATGCGAAACAGCCGGGTTCGAACCTGCGTTATCCAGGCAACAATAACGGGGCGAACAAACCAGTATTAAACTTGCACCAGCAGCAACTGCTACCTTGGCTGCAAGGGAACTTCCTTCACCAGCCAGAACGCAGCGAGGGCCACCAAACCCGGGGCTGCCATGCAAACCAGGATAATCGGCACACTGACTCCGGCCGCCAGCATGAAACCGGCAATTGCCGGGCCGACAATCGGTCCCACCCGGCCAATGGCGTAGATGACTCCCATTGCCGATGAACGGAAGTCCATCGGGTATAACGAGCCGACATAGGGCAACAAGATGCAGGTGGCGCCCATTGCCGTGAACCCGGCAAAGAACATGCAGATCAATGCGGCAAGCGGATTCTGGACAACGCCAATCAATGCGATCGAAACGAACAGGATCGGCATGTAAATGGCGAATACGTTCCTGTAACCGATCTTCCCTGCCATCCATCCGGCCAATGGCGTGGAGATGAAGTTGCTGCAGGTGAATACCAGGATGAAGCTGATGCCCGTGGTCATCGAATAGCCGCGCTGAACCATCAATTGCGCAATCCAGGTCGTCAGGGTGACCGCGATCATCATGATGCAGAGCATGCCGATCCCCAGGAACAGGGTGTTACGCGCATAGCCGCCCTGGAACAGGCGCTTCAAGGGCACCTTGGCCGCCGCTGGTTCGTTCAGCCGGTAGTCGTCGTCGGCCCTGGGCACGAACTGTGGGTCGGCCTTTTTCAGGACCTTGCCAATTTCCTCGCGCCTGCCCTTCTTCAGCAGAATCGACATCGACTCGGGCAAGCACACCAGCGCAATGGGGACCAGCCCGATGCAAACGCCGGTTCCGAGCAATATCACCCGCCAGCCGAAGATCGGTAGAAACGCGATGGACAGCAACGCCGAGAGCAACACGCCCACCGAGATGCCCGTATAGGACAGGCTGGAAACCATCGCCTTCCACCGGCCCGGGGTGTATTCGAAGACCAGCGCCACGGCAATCGGAACGATGCCGGCCAGGCCGAAGCCCGCGATGAAACGGTAGATGGCGAAGTCGACGAGCCCCTGCGCCAGGCCACACGCCGCAGTGAAGGCAATGAACAGCGTCATGCCGATGAGCATCATCCGCTTGCGGCCGATGGCATCGGCTGCCACGCCGAAGACGATGGCCCCGCCCACGGCCCCGACATGCCCGACGCTCGCCAGAATGCCGGCCTCGGCGGGGCCCATCCGCATATCGGCCATGATGGCCGGAAGCAAGGTGCCGAACAGCGCACTGTCGATGCCGTCGAACACGATCGCCAGGAAGCAGATCACCGCCACCTGCGCGCTGAATGCATTGAAGTTGCCGCCATCGATAACCCGGGTGACGTCGACTTGCGCTCTGGCCGCCAGCGGCGCGCTCATCAAATCATTCATGGCAGGCATCTCTCGTATACCAGCTTGTTGGTCTGGCTCGGCGTGATGGACGCCGGAGCCGAGGTGTGGGCCGCCGCATCGCTCGCCGCGACCGTCGAACCTTCGTGCGCGCCGGGCAGCAGATAGCGCGCCAGGGCCGGTATCAGCACCAGCGCCCCGAGCATGTTCCACAGGAACATGAAGGCCAGCAGCAGGCCCATGTCCGCCTGGAACTTGATGCTGGAGAAATGCCAGGTCGCCACTGCCGCCGCCAGGGTCACACCGGTCAGCAGCACCACCCGGCCGGTGAACTGCAACGCGGTGGCATAGGCCTGTTTCAAGCTGGCGCCGGCGCGCATGCGAGCCAGGGTCACGCTCAGCACGTACAACGCGTAATCCACCCCGATGCCCACGCCAAGCGCGATCACCGGCAAGGTCGCCACCTTCACGCCCATGCCCAGCAGCACCATCAGCGCCTCGGCCAATACCGAGGTGAGCATCAATGGCAGCATGGCCACCAGCACCGCGCGCCAGGAACGGAAGGTGATGAAGCACAGCAGCGCCACGGCCCCGTAGACCATGAACAACATCTGGTACCAGGCCTTGTGCACCACGATGTTGGTGGTGGCGTCGATCCCCGCCGAGCCCGCCGCCAGCAGGAAGGTGGCGTCCTGGTCATTGTTTTTCCGGGCGAAACGCTCCACCAGGTCGACCACCTGCTGCAGGGTTTCGGCGCGGTGGTCGCGCAGGTAGGCGTAGACCGTCAGCAGGTTGCACTCTTCGTTGTACAGTTCGCGCGGTGCTCGCGCGGTAATGGTGTTGAGCATGCTCTGGTTGCTGGGCAGGTCGTACCACAGCGGGCTGCCCTCGTTCATGCCCACCATCAGGCGCCGTTGCAGCCGCGCGATCGACTGGGTGGACTCCACGCCGGGCAGGTCCATCAGTTCCCACTCCAACTGGTCGACACGGCGCAGCACATCGTATTGGCTGCAACGCCCATCGGGGGTCTTGACCATGATGGCGAACAGGTCGTTGCTGGCGCCGTAGTTTTTCGTCAGGTAGTTCACGTCGCGGTTGTAGCGCGAGTCGGCTTGCAGCTCCGGCGCCCCGGGGTCCAGGTCGCCGACCTTCAGTTGGGTGCCGACGGCTACGCCCAGTACCGCCAGAACCGCTGCCGTGGCGATCGCCAGCGCGGCGCGGCGCCCCTCGGTGAAGCGGACCAGCCAGACAAAGAAGGCGCCACTGTGCCCCGCCGCAGAAACCGATTCCCGCTGCACGGCGCGCTCGGCGGCCTTACGGCTCACCCCCACGTAGCTCAACAGCACGGGCAGCAGAATCAGGTTGGAAATCACCAGTACCAGCACCCCCAGGCTGGCGGCGATGGCCAGTTCACGGATCACCGGGATGTCGATCATCAGCAGCACCGCAAAGCCGACGGCGTCCGCCAGCAGCGCGGTAAGACCCGCCAGGAACAGGCGCCTGAAGGTGTAGCGGGCCGCTACGTAGCGGTGCATCCCACGCCCGATGTCCTGCAGGATGCCGTTCATTTTCTGGGCGCCATGGCTGATGCCGATGGCGAAGATGAGGAAGGGCACCAGCATGGAATAGGGGTTCAGCGAATATCCCAGCAGCGGCAGCAGGCCGAGCTGCCACAGCACGCCGGTCACCGAGGTGATGACCACCAGCGCCGTGCTGATCAGGTCGCGGTTGTACAGGAACACCATCGCGGCACAGATGGCCAGGGCGATGAAGAAGAACCCGATCACCTCCTGCATGCCATCCATGAGGTCACCGGACAGCTTGGCGAAGCCGGTGATGTGGATGGCCACCTCGTCGCTGCTGTACTTGGCACGTATCTGTTCCAGCCGATCGGACAGCGCGGCATAGTCCAGCGGCTTGCCGGACGCATCGTGCTCCAGCAGTGGCACCTGGAGGACGCTGGAGCCACCGTTAGCCGCCACCAATTGGCCGATTTCGCCGGAGCGCTGCACGTTCATGCGCAGCTCCTCGATCTTGGCGGGCGAGCCGTCGTAGTGCGCCGGGATCACCTGGCCGCCATCCAGGCCATCCTCGGTCACTGCCGTCCAGCGGACGTTGGGCGTCCACAGGGACTTCATGAACGCCCGGTCCACCCCCGGCAGCATGAACACGGCATCGTTGATCTGGCGCAGCGTGTCGATATAGCTCGCGTTGTAGATGTCGCCCTTGCGGGCCTCCACGGCGATCCGCAGCGAGTTGCCCAGGCCGGTGAGTTCCTTCTTGTGCGCCAGGTAGTTCGCGATGTACGGATGGTTGGTCGGAATGGTCTTTTCGAAGCTGGCATTGAGCTTCAGGCTCAACGCGCTGAAGCCGAGCAGGATCGTGACCAGTACGCACAGCAGCAGGACCAGGACGCGGTGGTTGAAAACGGCGCGTTCCAGGCGCGAGCCCGAGCGCGGGTTGAAGTCTTCGAGCCGGCAGGCCGTCGTCTCGCTAGGTGTCACTGAGGTCATGGTGTTGGACTCGTAGTGTGGGCGTCGCCTGAACGTGGAAATGAGCGTCGTCAGCCTATTCGGGCAACCCCGCCCAGGCTGGTGGCCACCAGGCCACCATCCGCGGCTTCGGCCAGGGAGGTCAGGGGATCGCGCCTTGCAAGCGGCTGCTCGGTGAAGTGGGCACCTGCATCGCGGCTTACGAGAAGCCGCCCGCCCTGCGCCAGCAGCGCCACCCGGCCATCGCGCAATTCAAGGCTGGACAGAACCGTTAGTGGCACCGGCAACTCGACCGGGACAACGCTCGCGCTGCCCGGCTCGATGCGGCACGCGGCGCCCAACAGGCCGGCGAACACAAACCCGCCATTGCCCGTGGCAGTAGCGGCGAACAAGGTGCGCTCGGAAGGCGATGCCAGTGACTCGAAACTGGCGCCATCGTCACGGCTGAGCATCAGCACCCCTTGCTCTCCCGCAACCGCCCAGGTCTTGTCATGGCGGGCGATCGCATACAGATGCAGGCCCATGGGATTGGGCAGGCGGTGCCGGCAAGGCGTCCATGTCTTGCCGCCATCGTCCGTGGTGGCGGCCAGGCCGAACGCCCCCACCACCATTCCGCGCAAGGCGTCCGCAAAGCAAATCGACAGCAGGGGTTTGTCCGGGCCGTCATCCAGCAGACGCTGGGCATCCCGGATGCGCCGATCGCGCTCAGCCTCGCCATCGGGCAGGGCCTTGGCCTGGGCCAGTGTCGCTTGAGCGAGAGCCACGCCATCAGTCTGAATGGCCCAGCTTTCGCCACCGTCAGAGGTATGCAGCACAACACCGCCGTGGCCGGCGATCCAACCCTGACGGGCATCGGCGAAGCTCGCCGAGGTCAGCGTTACGCTGACCGGCACACGGGCCTGGCGCCACTGTCGCCCGCCGTCGTCGGACAGCACGACCACGCCGCGCTCGCCGATCGCCACCAGCCGGTCACCGGCCCGCACCACACGGGTCAGCACCGCGTGTGGCGCCCGGGGAGTCAGGGTGGACGGTTGTCCCAACAGCCCTGTCGTGACTGCCGAGGTGAAGGCTACCGTAGAGGACGCTAACGTGGGAGCCAGCATCACCTGCAGGCCCAAACCGACGCCCAACAGCAGCAACCCTCGACGAGCCCCGTCCACGCTTTCGTTGTTGTTGTTCTTCATACTGGCCATCCCATTAGGTTCATCGCTCAAGCTTGGTACAGCCCTAACGTATGCCCTCTCCAGCAAGCGATTCGGGAGTGAAGATCCGGTCCGGCAAGGAGGCCCTCAGATCGACTTGTCGTTCGCGGGGGAAATAGGCGGACGCGAAGTAGCCACCGCCGATCAGGTCGTAGGACATGTATCCCGCCACGATGGTCCCTGGCGCCGCCGGGAACACGGTCGGCAGGTTGTACGTCACCTTCCAGAGCTGCCCCTGGGCGTCCCAACGCTCTCCTGCGACGGCGATCCAGGTGTCCTCGTCCAGGTACACGCGCAGGCGCGGGATGACATGCCGCTGGCCTTGCTTGAGCGTGCCTTCCACTACCCAGACCCGATGCTTCTCGAAGCGCACGAAATCAGGGTTCACGGTCTGTGCGGACATGACCTGGTCGAGCGATGTCGCCTGGTGGTAGCTGTTGGTGTTGTACGGCACGTACATTTCCTTCTTGCCCACCAGCTTCCAGTCGTAACGGCCGATGGAAGAGGAGTACACCTCGACCTCGTCGAAGTTGAGGATGCCGCCCGCCACCGGGCTGGGCACGTCGCAGCAGGTCAGCGGCAGACGGCGGACGCGACGCTGGCCGGTCAGGTACACCCAGGTCTTGGACTCGATGTCATTGATGTTGACGCGCTGCAGAAGAATCTCGCCGGCGCGGATCGGCGGCCCGGAAGTGTCTACCCGGCGCACTACGATGTTGGAGCCCGCGGCCTGCCATTTCTCCAGGTTGCCGTTGGGGTCGTAGTACGGGAACGAGCTCTTGGCGACGTTCTGCGAGACCGGGATCACCTTGCCCTCGGGGGTGACGCGCGCCAGGCTGGGCTCCGTCTGGTAGCCGGGGCTCGTCCACCGCAGCAGATGGTTCCAGATGGCCTCTTCGCCATTCTTTGGAATCGGGAACGGCACACCGCCGTAGGCGCCTTTGGGGAAGGGGCCGAGCTCGCCACTGGGATCCATCGTCGCCCGGGTGGCGTTGGCGAAGGTGTTGTCATAGACCCACTGCGGGGCCGCCGCGGTGCGTCGGGTCTGGAACACCTGGACGTTGAAGGTCGGGAAGCGCTTCAACAGGCCCAGGGTGCCTTCGGTCAGCTTGTCCTTATACTGCTCTGCGTTCTGCGCCGTGATGGTGAGTATGGGCTTGTCCTTGGCGAACAGGTTCGGAACCGCCGCCGAAGTCTGCGAAGCATCGGCCGGATAGCCGCCGTCCCACGCCGGAATCGACCCATCCTGGTTGCCGGCTCGCTCTGCGCCCAGCGGGGTCAGGGTGGTCTTGAGTTTGGCCGCTTCTTCAGCCGTGACTGCGGCCTGGACCGTCGGTGCAGCCAGGACGGCGCACGCCAGGGCCAGCAGGCTCATGCGAGTGAAAATGCTCATGTGATGTTCCCTTAGAAGGTACGACGCAGCGACACCGAGACGAAATCTCGATCTTTCAGGGTCTGGGCGAAGGTGTACGTGCTGTTGACGGCGGGATCGGTAGACGAATACACGGCGGTATTTCCAGCGCCGTAGTAGTGGGTGTAGGCCAGCGAGAAGTCCCACACGGTCAGGTAGTTGCCTGCCAGGGTGAAGGTCATGTCGCCGCCGTTGTCAGGCCCCATGATGACGACGGGGGACTTGCCATGGTTGTAGCCGACGGTGATGGAGGGCGTAAGGTCCAGGCCGTCCAGCACGTTGCGCTGCGGGATCGCATACAAGGCGCGCACCGCTGCGGCGCGTCGATCCAGCTCCGGGTCCATGGCATTGCAGTTGCTGGTGCAGCTGGTCAGCTGGTTGTATGCCACTTCCATGCTGAGGCTGGGTTCGTCAGACATGAAGTTGCGCGGCATCGACCAGATCATGGACAGGTTGGCGTGGGCCGTATTGCCGATGGCGTAGAACGCGTGGTTGTTGTTGTCCGCCGGTTGCGTTCCAACCTCCTGCGGCAGGCTGGTCAGCGGCGTGTCGCGGCGCACCGAGAGCTCGCCGGCGAAGTTGACCGTATCCACGGTAGTCGTGGCGCTGATGCCGTAGGCCTTGATGTCCTCCGGATATACCCACTGGAAGGTGCCGAACCCGGCTCCGGGAACATTGGTCCGCCCAGTGTGGGAATAAGCCACTGGCGTCTTGGCGTGGAAACGGATGGCATAGATGCCGAACTCCCAGTCGCCCAGCTGCGAACGCAGGCCAAGGCCATACTGGCCGTTATCGCTGGCCTTGATGTCCGGGCCACGCGACAGGCCGATACCGGGTATGCCGGGCGCGAAGCGAATGCGCTCGCCGCCATCGCCGAGGAAGTCATTCACCGAGAAGTAGCTGCCGGCGGCAGGCAGGCGGGTGGCGTCCCACTCGTACTGGTAGTAGCCCATCAGGGTCAGTTTTGGCGAAAACTGGATCTGGCCGGAGAACTGGCCCACCGGCATGATGATTTCCTTGGTGGTCGAGCCCGGCACCGAGGCTGCCTTGACCGCATCCACCGGCGACTGGGTGCCGGCAATGGCGTTGGAGCCGAAGAACAGGCTCTCGCCCCACAGCACCGTGTGCTGGCCCAGGCGCCCACTTACGCGAGCGCTGCCGACGTCGGCGCCACCGAAGACGAAAGCGTCCAGGAACTCGGCCTTGCGCCCGTGCAGCTTGCGCGTGTCATCGGTGAACTTGTTGTAAGGCACCGACAGCGCGTTGCTGGTGGCGGGAGAGTCGTTGTCGTTGCGCTGGTTGTAGACGTCGTCGTACCAGGCCGCCCCGCTCACCCGCAGACCGAAATCGTCGCGGTAGACCAGGTCCATCTCCGACAGCAGGTCGAGCCGGTTGGAGATCAGCCGGCCGGCCTTGAAGTTAAGGTCGCCGTCGTTGCCGTTGAGCGCCGCGGGGCCCCCTTTGCCACCCGCGGGAGGGGGCGCGAACTCGGTCAGCTTGTCGTCCGGGTTCTTCACGCGCATACCGGCGGAATACTTGACCGTGTTGTCCCAGCGCAGCTTGAAGTCGGGGTTGCCCACATCGATCGGCGCGGCCAGCGAATAGCCGGCAGCCAGAAGGCTGGTGATGGCAACCACGGATCGAAGGCTTTGGCGGTATAAGTCGTCTTGCGGCACTGCAAATCTTATTTTTATTGTTTGCATCATCGTCACCTAGCGAGATTGTTTGACGCATGAACTCCGATTGCTGGCCTGCCCATGAACACCGGCCAACCACAGCGATCTGAAAAACCTCCCCATGATTTGTGTGGTACCCGGCTTTGCTTCATCGCACGAGCCGATCGGAGTGCAGCCAGCACAGAGCCCCGGTTGGAAGAGTGATTCCTCGCTCAGCGAGGGCCGCGCATCTGTGTGAGGCCGAGTATAAGTAGCGACTTTTCGGCAGGAACAATGATTAATCCCGCTGCACCGCAGCCGGTTTTTTGATGGTCGAAGCGGTGCCACGGCCAACAGGGCGGCTGGGCAGATCGTCTTCCCCACGGGTCCGGTTTGGCGTCTATCCGACGGCCCATTTCCCCGTGCCAGGAAGGCCTCCAGACACGAGCCGACGGGCTCGCGGTGCAGTGGAAGAGCGTGAAAGTCCATGCGCGCGACAAGCCCGGCATGGGCATCGCTTCGAGTGGAGGCTCACTACAGGAAAGGGCGCGTGCCCTGCGAGTTCGGTGCGCTGTTGCAGCGCCACAGACAGGGGCGCAGCTCACCTGTGGAGGTGGCGACGCCGGGAGGTGCCGACCGAGCGAATGAGCGCGACGGGAGCGCGCCCAAGGTGCCGTTGCGATATCACCCAACCAAGCATCAATGAGCCGCCTGGGCTCCACCCTCGTCCACGCCGGAAGCCAGGTGCATCGCCATCCTGTCGAACAGCAGCTTCACCCGCGTCAGTTCCAGCCGGGCGGCCGGCACCATGATCTTCACCCAGCGCTCGACCAGCGAGAACGCCTCCAGCACAGGCACCAGTTCCCCGGCCCGCAGGGCATCGGCCACCACCGGCAACGCCAGTTGGACGATCCCATGGCCATCGCGGGCGGCGGCGCACAGATAGCCTTCATCGTTGGTGATGAGGACGGGGCGCACGTCCACTTCCACCCGCCCCTCCGGCGAGTTGAATCCCCAGATAGGCCCGGCGATGGAAAACGTCAGGCAAGGGTGATGGATCAGCTCGCGAGGATGCGCCGGCGCAGTACAGCGAGCGAGATAGGCCGGGGCCGCGCACAACAGCCGGGGAAAGGGCCGGAGCACCTGCTCCACCACGTCCGAGTAGGCCATCTGGTCCATCCCCACCGAGATGTCGAAGCCCTCCTCCGCCGGATTGCCGCCCCTGTCGGAGGCGACGATTTCCAATTGCACCAGCGGGTGCTCTGCGCGGTAACGGGTGAACAGTTCACCCAGGCCCTGGCGGATAAGCACGGCCGGGGCCTTCACCCTGATCGGGCCTTCGATGCTGCCGGGGCTCAGGATCGCGCCGCTGGCCATGTCGTTGTAGGCGCGCAGCAGCTGGCGCGAGTGGACCAGGTAGCTTTGCCCCGTGTCCGTCAGCGTCAGCCGCCGGGTCGAGCGATCGAACAAGGTGGTTTTGAAGTCCCACTCCAGTTCGTCGACCCGCTTCATGATCACCGACGGCGAGGTATACAACGCACGCGCGGCGGCTGAGAAGTTGCCGGTGTCGGCGGTCACGACGAAAGCCTTCAACTTCAGCAGCATGTCCATGGCGCAGCGCTCGGTATCAGGTGGTGAGTTCGGACTCGACGGCGCGGCGAATGTGCGCCTTCGACCACAGGCGATCATGGTGCGCCTGGCAACCCGGGCCCAACGAGCCGATGCCGTTGAGCACACACCAGTGTTCGAGGTAGAAGAGCGCAAAATCCGCGATGCTCATCTTCTCGAATAGCCAGTCCTTGCCGGCGATCTGGCGTTCCGCCCGGTCGAGCCCGGCCTGGAAGATCTTCAGCCCCTGGGCCCTTACCGCCGCGTGATCCGCTTCGCTGGGGGCGAACTTCTCGGGCCGACGAGCGCGAGTGTAGCCTTGCATGTGCACGGTAGACACCAGGTATTCGGTCATTTCCAGCACGCGGATCTCGCCTTCGATATCCGTCGGGATCAGCTCCCGGTCGGGATTGATGCGCGCCAGGTAGAGCGCGATCACCGGGAACTCGGTGAGCAGCGAGCCGTCATCGCGGATCAGCGCGGGCACCTTGCCCTTGGGATTGACCTTGGTGTACGCCTCGAACTCCGGCGTGCCCGAACGCGCCGCCTTCTCGATCTCGAACGGCTTGCCGATGTCGGCGAGCAAGGCATGGATGCCGATCTGGCAGGCGCCCGGCAGGAAATACAGCTTCATAAGACACTCCGTGTGCAAGGGGGAATCGGGTTGGCGAGCGGCTAGACGATGAAGGTTTCCAGGACACCGATGCCCTGCCCCCCCGCCTCTACCCGGTCGCCAGGCTTGAGGTACCACGCCTGCGGGTTGGGCTTGTGGTGCAGGGCCACGCCCTCGGGCGTCCCCGTGCTGACCAGGTCGCCCGGCACCAGGCCGAAGCGCGACCAGAACGCCAGCAGCTGCGCAAAGCCGAAGATCAGGTCGCGGCAGTCGGCATGCTGGCGCAGTTCGCCATTGACCTTCAGCCACAGCACCAGCGCGGTGGGGTCCGGCACCTCGTCGGCGGTCAGGATGTAGGGGCCGATCGGACCGAAACCCGGGAAGTTCTTGCCCAGCATGAGCAGGCCGTTGTGCATTTCGCGAAGCTGCCATTCACGCGCGGACAAGTCGTTGAAAATGGTGTAGCCGAAGATCGCGCTGGCCGGATCGATGTCGCTGTGCGCGTCGAGGGCCTTGCCCAGCACCAATGCGATCTCGACTTCGTAATCGAGGCAGTGCACATCCGCAGGGCGCTTCACCTGGCTCCTGTGCGGGACCAGCGTGCGGCCGAGCTTGATGAAGCCCGTGGGGAAGTCGCTATGCAGTTTGCCGGCGTTGGCGGTATCGCCCTTTTTCGACTCCAGCAGGTGCCGCCCGAAATTGCGGCCGGCACAGAACATGGACTTCTCCGGCACCGGCGTCAGCCACTGCACGGTGTCCGGGTCATGCATCCAGACGGGGTCCTGGCGTTGCGTGGCCCAGTCGAGCAAGCCGTAGGTGGCATCCATGGCCGCGGCACCACCCTCGATCAGGCCCATCACCGTGGCTGGCGTATCCGGGCCGCCGCGGGCAGCGGCAGCCTTGGCGACATCCAGCAGCCATTCACGGCCCGAGGCAAAGGTCACGATACCGAGCCGCTCCGGGCCGGCAGAGGAGCGATAGCGAGCGATCTTCATGAGTCGAGTCTGGCCAGGAGGTGCTTGAGCAGTTGCACTTCGCTCGGGTCCAGGTTGCCCTGCACGTCCGCTTCGCTGGACTTGCGTATCGCGATCAGCTCCAGCACCGCAAGACGGCCTTCGGCGGTCAACCTGACCGCCACCGGGCCATCGCCGGCGTCGACCTCATGCAGCAGGCCACGCTCGATGAGGTTCTGCACGATGGCCGCGGAAATCCTCTGCCCACGCACTTTCTCGCTGCGCGCCGCGATCTCGGGCACGCACAGCCCGTCCTCACGGCCAATGATGCTCAGCACGGCGTATTCCTCGGCCGTCCAGCCATGGGACTGCAACTGGTCGATCACGCGCTGCCGGGTCTGGAAGTAGGCGTTGGAAACCTGGAACAGCAGGTCATCGGAGGACAGGTTGCTGAACTCGTCCGCCGGCTCGACCGCGGCGACGCTCTGCCTGGGCAACAACATGCCGTAGCGCCCGCCGTGGAAGACCAGCGGCTTGCGCGCGGAATGGCCGAAATCGACGATCTCGCCGACGAAGATGACGTGGTCACCGCCCTCGTATTGGTAAGCCAGCCTGCAGACGAAACGCGCCATGCAGTCCGGCAATAGCGGAATACCGTCCGGGCCACGCTCCAGCGCAAGACCTGCGAAGCGGTCGATGCCCTTGCTGGCGAAGCGCGCCGAAAGCGCCTCCTGGTCGGCAGAGAGGATGTGCACGGCGAAATGCCCGCTGTTGCGAAACGCCTCCATGTTCAGGGATGTCCGCGCCAGGCTCCAGAGCACCATCGGCGGGTCCAGGGACACCGAGGAAAAGCTGTTGGCGGTCAAACCGATATCCAGGCCGCCCGGGCCGGCGGTGGTGACGATGGTCACCCCCGTGGCGAACGAGCCGAAGGCGTCGCGCAAGGCGCGGCCATCGAAGCGCGGGCCGGATCGAGCGGGGCCTGTCTGGGTTGCTGTCTGTGTCGTCACGCTGCATGCCTCCAATTTTCTTGTTATCGGTACTGCCCGCCGCGAGGGGCCACTGCCGTGGCCCCCGCATCCTCAGTTGGCCTTGGCGGCCCTGACGCGAGCTTTCTCCGCCAGGTAGGTTTCCAGCGTCGACAGCGGGCCGCGCTCGTGGTCCAGCTGCTTGGTCGCCACGCCGCTGAACGGGGTGGTTTCATTGAACCAGCACTCCTGGGGCGGCAGCCCCCAGCGCAGGGACAGGCCGGGCTTGCGCACATCCCAGCCGACCGGCTCGACCTCGATATCGATCAGCAGGTAGTGATCGCAGAACAGCTCCACACGGTGACCATCGGGGTCGCGCAGATACACGAACAGCACGCCAGCCGGGCCATGGCGTCCGGGCCCGCGCTCGACGACATCGCCCATGCCCATGTTCCCGGCGATGTCGCAGGCGCGCAGGATGCTGTGGGAATCGGAAACGGTGTAGGCGAAGTGGTGCAGACGCGGGCCGGGGTTTTCCAGGAAGACGATGTCCTGGGTGCCGGGCTTGCGGAACATGAAGGTCGCGATCAACTTCTCATCGAGGGCCATGTACTCGGAAATGCGAAAGCCCATTTCCGCGTAGAAGTCCGTCTGTTCCTGCACGTTGGGAACCTGGATCTGGTAATGGTCGAAGCGCATGGCCGCGCCGCCCTTGAAGTCCTGGAACTGCGTATACAGGCGCGGGGTCGTGGGCATGGTGGCGCAGAGTTGCACGGGAGTGCCGGCCGGGTCGTTGACCAGCAGCGTGCGGCCCTGGTGCGGCACTTCGATCCAGCGCGCCGGCAGGCCCTTGGACCTGTAGAAATGCTCCGCCTTGTCCAGCTCTTCTTCGGTGTACACCCGGAAGCCGATCGCTTCCGCTTCATGCGCGCCGTCGTGGCGCTTGATCACCAGGCTGTGGTGGCACACCTCTTCCAGACCACGGAAATACAGGGTGTCGGCATCGCGTTCAGTCAGGACCAGGCCGATGACCTGCTCGTAGAAATCGCGGCTGGCCTCCAGGTCGCGGGAGGTGATGATGGCGTGGCTGGAACGGGTGACATTGAACGGTGGGTAATAGACCGGTTTTGGCAATGGCATGGTGAGTCTCCGGGGGTCGTTTCAGAGCCGAGTGAAGTCGGCTTCGTTGTTCAACTCGAGGGGGCCAGTCAACCGACCGGTCATGTTGTACCAACCAATGTTGAAGAGCAGCGCCAGGCTCTGCCTGGGGCCAAGCTCGCGGTGAACGGCCTCCCAGACCTCGGCGCTGACCTGCGCGGGCGCCCGGGTCGCATCCCGTGCCAGGCGCAGGACCGCCTTCTCGAGGTCGGAGAACAGCGGGCTCTTTTCGAAATCCCAGAGCGCCAGCATCTGTTCCCTGGAGACGCCTTCCTTGATGGCGCGATTCCAGTGGGGGTCGTGTTCGTAATGGGTGCCCATGGTCTGGCACGCCATCACGATGGCCATTTCCCGCAGCTTGGGATCGATGCCGTAGCCCTTGCGGACGGCGTCGGCCATGGGAATGAAAACCTCGAGAATCTCCGGGCAGATGGCCAGGGTCCGGAAGATTTGCGCATTGGGTGCGTGACCACGCTTGGCCTGAAGCAGGGCAAATGCCTCGGGTGCCTCGTCCGGGGTGGGCAGGTGGATACGAGCCATACGGAACTCCGCATTTTTTGTCGTTGGATTTCGCAGGCCGTAGCGGGACTACGGCAGCCTTGCACTTATCCGTTGATGCGCCGCTCCCATTCGCCATTGCGCTCCAGGAACGCCCACACGCGATCCTGTGCCTCGCGGGCACCCGGATAGCGCTCGCCACGCATCTGGGCATTGCGCCATGGGTCGCCGGAGAAGAACTTCTCGTACAGGTTCTGCCGCCCGGCGAAGGACGAGCAGGAGGCGTCCCAGGCCAGGCGCAGCAACTGCATCTTGCGTTCGGCGGGTATGTCGGCGCCGGCGCAATAGCGCTCGATGACCGGGCCGTTCTCGCTGTGCAGATCCTCCACCGTCGGCGCCACCACCACATTGCCGGCGCCGAGCAGCTGCAGGATCTCGAGGGCCCGGGCATGCATCGCCGGGTACTGGGCGCGTATCACATTGAGCGGCTGCTCGTAGGGCACCACGGTGTCGCACGGCCCCTTGACGCAATCGACTTCCGCCACGCGAATCAGGGCGCGCAGGGTCTCGACGAAAGCCACCAGCTCGGAAAGTTGCACCATCACGTTGGGGAAGCGGCTGTGGTTCACCTCCACCAGGTTGTAGGCAATGCCCAGCAGGAACTCCATCTTGGCCAACGAGCGCGTGGCCGACTGATGCGAACCATGGGGGCCCGACGGCGACTTCATCGCCGACTCCACGGCCTTGATGTCGCGGTACATGAACACCCGCTCCCAGGGAATGAAGGCCTCGTCGAACCACAGAACGGCGTCCATCTCGTCCATTCGCGCCGAGAGCGGGTCGTTGGCGAAGTGGCCCCGGGTGGGCAGCGAAGGGCGGCAGATCATCTTCATCCCGGGGGTGTCGATGGGGCAGGCGAACCCCACCGCGTAGGCTTCGGCATCTTCCACCAGCGGGAACTTGGCCGCCGCCGGCATGATCAGCACCTCGTTGGCCAACGGGCCGAGGGTGGCGACCGAACGGGCGCCGGAAACGTAGATGCCGGCGTCGGATTCGCGCACGACGCGCATCACCATGTCGCCGGGCTGCTCGAACATCTGCAGGCGCTTGTCGATATCCGGCGACACCAGCGAGTGGGTCAGCGCCAGGTCGTTCTCGCGAATGAACTCGTGGTAGTCGCGGATGTTCCGGCCGAACTGTTCGCCACCGGCGGCGAACAGTTCGTAGGCCGAGGCATGGGCGCTGACCATGACGTTGAGAAAGTCGGGGGTGCGGCCCATCATGCCGCCCACCGCATCCATCCAGATCTTCATCATTTCCCGGCGCAGGCGCAGGTCCTCGGCGGAGCGCGGCAGCATGAAGGAGCGCCCTACCTGGGCACCGGAGGTGGGCGAGCGGAACGTCATCCGCTCCTGCAGCGCCGGCTCGCACTGGATGTCGTACAGATCGGCGATGGACTGGATCGCGCCACGGAAACGCCGATCGACCGTCACATCCCTGATGCGCTCGCCATCGATCCAGACGGAGCGACCATCGCGCAGCGAGGCGATGTAGTCCGCGCCATTGCGCACGCCTTTTCGGGCTCCACTCATGGCAGTCGTTTTATTGTTGTTCATGGGTACTGCTCCTGCATTTGAAACATAGGCCTGCGGCGGGCCTAGCCGCCACACGGATTCAGGGGCTTGCAGGCCTGGATGGTAGTGAGGTGGGACGGATTTAAGAATTTGTGAATTGGACGAGGAGCTATTCCGGAATCGAAAAGAGCGCGCGCTAAACGAGCTGGTACAGGACCGTGTTTCCACGCGTTCGCCAGGGACAGCGAGCTCCCCGTCCGAAGACGGATTACCCCGCCCTCGGGCAAGCCGAAGGCAGGTGCTCCGCCACGCGGCATTCGCGCAGTTTTCATGGGTTGGCCGTCCAGCGACTCAGCGACGCGCCGCCGGCAGGTCGGTACAACTGCCATGGGCGACTTCCGCCGCCATCCCCACCGTCTCCCCCAGGGTCGGATGGGGGTGGATGGTCTTGCCGATGTCCACGGCGTCGGCGCCCATTTCGATGGCCAGGCAAACCTCGCTGATCAAATCGCCCGCCCCCGTGCCAACGATCCCGCCGCCCACCACCCGATGGGTCTCGGCGTCGAACAGCAGCTTGGTGAAACCTTCGTCGCGGCCGTTGGCAATCGCCCGCCCCGACGCGGCCCAGGGGAAAACCGCCGCCTCGACCTTGATGCCCTTGTCCCTGGCTTCCTGCTGGGTAAGGCCGGCCCAGGCCACCTCCGGGTTGGTGTAGGCCACCCCCGGAATCTGCAGCGCATCGAAACGGCTGCACGCAAGCTCAGGCCTGTTCGTGGCCTCGCCTGCCGCCACTTCCGCAGCGACGTGCCCCTCATGGACCGCCTTGTGGGCCAGCATCGGCTGCCCGACGATGTCGCCGATGGCGAAGATGTGCGGCACGTTGGTACGCATCTGCTGGTCCACGGCGATGAAGCCACGCTCACTCACGACGACACCGGCCTTGTGCGCATCGATCCGGTCGCCATTGGGCCTACGGCCCACCGCCACCAATACCAGGTCGTAGCATTGGGGCTCGGCAGGCGCCTGCTCGCCTTCGAAGGTCACCCAGATGCCCTGCTCGCTCGCCTCGGCCTTTACCGTTCGGGTTTTCAGCATCAGGTTGTCGAGGCGGTGGCGGTTGTGTCTTTCCCAGACCTGGACCAGGTCGCGATCGGGCCCCTGCATCAGGCCGTCGAGCATTTCCACCACATCGATGCGCGCGCCGAGGGCCGAATAGACCGTGGCCATTTCCAGGCCGATGATGCCGCCGCCCACCACCAGCATGCGCTTGGGCAGGGTCCTGAGTTCCAGCGCCCCGGTGGAGTCGACGATGCGCGGGTCCTCTGGCATGAAGGGCAGCCTCACGGCCTGGCTGCCCGCTGCTATCACGCACTGCTTGAAACGAATGACCTTCTTCTCGCCGGTCTGCTCCTGGCCGGAGCCTGTCGTGACGGCGACCTCGATATGCTGGGGGTCGAGAAAACGACCAAGGCCACGCACCACCTCGACCTTGCGGCCCCTGGCCATGCCGGCGAGCCCGCCGGTGAGCTTGTCGACCACCGACGCCTTGTGCGCGCGCAACCTGTCGAGATCCACCTTGCCTGCACCGAACTCGATCCCCAGGGATGCCAGGTGCGGCACCTCCTCCATCGCCGAGGCGATGTGCAGCAGGGCTTTCGAGGGAATGCAGCCCACGTTCAGACACACGCCCCCCAGCGACGCGTAGCGCTCGACCACGACGGTCTTGCGCCCCAGGTCCGCCGAGCGAAAGGCGGCGGAGTAGCCGCCAGGGCCGCCGCCCAGTACCAGCAGGTCGCACTCCAGATCCGCGCCAGCGGCGTGGCTAGGAGTGGAGACCACCGCCGGCGCAGGTGCCGATGGCGCTGTGGCAGGAGCCGGCTCTGGCCGGGTTGCCATCTCATGGGCCTGCAACCGCAGCAACACGGCGCCTTCCGCCACCTTGTCGCCGACCTTGACCAGCACATCCCGGACCACGCCGGCGGCAGAAGACGGAACATCCATCGTGGCCTTGTCGGACTCCAGCACGCAGATGGTGTCGTCGACCTTTACCGCATCGCCAACCTCGACCAGCACCTCGATCACCGGCAAGGCGGCCGCATCGCCGAGGCCCGGCATCCTTACTTCGATAACCTGACTCATGGGCGTCCCCTCAAAGCGCAATGCGACGGAAGTCGGCCAACAGCGCCGCCAGATGCTGGAGGAAGCGCGCCGCGGCAGCGCCATCCACGACACGGTGATCCCACGACAGCGCCATGGGCAGAATCAGGCGGGGGGCGAAGGCCTGGCCATCCCAGACCGGTCGGGTTTGCGCACGGGTAACGCCGAGGATGGCCACCTCGGGCGCATTGATGATGGGCGTGAACCCCGTACCGCCGATGCCGCCCAGGCTGGAAATGGTGAAGGTCCCGCCCGTCATGTCGGCAGGGCCCAACTTGCCGTCCCGTGCCTTTTTCGCCAACTCGCCGCATTCGCGGGCGATCTGGCCGATGCCTTTCTGATCGGCATCGCGAATGACCGGCACCACCAACCCGTTGGGCGTGTCGGCGGCAAAACCGATGTGGTAGTAGTGCTTGAGAATCAGCACCGACTCGCCATCTTCGCTGCCCAAGGAACTGTTGAACTGCGGGAAGGCCTTGAGGGTGGCGACCGCGGCCTTGATCAGGAACGCCAGCAGGGTGTACTTGACCGCGTCCTTGCCGCCTTCCTGGTTGAGCCGGACGCGGAACGCTTCGAGCTCGGTGATATCCACTTCTTCGTTGTTGGTGACGTGGGGAATCATCACCCAGTTGCGCGAGAGGTTGGCGCCGGAGATCTTCTTGATCCGCGACAGCGCGACCTTCTCGATACTGCCGAACCGGGAAAAGTCCACCTCCGGCCAGGGCAGCAGGTCGAGCCCACTGGCGCGATCGCCGCGTGACGGGGAACTGTCCAGGCGCACCAGGGCATCCTTGACGAAGCGCTCGACGTCCTCGCGCAGAATCCGCCCGCCCTTGCCGGTGGCCGCCACTCTCGCTACATCCACACCCAACTTGCGGGCGTAACTGCGCACCGAGGGAGAGGCGTGGGGTTTGATGCCGGAGGTATCCAGCGCCGGCGCAGCCGGCGAGACGGCAGGTGCAACGGGCACGATGGGCGCAACGGGCGTCGCGACAGCCGCCGCGGGCGCGGGCGAATCCTTGGCGCTCACCTCGGCCTCGGCTACCACGGCCACCGGCGCACCCTCGCTGGCCACCTGCAATGTGAGGATGGGGCTGCCCTTGGAAACCCGGTCCCCCACCTTGATACCCACCGCCACCACGGTGCCGGCGAAAGGGCTCGGCACATCCATCGCGGCCTTGTCCGATTCCAGCGTCAGCAAGGGCTCGTCGAACGCCACCCTGTCGCCAGCCTTGACCAGTACCTCGATCACCGGGAGGTCTTTGAAGTCCCCGAAGTCAGGGACCTGAACTTCTCTGATTTCACTCATGACTTACCGCCGCCAAGAAAGAGATCCGTTGCGCATCCACGCAACGGATGGAACGCTCATCGAGCGCATGGGAGAGAAAACCCGTTACCGCGCCCAGGGCGCCGGGCGGTCACCTTCCAGGCCGTAGCGCTCGATGGCTTCGGCCAGTACCTGGCGCGGCAACCTGCCGTCACGCACCAGGCCATCCAGCGCAGCCAGCACCACCTGGTAACGGTCCACTTCGAAGAACCGCCGCAAGGCCGCGCGGGTATCACTGCGGCCAAAGCCGTCGGTGCCCAAGGCAATGAAGCGAGCATCGATGTAGCTGGCGATCAGTTGCGGCCAGGCGCGAACGTAATCGGAGGCGGCAATGACCGGCGCATCGCCCGCGAGGCAGGCGCACAGTTGGCTGACCTGCTCGGGCGCGGCGGGATTCAGGCGGTTGTGGCGCTCCACCTCCCGCGCCTCGCGAGCCAGCTCGCTGAAACTGGTGACGCTCCATAGCTCGCTCGATACCTGCCAGTCGGTGGCCAGCAGCTCGGCGGCTGCGATCACCTCGCGCAGGATGGTGCCGGAGCCCAGCAGCCGTACCGAACCGCGAGACGCTGGCGCGTCGGTCGCGGCATAGCGATACATGCCGCGGATGATTTGCTCCTCGACAGCGGGCGGCAACGAGGGCTGGGCGTAGTTCTCGTTCATCACGGTGATGTAGTAGAACTCGTCGACATCGCGCTCCATCATCTGCCGCATGCCATGGTCGAGGATCACCGCCAGCTCGCCGGCGAACGCCGGATCGTAGGCGCGGCAGTTGGGAACGGTGGCGGCCATGACCAGGCTGCTGCCGTCCTGGTGCTGCAGCCCTTCGCCCCCCAGGGTGGTACGCCCGGCGGTGGCCCCCAGCAGGAAGCCCCGTGCGCGCTGGTCGGCCGCGGCCCAGATCAGGTCGCCGACACGCTGGAAACCGAACATCGAGTAGTAGATGTAGAACGGCAGCATCGGTTTGCCGTGGGCGCTGTAGGAAGTCGCGGCCGCCACCCAGGAAGACAGCGCGCCCGCTTCGGTAATGCCCTCCTCCAGCAGCTGGCCATCCCTGGCTTCGCGGTAATAGAGCATGGAGCCGGCATCTTCGGGCTCGTACAACTGCCCCAGCGGCGAGTAGATACCGATCTGGCGAAACAGGTTGGCCATGCCGAAGGTGCGCGCTTCGTCCGCAACGATGGGGACCACACGCGGCCCCAGCGCCTTGTCCTTGAGCAGGCCGCCGAGCATCCGCACCACGGCCATGGTGGTGGACATTTCCTTGCCGTCGGCCTCGAACGCAAAACGCGCGTAATCGGCCAGGGCCGGCACGGCGACGTGCTCGTTGCCCTGCTGCCGCGCAGGCATGTAGCCGCCCAACGCGGCCCGGCGCTCGCGCAGATAGCGCATTTCCTGGCTATCGTCGGCCGGGCGATAGAAGCGCAATTGCGCCACGTCGTCGTCGGAAAGGGGCAGCGCGAAACGATCACGGAAGGCCTTGAGGGCATCGATGTCCAGCTTCTTGGCCTGGTGCGAAGTCATGCGCGACTCGCCGGCGCCGCCCATGCCATAGCCCTTCTTGGTCTTGGCCAGGATGACGGTCGGCCGGCCCCTGTGTGCCTTGGCGGCGGCGAACGCGGCATGCAGCTTGCGGAAATCATGGCCGCCACGCTTGAGGGCATCGATCTCGGCAGCGGACATATGGGAGACCAGTGCCTTGATCTCCGGCTCCTGCTGGAAGAAGTGCAGCAGGTTGTAGGCACCGTCCTTGGAACCGAGCGTCTGGTACTGGCCGTCGACGGTCTGGGCAAAACGTTGCAACAGCGCGTTGTGGGTGTCGCGGGCGAACAACGGGTCCCAGTCCGATCCCCAGATGACCTTGATCACGTTCCAGCCGGCGCCGGTAAACAAGGCCTCGAGTTCCTGGATGACCTGGCCGTTGCCACGCACCGGGCCATCCAGGCGCTGCAGGTTGCAGTTGACGATAAAGGTCAGGTTATCGAGCCCTTCGCGCGCGGCGAGGGTGAGGCCGGCAATGGACTCGGGCTCATCCATTTCCCCGTCACCGAATACCCCCCAGACGTGGCGCTCGGCGGTTTCGGCCAGGTTGCGGTGCTCCAGGTAGCGCATATAGCGCGCCTGGTAGATGGCGCTGATCGGGCCAATGCCCATCGAGCCGGTCGGGAACTGCCAGAAGTCAGGCATCAGCCAAGGGTGCGGGTAAGAGCTCAGGCCATTGCCGGTGACTTCCTGGCGGTAGTTCGCCAGTCGCTCTTCCGGCAGCCGCCCTTCCAGGAAGGCACGGGCATAGACGCCAGGTGCCGAATGCGGCTGGTAAAACACCAGATCGCCGCCGTGGTTTTCATCACGGGCACGGAAGAAGTGGTTGAAACCCACCTCGAAGATTTCCGCGGCCGACGCATAACTGGCGATATGCCCGCCCAGTTCTCCGTAGGCCTGGTTGGCGCGCACCACCATGGCCAATGCATTCCAACGGATTATCGAAGTAATCCGCTCCTCGACGGCGAGGTCGCCGGGATAGGGCCCCTGCCTTTCAAGCGGAATCGTGTTCCGGTAGGCCGAGTACGGATGCACGTGCGAGGTGATGCCAAGTGCTCTTGCATGTTGCTCCAGTCGTTTGAGCAGGAACTGGCCGCGCTCGGAGCCAGCCTCGCGCACAACGGCTTCCAGCGACTCCAGCCATTCCTGTGTTTCCTCTCGATCGATATCGATAGCGGTTGTTGAAGTCGTCATGGGATTTTCATTCAGCGAACTCATATCTGCCTCCGCTCTTGTTGCTGTCAGCCTGGAGATAAACCGGCAGAACGTGCCGCCGTACCTGTTTCACCCTCGCGGGGTTCTGCTTCATGAGCGGAGATACCGCCTACCGGATCGGGGTCATTGCTGTTCGATGCACAGGCACTCGAACGCTTTGCCGTCGATCAACGTTCCAAGACGCCAGCAGGCGCCAATGCACCTGCGAACTTCGTGCTTGAACCGGCGCTGGAAAACTTCCGCAAACATGAATCCACCTCAGGTGGTCATGCGAAAACCGCCAACCGCTGCGTTGAGAGCGCCGCCCACCTGTTCCAGCCCACGCACCGACGCCTCCAGCAAGCCGCTCGCCGTGGAGCTCTGCTCCGCGACCACCTGCACCCGCTCCATGCTCTCGCCAACCTGATCGGCCACCGCGCTCTGCTGTTCGGCCGCAGCGGCGATCTGCTGGCTCATCTGCTCCACCATCGATACCGACGCGGCGATTTCCTGCAGCGCCTGTGAAGCCTGCGCGGCAAGCACCACGCTCTCGCCGCTCAACGCCTGGCTGCCCTGCAAGCGGCTGGCCGCCTGCTCGGCGACGGTGCGCAGTTGCAGGATGATGGCGGCGATATCCTCGGTGGAGGCTTGTGTGCGCCGCGCCAGGTTGCGCACCTCATCCGCCACCACGGCAAAACCTCGCCCGTTGTCACCGGCCCGCGCCGCTTCGATCGCTGCATTGAGGGCCAGCAGATTGGTCTGCCCGGCCAGGGCACTGATCACGTCGAGCACCTTGCCTATCGCCGTGCACTCGTTGAGCAGTGAGGTCATGGCCGCGGAGCAGCCACTCATTTCCTCGGCCAGATGGCCGATCTTGGCCGTCGCATGACGGACCAGCTCCTCGCCTTTGCGCGCCTGGCCATCGGCATGTTCGACGGCGTCGCGGGTGTGGCTGGTATTGCGCGCGACGTCCTGCGCGGTAGCGGCCATCTGCTGCATGGCGGTGGCCGCCAGCTCCGTTTCCTCACGCTGCGAGTCGACGCCCTGGCGCGTACGCTCGCTCACCTGCACCAGGCCGGTGGCGGCCTGGTTCAGTTGCTCGACGCCCTGGCCGATGCGGCCTATCAGCCCACGCAGGCTATCGAGCATGACGCCGACACTGCCGAGCAGTTGCCCCAGCTCATCGCGTCGCCCAGCGGCGTCGATCTGTGCGCTGAGATCGCCCGATGCCACGCGCCGGGTAAGGTCGACCGCCTGGCGCAAGGGCTGCAGGATCAACTGGCGAATCGACAGGGCGGCGCCGATGCCAAGGCCGAGCGCCAACAGCACGATCACCTCCAGCAGCCGCGAAATCCGCTGGCTCAGCGACTGCGAGGCCTGCATCTGCGCGGCACGGGCCGCCCCCAGCAACGAGCTGACCTTGTCGGCGGCAGTATTCATCGCCGCCTGACTATCGCTGGCCTGGTCCCGGCTCGCGGCGTAACCATTGAACGCGGCGCTATAGGCGGCCAATGCCGCACTCGCCTGGGTCAGCGATTCGCGCTCCGTCCCCTCGAGTCGCAGCGCCAGGTTTTCCATGTACGAGCGCAGCTCGATAACCCGCGCCTCCCAGGCGTTGTGCACTTCGGTGCCGCCCTGTAGGACGAAATAGAGTTCGCTGTCGCGCAGGTTCGCCAGCTTGTCTCGCAGCGTGGAAGCCTGCTCCAGCTGCAGCATGCGCACCGAATCCGCCGGCTGCGCCCGGGCAGCCAGCAGGTTGACGGCGTCGAGCTGGTCCAGCATCACCACGCTGAAGCGCTCGCCCACTTCCTGGGCCAGCTGCTGCATGCGCAGGCGCGCCTCGCGGGCATCGCGCTGGGCCTGGGCGTAGCGCTGGAACTGCGCGAGAAAAATCTTTGCCGCCGCTACCGAATCGCCCTGCCCGGTTTGCGCCTGGGACTTTTCCAACAACGAGACGAGCTCACCGGTAAGGCCCGCCACCTTCCTGGCCTCCTCTTCCGCCAACTCCAGGCCAAACGCCTTTACCGATACCTGCGCCTGCAGCATCAGCGACTCGATGGTGGCGACGTCGTTCATTTTCTTGGCGCGCGCTTCAAGCGTCGCGAAGGCATAGAACGCAGTCGCTGCAACGCCTAGCGTCGACAACAGCACCAGACCGAAACCCAGCGACAGCTTGGTGCCTACCGACAAGTTGCCCAGTGCGCGACCGATCACAGGAACCATCCTTTGCCCAACGACAGAAAAACGCGTGCCGTAGAGAGACAGGGGGAAATGGAGGTTCTGCAGGTCGCCTGCGCAGAGACGGACCTGCACCGGCGAAGGAACGGCGTGGTGCACCATGACGAGCTACGCATAGGTGATCTTCTTGTTGTTCTTCGATTTCCGACGCTCTACGTCGACAGCGTTGGCAGCCTATCCCGCAGGCGCGTAGCTCGGCCAATGGCCAATACGGATGCGGGCTAGCTGAATCGCTAATAGGGCAGCGCCCTGGCGGGCGTGACGGTGACAGGGGCAACGATGTCCGCCGTTCCAGCCCCGACGCCTGTGCCGAACGCTTTCAGCGAACCATCGAGGCCGTGTGCCCCTGGGGCATTGGCTTACCTGGCGCCGATACTCGCCAGGCCATCGCTGACCTGGCCAAGGTAATAAGCGGCGCTGCCCGGCACCCAGCGCCGTTCGTTGTTGAGCAGCCGCGGGCGCACATAAGCGTATTTGCCCTTCAGCTTGTCCAGTTCAGCGGCATGCTGTGGCCAACGCTGTTCTAGCGCCGTGAAGCCCTGAAGGATTTGCCCGTCCAGTTGGATGAATCTGTTGTCATCGCCATCCACTACGTAGACGACCAACCCGCCGAATGTGCGGGCCTGATAAAGCAGCTGCAGGCGCTCGACATTCAGGCTCAGCTCATGCAACACCCGGTGCAGCTCGTCGAGCTCCGCGGCGGAATAGCGTTTGGCTGCCTGCTGGTCGAGGCTGGCCTGGGCCTTGAGCAGCGGGTTTATCCAGGCGGGATAGAGCTGGGCGTTGCTGGCCGGCTGACGTTCCAGTTCGTCGATGCCATGGCCCATGGCGGCGGCAGCCTGGCTCAGCTGCGCATCCCCTTCTTGCGCCACCAGTTGCTGCAACCTCTGCAGGTCATGGTGATAGCGCTCGGCATAACGTGGGTCGCTGCCATCCTGGTTGGGGTTGTAGTGCACCAGCAAGTTGCTGCAGACACTGAAGGCATTCGCGCGAATGGCCTGCAGGCGTTCGGCATCGAGGTTGGCCAGGGCCAGGGTAGGCAACAGCAGTAACACACAGGCAAGCAGGCGAATGGGCATGGCAGCATTTCCTTGTTGGTTGGCGTCGTGCCGGGTACACACCGTCGGGGGCCTTGCGGCTTACCTACTTCTGCGCTTGATACGCCGCATACTCCCTGCTCACGAAGTCTTCGAAGCGGGTCGCCTCGCGGCCCAGCAACCAGCCGAGGACGTTCGGGTTGCCGAGAAAATCATGCTGGCTGTAGCGCGTTTCGATGGACTGGCTCACCCGTGCCCGATGGGCGAATGCAGCGGGATCGCCGTCACCGAACCGCGCCCGGACAAAGGCGGCCATGTCGATGCGCTCAACCCGAATCTCGGTACCGAGTACGCCTGACAGCACCCGGCCGATGTCGTATGCCGTGAAACGGCCGGGCCCCACCAGCTCATAGGTGGCCGCAAGATGGCGCTCGGGTTGCGTGAGCACCCTGGCCGCCACCTCGGCGACATCGTCCAGGTCGACCATCGATTGATAGCGCTCCAACGCCCAGGACAAGCGGAACACGCCCTCTTCGAAGACCGGCTTCAAACGCGATGGCAGCATGTAGTTGGCGGGCTGCAGAATGGTGAACTCAAGGCCCGAGGAGAGCAGGTGCTCTTCGATATCGCGCTTGATCTCATGCTGGACCAGCTCGGTCGTGATGGCATGCAGCACCGAGCTGAACACAAAGTGCCCCACCCCTTCCTCGCGCGCCGCATCGATGATGTTGAAGCCCATCTCCCTCTCGGCCGGATGCAGGGTCGGGCCGATATGGTAGAGGCTCGAAACACCACGCACTGCCTCACGGATGAAAGCCGAATTGGCGAGATCGCCCACCAGCACCTCCTGTACACCCAACCTGCGCAGGGTGTCGGCGGAAGCGCTGCTGTGCACACACGCCCGCACACGATGGCCGGCGGCGAGCAGGCGGGGCACGAGACGCTTCCCCTGGTTGCCATTGGCTGAGGTCACGAGAATGGGCGATGGGGCGTCGGTCATGGGTCACCTCGATCAGAAGAACAGCGTGAGGCTGGCCTGCAGGTTCAGCGCATCTTTCACGTCGGGACTGAAGGCCGGCTTTTCCACGTAGCTCAGGCCAGTGCGGAAGTAGGTACCTGCAGCCAGGCGCATGTTGTAGGCGAGCGTGGTCGACCTCGAATCGTCGGCGTTGGAGACGTGGAGGCGGTCGAGCTTAGTATTGGCGTCGTCGCTGTAGCTGGTGTAGCCGTACTCCAGCGTCAACATGTCGAACGGACGCGAATCCAGCGGCCCCTTGGCGAACAGGCGCAACCCGTAATACAGGTCGAACAGGTTGCGATCCTGCGGCGCCGACATCCAGGTAAAACCGGCATACAGGCCGCGCGAAGCGATGGCGCTGTCGAACTGATGGAACTGGTAGTCGCCCAGCAGGTAACCGGCATGGTTGTCGTCGCTGCGCTCGTTGCTCGGGAACCGCGTGTAGTCGGACGTGTTGTAGATGTAGCCCGCGCGCAGCCAGGCGTAAGGGGTGCCCGGGGTGGCGGCGCGCTTGTAGCCGAGCTCGTCGATGTACAGCGCGCCGGCATGGTCGGCGTGCAGGTCCAGCTCGCCCAGGTGCCGATCGATTTCCGCCCCCATGCCATCGGGACTGATACTGCGCTGCACCCCGAACTTGTTGTAGAAGTTGCCCAGGTTCAGCGTGAGGTTGGCAGCAGGGCTGGAGACCGGCGCGTGGCTCAGGCCGACCTGATACGGGATGACGGCTTGCAGGCCTTGGGTGCCACCGACCAGCGTGCCGCCGGTGAACGGGCCGATGTATTCCAGGTCGTTGGGCAGCACCCCGATCTTGATCTCCACCGTCTTGTCCCAGAGGCTCTGGTAGTAGGCGATACGGGTGAAGTTGAAGGGCGACGACGGGTTCACCTCGTCCCAGCTGGAGTAGTAACTGCCCACGCCGAAGATGAACTGGCCATTATCGAGACCGAGCCGTCCCAGATCGTAGGTAAAGCCCGCCACCAGGTTGGACGAATACGTGGGGCGCTCGCCGATATAGGCCTGCGGCCGATGCCTGCCGTGGTGCTTATAGTTATTGGTGAACGTGCTCATGCTCAGGATGTTGAAACCGATCCCGTGTTCGGCGAGGTCCGAGCGCAGGCCTCCCGCATCACCGATGATGCTCTCCGACGGCGGTGGCAATTCTGTGAGCTGGCCGTGCTCGGCCAAGGCATCGATTTTTGCGAACTGCTTTTTGCGCTCGAGAATATGGCCGAGCAATTGGCTGTCGGGCAGTGCCTGGCTGGCAGTCGCCGGTGCAATCGATGGAAGTGGCTGTTTGAGCTCCGGGGCGACCTGCGCTACCGAACGCTGCTGGGCCAGCGAGGTTTCGGCGCGCGCATTCAGGGAATGGCTCGCCCATATGGCCAGGGCTGTCGCGAGCGTCACGCGTACGAATCCAGGCGCACGCGTGCGGATTCGGCTCGACCCGATCGAGGTGGGCTGCATGGTATTTCCTTCGCTGTCGTTATCGGTGGAAACGGCCAAACGCGGGCGCACGCCATGGCCGTACTGCTTTCACGGAGTTGCTTGTCCAGCAGATGGAATGAGTGGACCGCGCTAGGCGGCGGTCGCGTCGGAAAGCCTGGGTTGTCGCGGTCCCCTGGCTGCCATGCACAGCAAGCCGAACGCAAGAACCGGGAGCATCGGGAACAACAGCAAACCGATGTGGTAGGAGCCGCTTCTATCGAAAACCATCCCCAGCGCGATGGGGCCGACGATGGCGCCAAGCAGCGTGACGGCAAAGGCGCTGCCGAAAATCCGCGCATAGGCCAGGCGGCCGAATCGACGAGCGATCAGGTAACCCAGGATATCGATCTCCGCGCCCTGCATTGCCCCCATCAGAAAGCTGGCGGGCAGCGCCCATTTCGGTCCGTCCGATAACAGCAGGAAACCAACCAACTGGCAGGCGAGGAAAAGCCCGGCGACGGTGCGCGCGTGCAGGTGGTCAAGCAACGCCCCGCCGGACAGACGCCCAAACAACGAACCGGCAGAGCCTGCGGCGACAATGCTGGCGATCTGGGTATTGGTCACGCCCCAATCCGACAGCATCGCCGGCAGGTGGAAGCTGCAACCTACGGCGCCTAACAGCACCAGGACGAAAGCCGCCGAGTACAACCAGAAATCGCTGGTGGCCATGGCGCCGCGCAGGCTAAAGCCGTCCTGGCCCGGTTGTTCTTTTCCGCCACGACGTTCAGCCTCTGGAATCGGGCCTTTGTTGTCACGGACAAACACGGCGAGATTGATCAGGCCAATGACCAGCGCAACACCGCCGGCCACCAGGAACGCCTCGCGCCAGCCGTGCAGTTCGATGTGTTGTGAAATCAGGTAGGAAAAGCCAGCGGTGCCGACCGCAAGGCCCGAGGAGGTAATGGCAAACGCCAGCCCGAGGTGTTTGTCGAACCAGCGCTGGGTCAGGAACAGGAAGGCCGGGTAGCTGGCCAGGTTGCCCAATGCCACCGTCATCGCCGTAATGGCAACGAAGGCGCTGAAGGAGTGAACGAGGGACAAGCCCATATAGCTGCCACACCCCAGCACCGTGCCCACCAGTGCCACCCGAGAGGCGCCAAAGCGGTCGACCAGATAGCCTGCCAGCGGCATCACCAGCGCATTACACACGGCAGCGGCAGAAAGGATGATGGAAAATTCGGTGCGCGACCAACCGAACTCGCCTGCGACGGACTTCATGAACAGCCCAAGCGGGATCAGTAAGATAGCCGGCGGCGCGATGCTCATCCCCAGAAAACAACCAAGCAGTACTGACCAACGCTTCATGTCCTGTGACCTTGTTATTGTAATGGCGCACGAAAGGGTGGTTTGAGCCTAAAGTGTCCCGCCGATAAACTCAATGCCCGTTGATATACGTGCAGCCAACGCAAAAGGACTACGCATGAACGAACCAACGACTCCTCCACGACGCCGTGGCAGGCGCCCCGGCCCGAACAGCACGCGCCAGACCGTACTCGATGCGGCGCGGGCGCGCTTTGCCAGCGACGGGTTCGCAGCCACCACGATCCGTGCGGTGGCCGCTGATGCAAAAGTCGACGTGGCGCAAGTGATGCAATTCTTCCGCTCGAAGGACGAGCTGTTTGCGGCATCGATGGCCATACCGGTAGCCGCCCTCGATCAATTCAATACGGTTTTCGAAGGACGTGATGAGCACCTGGGCGAGCGTGTGGTGCGCGCGTATCTCAACGCCTGGGAGGGCAACGGTGAACAGGCGGAACCCCTGATGGCCACGCTGCGTGGAGCGATGGTGAACGAACAGGCCCGCGAACAACTGCGTGACTTCATTCAGTTCAGGCTGCTGGCCGGCGCCGGCAAGCTCCTTGGGCCTGACGCGACGCTGCGAGCGGGCCTGGCTTCGTCGTTGCTGGTGGGGCTTATCGTCAGCCGCAGAATCATCGGCGTGCCGCTGCTGGTTGCGGCGCAGACCGAGGAACTGGTGTCGATCCTCGGGCCTGCCATCCAGGAAATCCTGGTGCCGCGCACATTCCCTGACGCCTGACTCGACCCGCCGCCACGCTGGCTTGAAGCATGTGCGGGCTCGCTGTCAAAGGGGCGAACGCCTGCGGATCTCCGCAGGCTCTGAGCAGGTGACTTTCGCGACGAGGGCGCCCGGCGCGCATCTTTCAGGTGAACGCCAACGGCACGGCGTCCCCCACGTTCCTCAAGGAACGCGACGAAATGCCAACTGATCATCCGCTGGTGCGCCGAGTAAGATGCGGTTCCCGAACTTCAGCGAGCCCCCGTCCGTGAGCAGCCCCCTCCCCTTCGGCACAGGCGATGCCTCCTACCAAGCCGCTGGCGGCATCGACGGCCTGCGCCGCCTGGTCGACGACTTCTACCGATTGATGGACGAACTGCCGGACGCGGCCGACCTGCGCCGCATGCACCCGGAAAACCTGGAACAGTCTCGCGACAAACTGACCTGTTTCCTCAGCGGCTGGCTGGGCGGCCCAAGGCTGTTCAGTGAAAAATACGGCTCCATCTCCATCCCGTCCTTCCACGCCCAATGGCCGATCGACGAAGCCCGCAGCGCCGCCTGGCTGGGCTGCATGGAGCGCGCAATTGCCCTGCAGCCCTTCTCGCCGGAGTTCGCCGAATACCTGCTGACACAACTGCGCGTGCCGGCACACCGGGTGGTGCAAGCGAGCCGGACGCGGCACGGCTGAGCCACCTCCGCCGCCTGCCCGGCCTTTGACGACGCTGAATCAGGACGTGGATACCGTCAGTGTCTTCACCTTCAACGTCTCCGGCTATGCCAGCGCCCTCGCCATCAGCGTCGGTTGCATGATCTATCTGCTGAGCCTGTCGCCGCTGCTGTTCGTCCTGGCGGCACTGGCCATAGCCGGCGGCATGCTCATCGGCCGCCACGCCCAGCACGGCTGGCAGCGTTATTACGCGGGCGTCGGCAGCGCCCAGGAGCAATTGCAGAAGCAGTACCGGGCCATCACCCAGGGCGGCAAGGAACTCAAGCTGAGCCGCCCGCGCCGGCGCCGTGTGTACCAGCAGCAGCTCAGCGGCGCAGCCGACGACATAGCGCGCCTGAAAATTGCCGCCATGCGTCTGTACTGGCTAGGCAACGTCGGCAGCTCGACGCTGTTCTTCCTCTGCATCGGTGCGCTGCTGGTGCTGGGAACGCGGCTGGAGCTGGAGCAAGGCGTGCTGATCGCCTTCGTGCTGGTCATGCTGTTCGTCCGCGGCCCCATCGAACAGGTGGCCAGCGGCCTGCCCGCCGCGGTCCAGGCCCAGGTTGCCTTCCGCCGGATCGCTGCCGTGCTCGCCGACTTCACCCAGTACGAACCCGACCTGCTGAGCGAGCGGCCGACCGGTGTCTTCCCCGCTTTGCAAGCGCTCGAACTGCGCGATGTCAGCTATACGCACCTCGACTCCG
>Ga0180219_1000282_pt1 | contig 48325 bp, 46 predicted proteins | sample eDN3rd30CBELigMG_FD_151338 | JGI IMG/M metagenome (GOLD analysis project Ga0180219, IMG submission 151338) | Enriched Miracle-Growth compost microbial communities from Emeryville, California, USA - eDNA 3rd pass 30_C BE-Lig MG (version 2)... ... | reverse complement strand
CGGATCACTAGTCCCGACTTTCGTCCCTGCTCGACCTGTCAGTCTCACAGTCAAGCTCCCTTGTGCACTTACACTCGCCACCTGATTGCCAACCAGGTTGAGGGAACCTTTGGGCGCCTCCGTTACTCTTTAGGAGGCAACCGCCCCAGTTAAACTACCCACCATGCACTGTCCGAGAACCGGATTACGGTTCGTCGTTAGATATCCAGAGCGACCAGAGTGGTATTTCAACAATGACTCCACCTGAACTAGCGTCCAAGCTTCACAGTCTCCCACCTATCCTACACAAGCCGCACCGAACACCAATACAAAGCTATAGTAAAGGTCACGGGGTCTTTCCGTCCTTCTGCGCGTAACGAGCATCTTTACTCGTAGTGCAATTTCGCCGAGTTCGCGGTTGAGACAGCTGGGAAGTCGTTACGCCATTCGTGCAGGTCGGAACTTACCCGACAAGGAATTTCGCTACCTTAGGATGGTTATAGTTACCACCGCCGTTTACTGGGGCTTCATTTCGCAGCTTCGATTGCTCTAACCGCTCCACTTAACCTTCCAGCACCGGGCAGGCGTCAGTCCGTATACATCGTCTTGCGACTTCGCACGGACCTGTGTTTTTAGTAAACAGTCGCTTCCCACTGGTCTCTGCGGCCTTCAAACGCTTCGGCAGCAAGTGCCTACACGCCTCAGGCCCCCCTTCTCCCGAAGTTACGGGGGCATTTTGCCGAGTTCCTTAACCACGATTCTCTCGATCTCCTTGGTATTCTCTACCTGACCACCTGAGTCGGTTTGGGGTACGGGCGGCTGGAACCTCGCGTCGATGCTTTTCTCGGCAGCATAGGATCACCGAATTCCCCCGTGAGGGGTATGCGTCAGATCTCAGGCGTATGAGAGACGGATTTGCCTATCTCTCGCCCTACATCCTTACCCCGGGACAACCATCGCCCGGTACGGCTACCTTCCTGCGTCACACCTGTTAATACGCTATCCGCACCAGCATGGGGTCGAGCGTTAGGCCGGCCGCGTCACCCCGAAGGGATCAGTCAGCCGGATTAGGACTCTTAGCACTACTGGATTGAATGGGGCGGTTCTTCGCCGGTACGGGAATATCAACCCGTTGTCCATCGACTACGCCTGTCGGCCTCGCCTTAGGTCCCGACTTACCCAGGGAAGATTAGCTTGACCCTGGAACCCTTGGTCTTCCGGAGGACGTGTTTCTCACACGTCTTTCGCTACTCATGCCTGCATTCTCACTCGTGTGGCGTCCACGGCTGGTTCACACCGCCGCTTCACTCGCCACACGACGCTCTCCTACCCATCAACACGGCTGGACCACGAAGGCCTACCAATAATGTCAATGCCACAACTTCGGTGGCGTGCTTGAGCCCCGTTACATTGTCGGCGCGGAATCACTTGACCAGTGAGCTATTACGCACTCTTTCAAGGGTGGCTGCTTCTAAGCCAACCTCCTGGTTGTCAAGGCAACTCCACATCCTTTCCCACTTAGCACGCGCTTAGGGACCTTAGATGGTGGTCTGGGTTGTTTCCCTCTCGACGATGAAGCTTATCCCCCACCGTCTCACTGCTGCGCTCTCACTTACCGGCATTCGGAGTTTGGCTGACGTCAGTAACCTGGTCGGGCCCATCGGCCATCCAGTAGCTCTACCTCCGGCAAGAAACACGCAACGCTGCACCTAAATGCATTTCGGAGAGAACCAGCTATCACGAAGTTTGATTGGCCTTTCACCCCTATCCACAGCTCATCCCCTCAGTTTTCAACCTAAGTGGGTTCGGCCCTCCACGACGTCTTACCGTCGCTTCAGCCTGGCCATGGATAGATCACTTCGCTTCGGGTCTAGGACACGCGACTGAACGCCCTATTCAGACTCGCTTTCGCTACGGCTACCCCACACGGGTTAACCTCGCCACGTATCGCTAACTCGCAGGCTCATTCTTCAAAAGGCACGCTGTCACCCCTGCTAAGGAGGCTCCAACGGTTTGTAAGCAAACGGTTTCAGGTACTATTTCACTCCCCTCCCGGGGTACTTTTCACCTTTCCCTCACGGTACTTGTCCGCTATCGGTCATCTGGGAGTATTCAGGCTTATCAGGTGGTCCTGACAGATTCACACGGGATTTCTCGGGCCCCGTGCTACTCGGGATACTCTCCACGCCAAGAACACGCATTTCGGCTACAGGGCTATCACCTGCTACGGCCCGCCTTTCCAGACGATTCGCCTATACGCTCTTGTCACGCCGACTGTCCGGCAGAACAGTCAAGAAAGTCCCACAACCCCCAACATGCAACGCCCGCCGGCTATCACACACGCTGGGTTTAGCCTCTTCCGGTTTCGCTCGCCACTACTCACGGAATCACTGTTGTTTTCTCTTCCTGTGGGTACTGAGATGTTTCACTTCCCCACGTTCCCTCTACCCGCCCTATACATTCAGGCGGGAGTCACCAGGTCGGCACGCCGCCTGGCGGGGTTTCCCCATTCGGAAATCCTCGGATCAAAACTCGCTTACCAGTTCCCCGAGGCTTATCGCAGATTGCCACGTCCTTCTTCGGCTCCAGATGCCAAGGCATCCACCGTTTGCTCTTAAAGACTTGAAATCACATGAGCACGACCCACAACAAAAAGCTGTGAGCCGAAAAAATCATCTATTCTTTAAGATGCTCGCGTCCACTGTGTAGTTCTCAACGTACGGGCGGTACCTGCCCGGCCACCCCCAAAAGGGAAACCAGAACAGGTCCAAAGGGAAGAACACGCCACCCGAAGGCGACAGGCCCGGTCCCTCAGGACCCAACAGCGTGCAGACACCGGCCCCGCCGGCCCCACCCTTCCAACTGCCGAAGCAGCGTACTAAGCAGAACCCTTGGTTCCGGCATCATGTCAAATGTTCCACCCATGAGCCCCGACCACACACATTCGGTGTGGAACCGGGTACTGGAGCACCCCACCAAAGGCGAGGCACTCAGTTGCTCCTTAGAAAGGAGGTGATCCAGCCGCACCTTCCGGTACGGCTACCTTGTTACGACTTAGTCCTAATTACCGATCCCACCTTCGACGGCTCCCTCCACAAGGGTTGGGCCACCGGCTTCAGGTGTTACCGACTTTCATGACTTGACGGGCGGTGTGTACAAGACCCGGGAACGTATTCACCGCAGCGTTGCTGATCTGCGATTACTAGCGACTCCGACTTCACGTAGTCGAGTTGCAGACTACGATCCGAACTGGGACCGGCTTTTTGGGATTCGCTCCACCTCACGGTATCGCAGCCCTTTGTACCGGCCATTGTAGCATGCGTGAAGCCCAAGACATAAGGGGCATGATGATTTGACGTCATCCCCACCTTCCTCCGAGTTGACCCCGGCAGTATCCCCTGAGTTCCCACCATTACGTGCTGGCAACAGAGAACGAGGGTTGCGCTCGTTGCGGGACTTAACCCAACATCTCACGACACGAGCTGACGACAACCATGCACCACCTGTACACCGACCACAAGGGGGCGACCATCTCTGGCCGTTTCCGGTGTATGTCAAGCCTTGGTAAGGTTCTTCGCGTTGCATCGAATTAATCCGCATGCTCCGCCGCTTGTGCGGGTCCCCGTCAATTCCTTTGAGTTTTAGCCTTGCGGCCGTACTCCCCAGGCGGGGAACTTAATGCGTTAGCTGCGTCACGGAATCCGTGGAAAGGACCCCACAACTAGTTCCCACCGTTTACGGGGTGGACTACCAGGGTATCTAAGCCTGTTTGCTCCCCACCCTTTCGCTCCTCAGCGTCAGTTACGGCCCAGAGATCTGCCTTCGCCATCGGTGTTCCTCCTGATATCTGCGCATTCCACCGCTACACCAGGAATTCCAATCTCCCCTACCGCACTCTAGTCTGCCCGTACCCACTGCAGGCCCGAGGTTGAGCCTCGGGTTTTCACAGCAGACGCGACAAACCGCCTACGAGCTCTTTACGCCCAATAATTCCGGACAACGCTTGCACCCTACGTATTACCGCGGCTGCTGGCACGTAGTTAGCCGGTGCTTTTTCTGCAGGTACCGTCACTTTCGCTTCTTCCCTGCTAAAAGAGGTTTACAACCCGAAGGCCGTCGTCCCTCACGCGGCGTTGCTGCATCAGGCTTGCGCCCATTGTGCAATATTCCCCACTGCTGCCTCCCGTAGGAGTCTGGGCCGTGTCTCAGTCCCAGTGTGGCCGGTCACCCTCTCAGGCCGGCTACCCGTCGTCGCCTTGGTGAGCCGTTACCTCACCAACAAGCTGATAGGCCGCGAGCTCATCCCGAACCGAAATTCTTTCCACGCGGAGAGGATGCCCTCCCGCGTCGTATCCGGTATTAGACGCCGTTTCCAGCGCTTATCCCAGAGTTCGGGGCAGATTGCTCACGTGTTACTCACCCGTTCGCCACTGATCCAAAGGAGCAAGCTCCTCCTTCACCGTTCGACTTGCATGTGTTAAGCACGCCGCCAGCGTTCGTCCTGAGCCAGGATCAAACTCTCCATTAAGGCTTGGCCGCCAGGACCGAGGCCCTGACGAATCCGTTGCTTGCACCGACGGGGAAAACCGTGGTGCAGCGAGTTGATCTGACTGTTTGTCCGAATGTCACTGACATTCATTCATTCAATCCAAAGGAATCTCTACGACTGAACCGTGTCCGAGGACGCGTGTCAGCCGACGAGGTTATTTGGCATTTGACATGTGCACGCTGTTGAGTTCTCAAGGATCGAGCGCTCCTGCTGCATCCCGTCTCCGGTCCGCCCGCAGGGCAACTTCTCTAACCTAGTCCCGTTCGCGCAGGCCGGTCAAGCCGACTCGCCGTGTAACGGTCGAAGGTTCATCCTAGACCCGGATCCGCACGCCTACAAGAGGCATCCGACTCCGGAGGAAGGTCCCCACTTGGGGCTCGACCGCGGGGCCCTGTCCGACTGGACTGGTTCCTCCTGCTGGCCGACCGCTTGGGGCGACTCGGAATACTTTACACAGTCCCCCCGCGACTGCCAAATCGAGCCGCCCGCCGGGCGTGTCGTCTGAGATCCAGCTGTGAAGGCCGCCGCGGATCCCTTGTTTCTAGCGGGTGTAGACACCCGCGAGGGACTTCTTGCCGCGCCGCAGCAGGACGATGCCGCCGGCCAGCGACGGCGCCAGGATCGCGTTCTCATCGACGACCTTCAGGTTGTCGACATAGACGCCGCCCTGCTGGATCGCGCGCCGCGCCTCGCCGTTGGACGCCACCAGGCCCGTCGCGACGAGCGCCTCCACCACCGGCGCCCCCGGTGCGAGGCTCGCCGTGTCGAGCTCCTCCAGCACCGAGCGGAGCGTCGGCTCGTCGAGCGCCGTGAGATCTCCCCCGCCGAAGAGCGCCTGCGACGCCGCAAGCGCCGCCTCGGTCGCCGCCTCGCCGTGGACGAGGCTCGTCACCTCCCAGGCGAGCGTGCGCTGCGCCTCCCGCCGGAACGGCTCCGCCGCCACCGCCGCCTCGAGCCGCTCGATCTCCTGCCTCGGCAGGAACGTGAACACCTTGAGCCGGTCCACCACATCGGCGTCGGCCTGATTGAGCCAGAACTGGTAGAAGCGGTACGGGGAGCACATCTGGGCATCGAGCCAGATCGCGTTCCCCTCGCTCTTGCCGAACTTCGTGCCGTCCGAGTTCGTGATGAGGGGCGTGCCGATCGCATGTGCCGAGACGCCCTCGACCTTGTGGATGAGATCGATGCCCGACGTGAGGTTGCCCCACTGGTCCGAGCCGCCCGTCTGCAGCACGCAGCCGTACTCGCGGTAGAGCTGCAGGAAGTCGTCGCCCTGGAGGATCTGGTACGAGAACTCGGTGTAGGAGATCCCGGCCTCGGAGTTGAGCCGCGCCGCGACCGCGTCCTTCTTGAGCATCGTGCCGACGCGGAAGTGCTTGCCGATGTCGCGGAGGAAGTCGATCGCCGAGTAGCGGCTGAACCAGTCGAGGTTGTTGACGATGCGCGCGGCGCTGTCGCCCTCGAAGGACAGGAAGCGGCGCACCTGCGCCTCCAGGCGCCCCACCCACTCCGCGACCGTCTCGCGCGAGTTGAGGGTGCGCTCCGCGGTCGGCCGCGGATCGCCGATGAGGCCCGTCGAGCCGCCGACCAGACCGAGCGGCCTGTGGCCCGCGAGCTGCAGGCGGCGAAGCAGCAGGAGCTGCACCAGGTTGCCGAGGTGCAGCGACGGCGCCGTCGGGTCGAAGCCGCAGTAGTAGGTGATCGGCGGGCCGCTCAGCAGTGCGGCGAGCTCGCCCTCATCCGTCGACACCGCCACGAGACCGCGCCACTTCAGCTCATCCCAGACGGACGGGAACGTCGGATCGTTGCGCGGTGCGGTGCTGGACACGGCTTCAACCGTAGCCGTTCAACCCCGGCGCTTCGGGACGTGCGGCCGGTAGGGCGAGACGCTCGGCTCCCCCGGCAGCCAGAAGCGCCACGGGAACGCGGTCGCATCGCCGCCCGGCCCCGAGACCCCCGTCCGCGGGCCCGTGGAGAACTCCGTGACCGGCGTCTCGAGCAGCTCCAGCGACAGCCCGTCCGCGCCGAGCTCGGCGCCGTCGTCCGCACCCGAGAGCCCGAGCGCGACCGTCAGCCGAGCCGGGCCGCGCGCGAGCTCCGCGTCGCGCCTGGCCGAGGCACGGCGTTGCCTCGCGATGTCGATGCCCTCTACGACCTCGCCGCCGCGCAGCAGCACGCCGGAGGCGTCGCCCTCGGGGCTGCACACGACGTTCGCGCACCAGTGCATGCCGTAGGTGAAGTACACGTAGAGGTGCCCGGGCGGGCCGAACATCGTGGCGTTGCGCCGCCCCAGCCCCCGGAACGTGTGCGAGCCCGGGTCCTCCCCCGGCCCGCCGTACGCCTCGACCTCGGTGAGCCGGACGGCGACGCCCCGGACGTGGAGCACGGCACCGAGCAGCCGCGGCGCGACGTCGAGCGCGTGCCCCTCGAGCTCCAGTCCCACGCCTCCACTCCATCACACTCCGGGGGTGGGGCGTGCTGGCGTGCGGGCGGCCGGTCGGGGTGTGGGCGGGCGCGCGGGCGCGCACCACGCTCGGGCGCGTTGCTGCCGTTGCTGCAGGGTGTTTGCGCTCGTGCATGCTGTTTGAACAGCATGCACGAGGGCAAACCACATGCCAGAACGTCATCACGTCGGCCGGGATAGGGCCCGGCTACCAGGTGAGGGAGCCCGGCATGCGCAGACGCGGGACGCCGGCGGCGACGAGCAGGCGCTCGAGGCCGACCCCGGCCCACGCGTCGTCCCAGCCGGCGCGCACGAACACCGGGCCACGACCGCGGATCGCGTCCTCGCGCCGCTTCTCCGCCCAGAGCACGTCGGACGGCGTCGGCCGGCCCCGCTCCGCACGGTACTTGAGCTTCCCGTCGGCCTCGAGGACTATCGCGCCATCGCGCCAGGCGAAGTCGACCCGATACTCGATGCCGTCGACGCCGCGGATCACGCGCTGCTGCTCCGGCTCCGCGAACCCGAGGTCGCGGCAGCGCACCAGCACGAGGGTCTCCAGCGGCGACTCGGATCGGTCAGTGGAGCGCCGCAGCGCCGCGCGGACCGCACGGATGCCCGGCATGCGGCCTGCACTCGCGATGGACTCCTCGATCCGTTCGAGGCGCAGGCCAGCATTCCGGGCATGCGAGAACGCGACGATCGCCGAGAGCGCGCCCCGCGTCGCCCCGAGATCGACGAGCGTGCGCTCAAGACTCGTCACACGCACGCCATCGTGCAGCTCGACCACGTCCTCCGCGGGCAGCGTGCGATGGATCCGCCGGACGGCGCTCGACGTCGCACTGCCGCCCCGGCGCACCGTGACAGTCGCCCAATCAGGCCAGTCGCCGACGATCGGGATGCCGTGGAACGCTGCAGCGGACTCGTGCGAGAAGAGCGGCGAAATCGTGGCCCGGGCGCTGACCGCTCGCGCGATCATGCGATGGCGTTCTGCCTGCGCGGCCTCCCTCCACTCGTGGCTGGGTACGTACGCACCGGGCGCGATGCGGACGAGCTCCCGCCGGGTCGCCGCGCGCTCGAGGGGCCGGGCGGTGCCCCGGGCCGCACGCATCTCACGGGCCAACGCGAGGTCGATGACGTCGTTCATGCGAGGCATCCTCCCCTCTCGCGGTGCGCGGCACCGGCCTCGGAGGCCACGTTGTGGACAAGCACGACCCCCCACGCCCTGTGCATCACGTGAGCGCGTGCCCGGCAGACACACGCTGCTCGCGCCGACACCCGTCTCGCCGACCCCGGGCTCAACGAGGGATTGCATGCGGTTTGCCACGCTGCACGCCGTTTGAACGGGGTGCAGCGGGGCAAACCGCATGTATGAGCGCGCCCGAGGCGGGCGGGGGCGGACGACCGGTCAGGCGAGGCGGGTCGCGAGGTAGGCGGTCCAGTGCGCGAGGTCAGCGAGCTGGCGTTCTACGCTCGGGCGGGCCGTGCCCGCATAGCCGTCGCGCGCGGCGATCGCGCCGTCGACCGTGAGCACCGAGCGCACCTCGGGAGTCAGATGCGGCGAGATCGCGGCGTAGTCCTCGTCGGAGGGGCCGTCGAGCGGCAGGCCGCGCTCCTCGCAGTGCCGCACGAGCGCACCCGCGATCTCGTGCGCCTCGCGGAACGGCACCCGCCGGCGCACGAGCCACTCGGCGACGTCCGTCGCGAGCGAGTAGCCCTCGGGCGCGAGCTCGCGCATCCGGTCGGTGTCGAACGCGAGCGTCGCGACCATGCCGGTGAACGCCGGCAGCAGCACCTCGAGCGTGTCGACCGAGTCGAAGACGGGCTCCTTGTCCTCCTGGAGGTCCCGGTCGTAGGCGAGCGGCAGGCCCTTCATCGTCGTGAGCAGACCCGTCAGGTTGCCGATGAGCCGGCCCGACTTGCCGCGTGCGAGCTCGGCGATGTCCGGGTTCTTCTTCTGCGGCATGATCGACGAGCCCGTCGAGTAGGCGTCGTGGAGCGTCACGTAGCCGAACTCGCGCGTGTTCCAGATCGTGATCTCCTCGGCGATGCGGGAGAGGTCGACGCCGATCTGCGCGGCGATGAACGCGAATTCGGCGACCTTGTCGCGCGAGGCGGTCGCGTCGATCGAGTTCGGCTCGACCGCCTGAAAGCCGAGTTCGCTCGCGATCGCGGCCGCGTCGAGTCCGAGGGTGTTGCCCGCGAGTGCGCCCGAGCCGTACGGCGAGTGGCCGATGCCCTCGCGCCAGGCGGCGAGCCGCTCAAGGTCCCGGCCGAACGCCCAGGCGTGCGCGAGGAGGTGGTGCGCGAGGAGCACCGGCTGTGCGTGCTGGAGGTGCGTGCGACCCGGCATGACGGCGTCGATGTGCGCCGAGGCCTGCGCGGCGAGCGCGTCGATGAGGTCGACGAGGAGGCCCCCGATCACCCGCGCGTGGTCCCGGAGAAACATCCGGATGAGCGTCGCGATCTGGTCGTTGCGGCTGCGGCCGGCGCGCAGCTTCCCGCCGAGCTCGGCGCCGACGACGTCGATGAGTGCGGCCTCGAGCGCGCCGTGCACGTCCTCGTCGCTCTCGCGCGGGGCGAGCTCCCCCGCCTCGATGCGGCGCGCGACCTCGTCGATGCCGGCGTGCATCGCGGCGAGCTCGTCGGGCTCGAGGTAGCCGGCCTTCGCGAGCGCGTTCGCGTGGGCGTGCGAGCCCGCGAGGTCGTAGGGCCAGAGCCGCCAGTCGAAGTGGGTCGACTTGGACAGGCGCGCGAGCTCGGGCGAGGGGCCGTCGGCGAAGCGGGCGCCCCAGAGGGAGCCGGCGTTGGTGGCGCCCTTCGACTCGCTGCGCTCGCTCAGGGAGCCGGGGGCGCTGCGCTCGCTCAGGGAGCCGCTGGGGGTGCTACGGTCGCTCACGGGGCCGCTGGGGTCGCTGCGCTCGCTCTGGGGGCCGGTAGGGCGCTCGCTCTGGGGGCTGCTGGGGGGCTGCTTGCTCATGCGCGGGCCTTCTCGAGGAGCCAGATGAGGAGGGCCTTCTGGGCGTGGAGGCGGTTCTCCGCCTCGTCCCAGACGACCGACTGCGGCCCGTCGATGACCTCCGCCTCGACCTCGTAGCCGCGGTCGGCCGGGAGGCAGTGGATGAAGATCGCGTCGGGCTTGGCAAGCGACATGAACTCCCGCGTGACCTTGTACGAGCCGAGGTCGCGGATCCGCTGCAGCTTCTCCTCCTCCTTGCCCATCGACACCCAGGTGTCGGTCACGACGATGTCGGCCCCCGCCGCAGCCTCGAGCGGATCGGTGTAGAGCGCGACGCTGCCGCCCGTCGTCGCGGCGATCCGGTCCGCGTCCTCGACGACGTCGGCGCGCGGCGCGTAGGCCGCCGGTGAGGCGACCCGCACGTGCATGCCGGCGGTGACTCCGGCGAGGACGTAGGAGTGCGCCATGTTCGAGAGGCCGTCGCCGAAGAACGCGAGCGTCAGACCCTCCAGCTCCCCCTTGTGCTCCCGGATGGTGAGCAGGTCCGCGAGCAGCTGGCACGGGTGGAAGTCGTCGGAGAGCGCGTTGATGACCGGCACGCGGGTGCCCGCGGCCATCTCCTCGAGCCCCGCCTGCGCGTAGGTGCGCCAGACGATCGCGGCGACCTGGCGCTCCAGGACGCGCGCGGTGTCGGCCGGCGTCTCCTTGCCGCCGAGCTGGCTGCTCGCCGTCGTGATGTCGAGCGGCGAGCCACCGAGGTCGGCGATGCCCGTCGCGAAGGACACCCGGGTGCGGGTCGAGGACTTGTCGAAGATGACCGCGACAGTCTCGGGCCCGGCAAGGGGCTTGCGACCCCAGCGGTCGGCCTTGACCTCACCGGCGAGCGCGAGGATCTCGGCCTGCTCTGCCGGGCTCACGTCGTCGTCGCGGAGGAAGTGGCGGATGGTCATGGGGTGGCCTCCTCGGGGGTCTGGTCCTTCGACTCGCTGCGCTCGCTCAGGGAGCCGCTGGAGTCAGCCGGCTCACTCAGGGAACCGCTGGGATCAGCTGGCTCACTCAGGGAGCCGGAGTGATCGCTCCGGAACCCGGAGACCTCCGCGAGTGCGGCGGCGAATCTGTCGGCGAACTCGGCGATCTCGGCGTCGCCGATGGTCAGCGGCGGGGCGATGCGGATCGTCTCGTCGTTCGGCGCGTTAACGATGAGGCCCCGCTCGAGCGCGGCCCGCATGAGCTCGCCCGCGACGGGCGCGGTGAGGGCGACGCCGATCAGCAGCCCGCGCCCGCGGGTGCCGGCGACGAGCGGCGAGCCGATCGCAGCGATCGCCGCCTCGATCTGCGGGCCCCGGACGGCCGCGTTCTCGACGAGGCCCGCCCGCTCGATCTCCCCGAGGACCGCATCGGAGACCGCAGTGACGAAGGGGTTGCCGCCGAACGTCGAGCCATGCTGGCCCGCGCCGAGGAGCTCCGACGCCGCGCCGAACGTGACGAGCGCGCCGATCGGCACGCCGCCGCCGATGCCCTTCGCGAGCACGATCGCGTCGGGCGTGACGCCCTCGTGCTGGTACCCGAACCACGCGCCGGTGCGCCCGGCGCCCGTCTGAATCTCGTCGATGATGAGCAGAACGCCATGCTCCGCGGTGAGCGCGCGCGCGGCCGCCAGGTAGCCCTCCGGCAGCGGCAGGACGCCCGCCTCCCCCTTGATGGGCTCGACGACGAGCGCGGCGACGTCGGGGCCGATCGCGGCCTCGAGCGCCTCGAGCGTCGAGTCGATGTGCTCGACGTGCGGGATGAGCGGCTCGAAGGGCTCGCGCAGCGCCGCCTTGCCGGTCAGCGCGAGGGCCCCCATCGTGCGGCCGTGGAACGACTGCTCGAGCGCGAGGATGCGCGTGCGGCCGGTGCGCCGGGCGAGCTTGATCGCGGCCTCGATCGCCTCCGTGCCGGAGTTCGCGAAGAACACCCGGCCCTCGTCGCCCGCGCCGGTCAGGCGCAGCAGACGCGCCGCGAGCGCGAGCTGCGGCTCGGACGCGAAGTAGTTCGAGACGTGGATGAGCGTCGCCGCCTGGCGGCTCGCCGCCTCGACGACGACGGGATGGGCGTGGCCGAGGGCGTTGACGGCGATCCCGGCGAGGAAGTCGAGGTACTCGCGGCCGTCGCTGTCCCACACGTGCGCGCCCTCGCCGCGGGTGAGCTCGAGCAGCGGCGGGGCGAAGGTGCGCATCATGCGGTCGGCGTAGGCGGTGCGCCAGGCGCCCTTCGACTCGCTGCGCTCGCTCAGGGAGCCGCTAGAGGGCCGCTCGCTCTGGGGGGCGCCAAGGGGATGTTCGATCTGGGGGGCGGCAGGGGGCTGCTCAGCCAGGGGGGCGCTCATGCGACCACCTCCGTTCCGATTCCGGTGTCCGTGAAGATCTCCAGCAGCACCGAGTGGGGCTGCCTGCCGTCGATGACCGCCGCCTTCGCGACCCCGCCGTCGACGGCGGCGAGGCACGCCTCCATCTTGGGGATCATGCCCGACTCGAGGGCGGGCAGCATGTCCCGCAGCTCGTCGGCGGCGATGTGCGAGATGAGCGAGTCGGTGTCGGGCCAGTTCGCGTAGAGGCCCGCGACGTTCGTGAGCACGATGAGCTTCGCGGCACCGAGGGCCGAGGCGATCGCGGCTGCGGCCGAGTCGGCGTTGACGTTGAGCAGCCGATCGCTGCCCTCCTCCCGCGCGACCGTCGAGATGACGGGCACCTTGCCGGCGGACAGCGCCGCCTGGATCGCGGAGGGGTCGACCGCGGTGACCTCGCCGACGAGGCCGAGGTCGACCTCCTCGCCGTCGATCACGACGCCCTTGCGCACGCCGGTCAGCACGCCCGTGTCGCCGGGGACGCGCACGCCCAGGCCGCCGAAGCGCTCGAGCTTCGCGGTGATGCCGCCGGCGACCTCCTCGACGAGCACCTCGCGCACGACGGGGATCGCGTCCTCGGTCGTGACGCGCAGCCCGCCGCGGAACTCGCTCGGGATGCCCTTCGCCTCGAGCGCCGCCGTGATCTGCGGCCCGCCGCCGTGCACGACGACGGGGCGGATGCCGGCGAAGCGCAGGAACGCCATGTCCTGCGCGAAGGCGCGCGTCAGGTTGAAGTCGACCATCGCGTTCCCGCCGAGCTTGACGACGATGACGGCGTCGTGGAAGCGGTGGAGCCACGGGAGCGCCTCGATGAGGACGGCGGCCTTCTCGGCGGCCTCCGCCGCGGTCGTGATGCTGCGCACCGTCTGGGTGTCGGTGCCGACGTATTCGCCCATGTCCATTCCCTGCTCGAGCACGCCTAGCTCGAGTACGCGCTGTTCTCGTGCACGTAGTCGTGCGTGAGGTCGTTCGTCCAGATGGTCGCGGCGGCCTCGCCCGCGTTGAGCCCGATCTCGAGCCGCACGGCCCGCGGGCCCAGGTCGACCTCGGTCCGGGGCCGGTCGGGGCCGCCCTGGTGGCACACCCGTACGCCGTTGATCGTGACGTCGACGTCGTAGGGGTCGAACGCCGCCTGGGTCGTGCCGATCGCGGCGAGCACCCGGCCCCAGTTGGGGTCGTTGCCGAAGACGGCGGCCTTGAACAGGTTGTTCCGTGCGACGCTGCGGCCGACCTCGACGGCGTCGGCCTCGCTCGCCGCGCCCGTCACCTCGATCGTGATGTCGTGGCTCGCGCCCTCGGCGTCGGCCATGAGCTGCTGCGCGAGGTCGCGGGTCAGCGCGTCGAGCGCCGCCTGGAACGCGGCCGCGTCGGGGACGACGCCGCTCGCGCCCGAGGCCATGAGGGTGACGTGGTCGTTCGTCGACATGCAGCCGTCGGAGTCGAGCCGGTCGAACGACTGCCGGGTGGCCGCCCGCAGGTGCGCGTCGAGCGCGGCGGCGTCGAGGACCGCGTCGGTCGTGATGACGACGAGCATGGTCGCGAGCGCGGGCGCGAGCATCCCGGCGCCCTTCGCCATGCCGCCGATCGTCCAGCCCTCGGGGCTGCGCCAGGCGGCGCGCTTGGGGACGGTGTCGGTCGTCATGATTGCGAGGCTCGCGTTCTGCCCCGCCTGCTCGCTCGACGCGAGCGCGGGGACGGCCGCGCGCACGCCGTCCAGCACCCGGCCGCGGAAGACCTCGTCGCCCTCGCCGATGAGCCCCGTGCTCGCGACGAGCACGTCGCCTGCCGAGGCGCCGAGGAGCTCGGCGGCGAGCTCGGCGGTCAGGTGCGTCGTCTGGAAACCGAACGCGCCCGTGAAGCAGTTCGCGCCCCCCGAGTTGAGGACGATCGCGACCGCGCGGCCGTCCTTGATGGCCTCCTGGGACCAGATGATCGGGTTCGCCTTCGCCCGGTTGCCGGTGAAGACGGCGGCGGCCGCGTCGAGCGGCCCGCGGTTGACGATGAGGGCGACGTCGGGGCCGCCCTTCGACTTGAGGCCCGTGGCGACGCCCGCCGCCTCGAAGCCCTGCGCGGCGGTCACGCCGGCGCCGTCCGCGCTCATGGCGCCACCCCGTCCACCGTCAGGCCCATGCCCTCGGGCAGGCCCAGCGCGATGTTGAGCGACTGGACGGCGGCGCCCGCCGTGCCCTTGACGAGGTTGTCGAGGACGGAGAACGTCATGACCCGGCCCGCGCGCTCGTCGGCGGCGAGGCCGACGAGGCAGGTGTTCGCACCGACGGTGTCGGCGGTGCGCGGCTGGACGCCTTCGGGCACGAGCCGCACGAAGGCCTCGTCGCCGTACGCGTCCTCGAACGCCGCCCGCACGTCGGCGGCGCTCGCGCCGGGTGCGAGCCGGGCGGCGTTCGTTGCGTGGATGCCCCGCGCCATCGGCACGAGGACGGGGGTGAAGCTGAGCGAGGGGTCCTGTGCGCCGGCCTTTGTCAGGTTCTGCCGGATCTCCGGGTTGTGCCGGTGCGCGCCGCCGACGCCGTAGGCGTGCGCGGAGCCGAGCAGCTCGGCGGCGAGCAGGTCGGTCCGCAGCGTCTTGCCGGCGCCGGACGGGCCGACCGCGAGGACGCTCACGAGATCCTGCGCCTCGATGACGCCGGCGCGGATGGCGGGCGCGAGGCCGAGGGTGACCGCGGTGACGTTGCAGCCGGGGACGGCGATCCGCCGGGCTCCGCGCAGCGCCTCGCGCTGCTTCGTGCCATCGGCGAGGACGAGCTCGGGCAGCCCGTAGGCCCAGGCGCCGTGGTGCTCGCCACCGTAGTAGGCGGCCCAGTCCTCGGCGGATTCGAGCCGGTGGTCGGCGCCGGCGTCGACGACGATCGCGTCGTCCCCCAGGGCGTCGGCGACCTCGCCGGACTTGCCGTGCGGGAGGGCGAGGAAGACGACGTCGTGGCCCGCGAGGACCTCGGGCGTCGTCGGCTGGAGCGTGAGGTGCTCGAGGGAGCGCAGGTGCGGCTGGTGCTGGATGAGCGGGGTGCCGGCGTTCTGATGCGCCGTCACGGTCGTGACGGTCAGCTCGGGGTGCGAGGACAGGAGCCGTAGGAGCTCTCCGCCGGCGTAACCGCTCGCGCCGGAGACGGCGACCGAGTATGGCATGGTGTCAACCTTAGATTCTGGGCTCGGCGAGGCCGGACCCCGATGGACGATGCGGGTCGGGTGGCGGCGACGCGGGTGGCACGCGGATGCGTGCGGGGAGACGCGTCGCCTAGCCTCGGCGCGCGGTGCGACGACGCAGGACGGAGCCGCGCAGCACGGACTGGCGTGCGCGCTCGACGATCGCTGCGGTGTGGGTCACGCCCCCGAGCATAGCGGAGAACGCGACCGGGCCGGGCTCAGCGGGAGAAGAAGCGGGCGGCCTTGCCCGCCCACAGCAGCAGGATGCCGAGGATCGCGACGACGAGGCTGAGGACGCCGCTGAGGACGGATCCGTGCACGAGCGCGACGACCGCGCCGATGAGGGAGAGCACGAACCAGATCGTGATGAGGGCGCGGGCGACGCGGCTGCCGCGCAGCAGGCCGCCCGCGATGAGGAACGCGATGATGCCGAGGACGATGGAGACGATGCCGTTCCAGAGGACCCCGAGGCCCCAGCCGAGGTCGATGATGAGCGCGGGGATCCAGAGCGCGAGGACCGACAGCACGCCGAAGACGACATCGACGAGCGCCCAGATCCAGACGATGACGGCGACGAGCGTGACGCCGCCGGGACGGGAACCGGCCATCTGATCCTCCAACCGCTTGGGTGCGCCAAGACTAGCGGGCGGGAGACTCTGGAGCCTCCCGCCCGCTGCGGTGTCGGTGCCAGGTGTCAGCGGCGTCCGCCGCCGCGGTGGTCGCCGCCGCGATCGTTACCGCCGCGATCGTTGCCGCCACGGTCACCACGGTCGCCGCCGTTGCTGCCGCGGTCGTTGCCGCTCCAGCCGGCGGGTCCGCCCCACCAGGCGCCGTTCGCGTCGACGCGGCCGTCGCGGTCGTAGTCGCCGTCGGCCCAGCCGTCGTGGTCGTCGTCGCACTCGCCGCGCTTGCGCTTCTCCTCCGCCTCGGTCGCACCGGGGTCGGATGTCGCCGCGGGGTCGGTGACGACCGGCTCCTCGGGGGCGGGCTCTGCGGGAGCGGGCTCGACCACGGCAGCGGCGAGGACGACGACGGCGCTCTCGGAGGACGCCGGACGGTAGTTCTCAAGGAACGCGATGACGCGCGCGGTGATGGAGGCGCCCGCGTCCTCGGCGGTCGAGGTGTAGCTCTCGCCGCGCGCGAGGTAGTCGCCGTCGCGGAACCAGACGACGACGTAGCTCGTCGGCTCGGGCGTCCAGCCCGCCGACGCCGGGTCGACCGTCAGCGTCGCCCCGACCTCGGTGCCGGTCGCGGTGACGAGCGGGGCGCCCGCGACCGTGAGCTCGCCGAGCAGGATCTGCTGGCTCGTGCGGGTCTTGATCGTGCCGTCGGGCATCCCGATCGTCACGGTGAGCCCGACGAGCGCACCGGGGGCGAGCCCCACGGTGTCGAACGAGTCGCCCGTCGCGCCCGCGACGTCGACGCCGTCGACGGACCACTGGTAGGCGAGCACGATCGCGCCCTTGGCCGCGAGCCGGTCCGGCAGCACGGCGCTCAGGGTCGAGCCGACCGTCGTCGCGCCGGCGATGAGCGAGCCGAGCGTGCGCCCGTGCGGCGAGTCGGCGTGTCCGCTGCCGCCTGCGGGGGCCGGCGCCGCGCCGCCGACCGAGGCGATCGCCGCCGCCGATCCGCCGAGCGCGAGGCCCGCCGTGGCGAGGACTGCGACGGCGCCCTTGGTGAGCGCCGCCCGCATGGTGTTCTTCATCGTTCGCACCTCCGTCTCCCCGCCTTGGTCGCCGTGCGGTCGCGTGCTGCGCCGCATCCGATGGCCGACAGCGTATCGAGGTCTGGCCCCCGAACGGGGGGTATTCCCACGGTTCTCCCAGGCGCGTCGCCCTGGCCCCGGGCGGCCGCTCCCCCGGCCCGCCCCCGACCGCGCCGGTAGGCTTGTGCCTCGTGTCAAAGGTCCTCACCAGCCTCCCCGTCGGCGAGAAGGTCGGCATCGCGTTCTCCGGCGGTCTCGACACCTCCACGGCCGTCGCCTGGATGCGCGACAAGGGGGCGATCCCCTGCTCGTACACCGCCGACATCGGCCAGCCGGACGAGCCGGACATCGCGAGCGTGCCGGACCGGGCCCTGCAGTATGGCGCCGAGATCGCGCGCCTCGTGGACGTGCGGCGCCAGCTCGTCGAGGAGGGCTTCGCGGCGCTCGCCTGCGGCGCCTTCCACATCCGCACGGGCGGCAAGACCTACTTCAACACGACGCCGCTCGGCCGCGCCGTCACCGGCACCATGCTCGTGCGGGCGATGCAGGAGGACGGCGTCTCGCTCTGGGGCGACGGCTCGACCTACAAGGGCAACGACATCGAGCGCTTCTACCGCTACGGCCTGCTCGCGAACCCCGCCCTGCGCATCTACAAGCCGTGGCTCGACGCGGCGTTCGTCGCCGAGCTCGGCGGCCGCACGGAGATGAGCGAGTGGCTCGTCGCGCACGGCTACCCGTACCGGGATGCGACGGAGAAGGCGTACTCGACCGACTCCAACATCTGGGGCGCGACCCACGAGGCGAAGGACCTCGAGGAGCTCGGCACGAGCATGGACATCGTCGAGCCGATCATGGGCGTCGCGCACTGGCGCGAGGACGTCGCGATCGCACCCGAGGACGTCGCGGTCGGCTTCCGCGCCGGCCGCCCCGTCTCGCTGAACGGCGTCGACTACGCCGATCCCGTCGCGCTCGTCCTCGAGGCGAACGCGATCGGCGGGCGTCACGGGCTCGGCATGTCCGACCAGATCGAGAACCGGATCATCGAGGCGAAGTCTCGCGGCATCTACGAGGCGCCCGGTATGGCGCTCCTGCACATCGCCTACGAGCGGCTGCTGACCGCGATCCACAACGAGGACACGCTCGCGAACTACCACGCGGAGGGCCGCCGGCTCGGCCGCCTCATGTACGAGGGGCGCTGGCTCGACCCGCAGTCGCTGATGCTGCGCGAGAGCCTACAGAAGTGGGTCGGCTCAGCCGTGACGGGCGAGGTCGTGCTGCGGCTGCGCCGCGGCGACGACTACACGATCGCCGACACTCGCGGCCCCGCGCTCAGCTACCACCCCGAGAAGCTCTCGATGGAGCGCGTCTCGGACGCCGCGTTCGGCCCCGAGGACCGGATCGGCCAGCTCACGATGCGCAATCTCGACATCGCCGACTCGCGCGAGCGGCTCGAGCAGTACTCGGCGCTCGGCATCGTGGGCGGAGAGGCGGCCTCGCTCGTCGCCGACGTCGTCGCCCCCGAGCTCGAGCGGTAGCGTCGGCGCGGCCCGGCGCACGCGGGCCTGGCCGACGAGGATCCCGCCGAGGACGAGGCCGATGCCGAGCCACTGCGGCCAGCCGAGCAGCTCGCCGGCCGCGATGGTGCCGAGCAGCACGCCGGTGACGGGGTTGAGGAGGCCCACGATCCCGACGGTCGCCGCGGGCAGCCGCGACAGGCCGGTGAACCACGCCCAATAGGCGAGGGCGGTCGCGACCAGGGCCATGAAGGCGTAGCCGGCCCAGCCGAGCGCGTCGACGGCGGGCGGGAGGCCCTCGAAGCCGAGGGCGAAGGGCACGAGCAGCAGCCCGCCGATGACGAGCTGCCACGCCGTCACCGCCATGACGGGCGTGCCGTCGGCCCAGCGCTTGGCGAGGACGCCGGACAGCGATGCGAGGAGCATCGAGACGGCGGCCGCGGCGATCCCCCACCAGTCGAGCCGGCCGGTGCCCGCGCCGACGACGAGCAGCACGCCTGCGATGCCGAGCACGGCGCCGAGCGCGATGCGGCGGGTCGGCCGCTCGCCGGTGAGCGCCCAGGCGAAGCCGGCGAGCGCGACGGGGGTGAGCGCCTGCACGGACGAGGCGACGCTCGAGGGCAGCAGCTGGGCGGCGACGTAGACGAGGACGAAGAACACCGCGACGTTCATGACGCCGAGCACGGTGGAGCGCCACCACCAAGCGCCTCGCGGCAGGCGCCTCGCGAACGCCATGAGGACGAGCCCGCCGGGCAGCGCCCGCAGCGCGGCGCCCCAGAGCGGTGCGTCGGCGGGCAGCGTGTGGCTCGTCACGAAGTAGCTCGCGCCCCAGGCGATCGGCGCGATCGCGGTGACGAGCAGCCAGCGCCAGTTAGTTTCCATGGAAGAGATAATACTTTCCAGGGAAGGTATTATTCCCGCATGGCAGAACGCGATGCACGCGGCTCCGACCTCGTCGGCTGGATCCAGGAGCAGTGGCGCCGCGAGCGCCCCGACCTCGACGTCTCCCCCATCGGCGTCATCGGCCGCCTGCACCGGCTCGCCGCACGGCTCGACGAGGAGCTGCTGCTCGTCTACGGCCGCTACGAGCTCGGCGAGGGCGAGTTCGACGTCCTCGCGACCCTGCGACGCGCCGGTGAGCCGTACGAGCTCGTCGCCGGCGAGATCGCCAGGTACACGATCGTCACCTCCGGCACCGTCACGAAGCGCGTCGACCGGCTCGAAGCCGCGGGCCTCGTGAGCCGGCGCCCCTCCGCCGACGACGGCCGGGTGCGCGTCGTCGCGCTCACCGAAGCCGGCGTGCGGGTCATCGACGCCGCGTTCACCGCCCACATGCGCAACGAGCACCGGCTCCTGGAGGCGATCACCCTTCAGGAGCGCGCGCAGCTCGAGGCGATCCTCAAGAAGTGGATCGCCGCGTTCGACGCGTAGCGCGCGCCGGACGCGGCGACACCGCCCCGAGGATCAGTAGGCGAAGCCGATGTGCGCGCCGCCGCCGGGCTCGCCGCGCTCGATCGCGTCCACGATCGCGACCGCGAAGTCCGGGCCCGAGATCGAGCCCGCGTCGCCGGCGAGCGAGACGTCGCCGCCCACGCGGTAGGCGCCCGTGCGCTCCCCCGGCGCGAACGCGCCGAAGACCGCCGGCGGGCTCACGAACGTCCAGTTCAGGCCCGCGGGCGCCTCCGCCTGCAGCCACTCGACGACGTCCGTCATCTCGAGCGCCTCGTCCTTGAACGGGAAGTCATCGGTGAGGCCCGCGGCGTAGCGCGGCCCGCCCTCCTCGGCGCGCAGGCCGTTGAAGCCGCCGATCGCGATGAAGCGGGCACCGCTCGCGGCCGCCGCCGCGGCGAGCTCGCGGTAGAGCGGCGCGACCTTGCCCACCATGTCGCCGCGGGGCGAGAGCCCCGCGACCACGACATCGGCGCCCGCGACCGCCTCGGCGGCGAAGCCCGCGTCCGCGACGCTGCCCTGGCGGTACTCGACCCCCGCGACGGGCTCGGCCGGGGCGTTGCGGCTGATCGCCGTGACCCGGTGGCCGCGGGCGGCCGCCTCGGCGACGATGTTCGAGCCGGCGTAGCCGGTCCCTCCGATGACGGTGATGCTGCTCATGGGCGGCTGACTCCTCGAGATGGTTGGACGGCGTGCCGTGGCCCGCGTCGGACGATGACGCGCGTTGATCGCGTTCTGTCGGCTCAGCGCCGGATCGCCGCGCGGTATTCCCGGGTCGTCGTGATCAGCAGCGCGAGGAGGAGCAGCAGGAGCAGGACGTCCGCGACGATGTAGACGATGTGCAGCCAGGAGCCCGGCGCGTCGACGCCGGCGAGCACGAGATCCGTCCGCGCGTTGAGCAGCGGGCGCACGACCGCGACCTGGACGACGAGCACGAGCCACAGCCCGCCGAGCACCCAGCGCGACGCGACGCCGACCCGGGGCCGCACCAGGGCGAGCAGCGTGATGACGACGAGGAGGACCGCGCCCGCGATGTCCGCGACCGTCAGCACGAGACGCCCCACGCCGAGCGCGACGTCGAGCGTCATGCCGGGCGCGAGGAACTTCAGCGGCGTCTCGATGAAGCCGAGCGCGACGAGGAGGCCGAGCCAGAAGGACGGGACGACGAGCCTCGCGGCGAGGAGGCCCCCGCCCGACTCAGCCCGCACGGCCGACCCGCCAGTAGCCGACGAACACGATCCGCGACTTTGGGACGCCCGCCGCGACGAGATGGCGCCGGCCCTCGACCGGGATCGCGTTCTCGCCGACGAGATACGCGTGCAGCCGCTCGGGCCGCTCCGGCGTGAACGCCCTCACCGCCGCGAGCGCGAGCGCGCCCGGACGATCGTGCGCCTCGGCGCGCGGCAGCCACCGCACCTCGACGCCCTCGGGCGCGTCGACCGGCTGCTCGTCGCCCGTCGCGGGGATCTCGATGATCGCGAGGCCCCGCGCGTCGCGCGGCAGATCCCTCAGGATGCCCGCGATCGCCGGCAGCGCCGACTCGTCGCCCGCGAGCAGCACGAAGTCGGCGTCGTCGACGGGATCGAAACCGCGCCCCTGGTCGAGGATCGCGACCCGCTCGCCCGCGGCCGCGCGCTGCGCCCACGGACCCGCGACGCCGTCGTCGCCATGCGCGACGAAGTCGACGTCGAGCTCCGCGGCCTCCGGCCGGTGCTCGCGCACGGTGTAGTTGCGAAACGGCGGACGCGTGCCCGACCTGCTCGTCAGATACTTCAAGTAGCCGCCGATGCCGAAGCTCTCGGGGACCGCGTCGAAGTCGGTCGTGCCGTCCTCCCTCGGGAGGAACAGCCGGAACCACTGGTCGTAGCCGCGCACCGGCAGCCGCGCCAGGTCATCGCCGGCGAACGTGACCCGCATCATGTGCGGAGTCACCCGCCGCGTCCGGCGCACCTCGGCGAAGTACACACCCGCGAGCCTACGCCCGTCACTGAACCCCATCGGCCCCTCGCTCTCCCGAAGTCGTCCGCCGCGCTCAGGCCCCGGCGCGCGGGTCGTGCAGGTGCACGTGGTCGAAGCTCCAGGCGAGGCGCTCGCAGAGCTGATCGATCCGCGCGCTCGACGCGCAGCCGAGCCACATGACGTACGGGATGTCCCGTCTCGAGGCCCGATCCGGCATCCACTCGGCGACCCACGAGGTCACCGCGCGCTCGATGAGCACGCCGCGCGCGACGGGACGCCCGCGTGCGGCGGCTGCGTCGCGGAACAGCCAGTTGATCGACACGCCGTCCGGCGTCGGCCAGCGCTCGACCTGGATGCCCGACGCCACCTCGACGAAGACCTGGCCGTAGGCGTCGACCGGCAGGCGCTCGACCGCCGCCCGGATCGCGGCCCGATCCGAGCCCTCGCCCGCGATCAGGAAATGCGCTCGCGGCGGCGCCCACGCCGCGCGCGAACCATCCGCCATGAAGGTAAGCCTAACCTATCTAGCGGATCGAGACGGACTCCCCTGCGCACGATGTCGGTGGTTGCGTGTTGGATGGTCCGGTGAGTCCTCGCGGCATCGCCCTGTTCGCCGCCATCGGCGTGATCTGGGGCATCCCCTACCTGCTCATCAAGGTCGCCGTCGGCGAGCTCGAGCCGGCCATGATCGTCTTCGCGCGCTGCGCGATCGCCGCCGTCGTCCTCCTGCCGATCGTGCTCGCCAGGCGCCAGCTCATGCCCGTGCTGCGACGCTGGCGCGTGCTGCTCGTCTACACGGTCGTCGAGCTCGTCTTCCCCTGGTTCTTCCTCAGCGTGGCGGAGCAGCGGCTGCCGAGCTCGACGACCGGCCTCCTCATCGCCGCCGTCCCGCTCGTCGCCGTCGGCGTCGCGTTCGTCCTCGGCCGCCGCGCGCGGCTCGCCTGGTGGAACTGGATCGGGATCGCGGTCGGCATGCTCGGCGTCGCGGCGATCGTCGGCCTCGACCTCGCGGGCACCGACCTGATCGGCGTCCTCCAGCTGAGCGTCGTCATCCTCGGCTACGCCTTCGGGCCCGCCATCCTCGCCAAGTGGATGGGCGACCTGCCGGGCGTCGGCGTCACCGCGGCATCGCTCTCGATCGCGGCGATCATCTACCTGCCGATCGTGTCCATCACGGGCGGCTGGCCGACCGCGTTCCCCTCCCCGCCCGTCGTCGCCTCCGTGCTCGGCCTCGCGCTCATCTGCAGCGCCCTCGGCTTCATCGTGTTCATCGCCCTCATCCGTGAGGTCGGCCCCGTCGGCGCGACCGCCACGACCTACATCAACCCCGCCGTCGCCGTCCTCGCGGGCGTGCTCGTCCTCGGCGAGCAGATCACGATCTGGACCGGCGTCGGCTTCGTCCTCGTGCTGCTCGGCGCCTACTTCGTCACGAAGCCGCGCAAGGCCCCGCTCGCGATCGAGGTCGAGCCGGCCGAGGGCGCCGCCGCCGTGCCCCCGCCGCTGCGCGACTGACCCGCGCTCAGGGCCTCGGCGCGTGGAGCCCCACCCAGGCGAGCGGCTCGCCCGCGAAGCCCTCGTAGCCGGCGGGCGCCTGCGACGCGGGGAGGTCGGAGAACGCGATGACCGCGCCCGAGAGCGCGCCGTCACGCCACGCGACGAGCTCGCCGCTCGGGAACTGCGGGTCGCTCGCGTTCTCCGGGGCGAAGCCCGATGCCGCCGCGAGCGCGGCGACCGCGTCGACGATCCCCTCCGGCAGGGTGCGCCAGACCGCGATCGCGAAGCGGTCCTCCGCGTAGCTGCCCGTCGTGTCCTCGTAGTCGCAGTGGCCCGGCGGCAGCACGCCCTCGAGACCGAAGTCGGCGAGCACGACGGGGACCGCCGTCATGCCCGGCACCCCGGGGCACGGCGGGTCCGCGGCGCCCGTCGCCGCGCAGCCCGCAAGCGCGACCGCCGCGAGCGCCAGGCCCGCGATGAACCCCGCCCGCTGCGCGCGTCGGCGGCGAGACGCGAGGCGCGCCGGCGCAAGCCGCACAGTCGATGCGCCCGGCATCCGGCTACTCCCGGGTCGTCGCGCCGAAGGCGGCCGCGACGGCCGCGACGCCGGCGAGCTTCGCCTCCGTGGCCTCCGCCTGCGTGAGCGTGCGATCCGGGGCGCGGAAGCGCAGGGAGAACGTCAGCGCCTGGGCGCCGTCCGGCACCCCGTCGCCGCGGTAGTCGTCGACGAGGCGGGCGTCCTCGAGCAGCGCGCCGGCGCCCTCGACGAACGCCGCGAGCAGGTCGCCGACGACCGTCCCGGCGGGCGCGACGAGGGTCACGTCCTGCGTCGCCGCGGGATACCCGGAGATGGGCGCGACGCGCGCGGGCGCCGCGGCGGCGATGAGCGCGTCGAGATCGAGCTCGAGCACGGCCACGACGCGCGGCAGATCGAGCTCCTCCGCGAGCTCCGGGAGGATCTCGCCCGCCCAGCCGATCTGCGCGCCGTCGACCGAGAGCGCCGCGGTGCGCCCAGGGTGCAGCGCCGGGTGCTGTCCCTGCGCGACCTCGAGCCGCACGCCGAGCGCGAGCGCGAGATGGCGGGCCGTGCTCACGGCGTCCGCGACGCCGGAGGGGACCCCTGTGACGCCGGGCTGGCGTGCGACGGCGTCGCCGAGGAAGAGCGCGCCGACGTGCCACGGCTGCGGCGGGACACTCGCGTAGAGGCCCTCGAGGACCGCATCGGTCGGGCGCTCGCCGCCGGGCGGCAGCTCGTCCGAGCCGTAGCGCGTGCCCGGCTCGGGGAGGAACACGCGGCCGATCTCGAAGAGCGCGAGATCGGTGAGGCCGCGCGAGAGGTTGCGGCGGGCTGCCGCGATGAGTCCCGGCCACAGCGACGTGCGGAGGCACGGCAGGGCGCCGTCGAGCGCGTTCGCGAGGCGCATCGCCGGTCGGTCCGGCGTCCAGCGCTGCGCGTCCGACTCGGACGTGAACGGGTAGGCGAGGATCTCGACGAGCCCCGAGCCGGCGAGCGAGGCGGCCGCCGTGCGGCGCAGCCGCTGCGCGTCGGTCAGGCCGCGGCCCGGCGGCGCGATCGGGAGGGCGGCCGGGATGCGGTCGTAGCCGACGACCCGGGCGACCTCCTCCGCGAGATCCGCCTTCGTGCGCAGGTCCGGCCGCCAGGTCGGCGGGGTGACGAGCAGCCCCGTGGCCGTCGCCTCCGTCTCGCAGCCGATCTCGCGCAGGGTCCGACTGATCTCCTCGTCGGTGTAGTCGGCGCCGACGAGCCCGTCGACATGGCCCGCGGGAAGCGCGATCGTCACGAGCTCGGCGGGCGTCTCGAGCAGCCCCCCGGCCGCGTCGTCGGCGAGGCCGCCGGCGAACTCGACGAGCAGATCCACGACGCGCTGCGCCGCGTAGCGTCCGACCGCGGGGTCCACGCCGCGCTCGTAGCGCTTGGATGCCTCCGACCAGAGCTTGTGGCGGCGCGCCGTGCGGGCGATCGAGACCGCGTCGAAGTGCGCGGCCTCGACGAGGATGTCGGTCGTCGCGTCGGTGATCTCCGTCGGGCCGCCGCCCATGACGCCCGCGAGGCCGATCGGGCCCGACTCGTCGGTGATGAGCAGGTCCTCGACGCTCAGCGCGCGATCCTGCCCGTCGAGCGTCGTGAGACGCTCCCCCGGCGTCGCGCGGCGGACCGTGATGCCGCCACGGAGCGTCGCGAGGTCGTAGCCGTGGATCGGCTGGCCGAACTCGAGCATGACGTAGTTCGTGATGTCGACGGGCAGCGAGATCGAGCGGATCCCCGCCAGCCGCAGCCGCGCGACCATCCACGGCGGGGTGGGACGCGTCACGTCGACGCCGCGGACGACCCGGGCGACGAAGCCGTCGCAGCCGAGGCGGCCGCGGATCGGGGCGTCGTCGCGCACCGCGAGCGGGAACCCTTCGACTCCCTGGCGCTCGCTCAGGGAGCCGGAGAAGGCGCCGGCGCGGGCGACGAGGCCCGGCTCGCGCGCCGGGTCGCGGTAGGCCGCACCGGTCGAATGCGCGTACTCGCGGCCGACGCCGCGGATCGAGAGCGCATAGCCGCGGTCGGGCGTGACGTTGATCTCGACGGCGGCATCGGCGAGGCCGAGGATCGGCAGCAGATCCGTGCCGGGCGGCACGTCGATCCCGCGGCGGCCGAGCACGATGATCCCGCCGTGGTCGTCGCCGAGGCCGAGCTCGCGCTCCGAGGCGATCATGCCGTCGGAGACGTGGCCGTAGGTCTTCCGCGCGGCGATGACGAACGGCTCATCGGGCGTCGGTCCCGGCAGCACGGCGCCGGGCAGGGTCACCGCGACGAGGTCGCCCGCCTCGAAGTTGTGCGCGCCGCAGACGATGCCGCGGACATCGCGTTCTCCCCCGGCCGCCGTCGGGTCCTCGCCGAGCGCGCCGACGTCGACCTGGCACCAGTTGATCGTCTTGCCGTTCGACTGCGGCTCCGGGGTGCGCGACAGCACCCGGCCCGCGACGATCGGGCCGGTCACGCCGAAGCCGTGGACCGCCTCCTCCTCGAAGCCGACGCGCACGAGCGCCTCGTGCAGATGGTCGAGGGTCACGTCCTCGGGTAGGTCGACGACCTCGCCGAGCCAGCTGACGGGTACGCGCATCTCAGATCACCTGCCCGAACTGCCGGGAGAAGCGCACATCGCCCTCGACCATGTCGCGCATGTCGCCGAGGCCGTTCGCGAACTGCAGCGTGCGCTCGATGCCCATGCCGAAGGCGAAGCCCTGGAACTCGTCGGGGTCGATGCCCGCGGAGCGCAGCACGTTCGGGTTGACCATGCCGCAGCCGCCCCACTCGACCCAGCGGGCCCCGCCCTTCGCGTTCGGGTGCCACACGTCCATCTCCGCGCTCGGCTCCGTGAACGGGAAGAAGTTCGCGCGCAGCCGGATCTGCGCGCCCTCGCCGAACATCGCCCGCGCAAGGTGCTCGAGCGTGCCGCGCAGATGCGCCATCGTCAGCCCCCGGTCGATCGCGATGCCCTCCATCTGGTGGAAGACCGGCGTGTGGGTCGCGTCGAGGTCGTCGGTGCGGAAGACGCGGCCCGGCGAGACGACGTAGAGCGGGAGCTCGCGCGTCAGCAGCGAGCGGATCTGCACGGGCGAGGTCTGCGTGCGCAGCACGAGGTGGCGCTCGACCGGGTCGATCCAGAACGTGTCGGCCTCGCCGCGCGCCGGATGATCCGCATCGATGTTGAGCGCGTCGAAGTTGAACCACTCGCTCTCGAGCTCCGGGCCGTCCCCGACCTCCCAGCCCATGCCGACGAACACGTCCGCCATCCGCTCCATGAGCATGCTGAGCGGGTGGCGCGCGCCGACCCGCTGGCGGTCCGGGAGCGCCGTCACGTCGAGGGCCTCGGCCGCGATCCGCGACGCCTCCTCCGCGTGCAGCACGACGGCCTCCTGGGCCTCGAGGGCCGCCGTCACGCTCGCGCGCGCCTGACCCACGAGCCGCCCGGCCGCGGCCTTCTCCTCGTTCGGGAGCGCCTTGATCGCCGCGCTGAAGCGCGCGATGGGGCTCGCCTCCCCGGTGTGGGCGCTGCGAGCGGCGCGCAGGCTCGCGGAGTCGCCCGCGGACGCGATCGCCGCGAGGGCGTCGGCCACCGCGGCCTGCACGGAGTCCTCGGTGATGGGCATCGACACGATGGACGAGTCTACCGAGGCGAGGCGCGCCGGGTCGCGAGCCTCGGCCGCCGCTGTCTAGCCTGGGCGGGTGGAGCGCGCCGCCGACCGGACCCTGCGGCCCATCTTCTCGCTCTGGACCTGGGCGCTGCTCGCACCCTTCCTCACGACCGCGTACGGCGGCTTCGACGAGGCGCAGGACGCGGCGCAGCAGTGGCTCGGCTTCGGGATCGCCGTCGTCACCCACCTCGCGCTCGGGCTCGCGTTCCTCGCCGCCGCCGCGATCGAGCGCCGGATCGCCTCCTACCCCCTGTGGGTCGCGTTCGTCGCCCTCGCGATCGCCGCCATGTCGGTGCTGCGGCCGGTGCTCGCCACCGCGCTGCAGACGCTCCTCGGGATCCCACCGGTGCCGACCGAGTGGTGGGTGCGCATCCTCATGAACTACCTGCTGCTCAGCGCCGCGGTCATCGTCGTCGGCCTGTGGCTGCGCGCCTCCGACCGCAACGCGCTCGGCCGCGCCCGCCTGCGCCGCGTGATCAAGGGACGCGCCGACGACATCCGCGCCGCCGAGCGCGCGACCGACCGAGTCGTCGCCGAGTTCACCGAATCGATCGCCGCGCCGGTGATCCGGGCGCTCCAGGAGGCCCGGGTGCGGCCGTTCGACGCGGCGGAGCAGTCCGAGCGCCTGCGGCTCGTCGCGCACGAGGTCGTCCGCCCGCTCAGCCACCACGTCTTCGAAGCCGCGATCGCTGCCGACGACCGGGCCGACACGCCCACCATCGCGATCGAGCGGGTCACGCAGCCGCGCCCGACGCTGCTCCCGGAGCGGATCGCCCCGGCCCCGGCGTGGCTGCCCGTGCTGCTGTTCCTCATCGTGACCGCCCCCTCCGTCCTCGACGCCTACCTGCTCGCGGCGGGCTCGCTGCGGCTGCTCGTCGCGGGAGTGTGCGGCATCGCGCTCAGCGCGCTCGTCGCCCTCATCCCGCTGCGCCGCGGCTGGGGCGCGATCGCGCTGTACGGCCTCGGCTACCTCGCGGTCGGGATCGTGCTCGCCTGGTCATTCCTCGATCGCTCGTGGCTGTGGCTGCCGGCGCCCGCGGGCGAGATCCCGCTCGCGTTCTGGCTCTACCTGCCCGTCGGATACGCGACCATCGCGATCCTCACCTCGCTCGCCTACAGCCTGCGCGCCGACGCGCGCGGCACCGAGCGCTCGCTCACCCGAGCGCTCGCCATCGCCGAGACCGCCGCCGCCGACAGCCGCGCGCGCTACGAGACGACCGCGAACGACCTCGCGCGCATCCTCCACAACCACGTGCAGGGCGACATCCTCGCGACCTCGCTGCAGCTGCGCATGGGGATCGGCGATGAGAACGCGATCGACGGCCTCATCGCCGAAGTCGACCGCACGCTCCACGAGCCGGCGGCCGCGCGCGCCGTCGAGCGCACCGCGCAGGCGGTCCGCGACGCGGCGAACGCGGCGATCGTCTCGTGGTCGCGCGTCATGGAGATCACCTCGGAGGCCGCGAGCCCCGAATGCTGGCGCTGGCTCGCCCGGCACCCGGTGGAGACGGCGCTCTTCCTCGACGCGAACACGGAGGCGCTCACCAACGCGTCGCGGCACGCCGCCGCGCCCGCCGCGGACCTGCGGCTCGAGCGCATCCCCGGCGGCGTGCGGCTGCTCGCCCGCAACCCGGGGCGGCTCGGCGCCGCCGTCTCCGACGGGGTCGGCGTCAGCGACCTGCGCCGGCGCGGCGCCCGGGTCGCGTTGCAGCAGGAGGACGGCGACCGCGTGCTGCTCACCGTCGACATCGTCGACCCGCGCGACGAGGAGGCCGAGCGGCTCGGTGACGCGGTCCCCGCGTGAGCGATCAGGCGCGCTGCGCGAACGCCGACTCGTAGAGGCACACGCTCGCCGCCGTCGCGAGGTTGAGCGACTCCGCGCGGCCGTAGATCGGCAGCCGCAGCGCCCGGTCGACGAGCTCGAGGCGCTCGGCGTCCAGGCCCCGGGCCTCGTTGCCGAACACCCACGCCGTCGGGCGCGCGAGGTCGGCGCGCGCCTCGAGCAGGTCGTCGCCGCCGACGTCCGCGGCGAGCACCTGCAGTCCCGCCGCCCGCAGGGAGCCAGCCGCCTCCGCGAGCGAGACGCCGACGACGTGCGGGACGTGGAAGAGCGAGCCCGTCGTCGCCCGGACCACCTTCGGGTGGTACGGGTCGACGGTGCGGCCGGAGAAGACGACCGCGTCGGCGCCCGCCGCATCGGCGGCGCGCAGGATCGTCCCGGCGTTGCCCGGGTCGCGGATCTCCTCGAGGACGGCGACGAGCCGCGGCGACGCCGCGACGACGTCCTGCAGCGAGGACGGGAACTGACGCGCCACCGCGACGACGCCCTGCGGCGTGACCGTGTCGGCCATCGCCTCGATCACCTTGTCGGTCACCGGCGAGATCTCGATCCCCGCCGCGCGCGCGTCCCGGAGCAGCCCGTCATGGCGTTCCAGCGCCGGTCTCGTCGCGTAGACCGCGTCGAGCAGCTCGGGACGGAACGCGAGCGCCTCGCCGACCGCCTGCGGCCCCTCGAGCAGGAAGCGACCGCTCTCGCGGCGGCCGTCGCGCTTGGCGAGCTTCGCGACCGCGCGGACCCGCGGGCTGCGCGGATTGTCGATCACGCGCACAGCCTAGGGCTGCGCCGGTGAACGCCCGGTGAACTCGTCCATGGTCGCGTTGATGCCGAGGAAGTCGGTCACCGCGTCGAACGCGAGCGGCGGCAGGACCCGCAGCAGCGGGGTCAGCCGCGCGAACGGCGGGAGGATGAGCTGCTGCCGTCCCGACTCGATCGCGTCGAGCACGCGCCTGGCGACGTCGCGCTCCTGGAGGATCGGCAGCAGCAGCGGGAACCTCGTGCGCACCCCCGCGAACATGCCGGTGTCGATGAAGTACGGCGCGACGACGAGCGTGCTGACGGGGAGTCCGTCCTTGCGCAGCTCCGCGCGCAGCGACTCGGCGAAGCCGAACGCGGCCCACTTCGAGGCGGCGTAGTCGGTCTGCCGTGCGACGCCGAGGAGCGCCGCGGCGGACGCGATCGTGACGATCTTGCCCCGGCCGCGCTCGATCATGCCGGGCAGCAGCGCCCGGGTCGTCCAGAAGTGCGCGATGACGTTCACCTCGAAGGTGCGCCGGATCTGCGCCTCGGAGGCCTCGAGGAGACGCCGGCCGGAGACGACGCCGGCGTTGTTGACGAGGACGTCGACGGGGCCGGACGCCGCAGCAGCGGCCTCGACGGCCGCCGGGTCGGTCACGTCGACGTCGATGTCCGAGCCGTTGAGATCCCACCCGACGACCTCGGCGCCGCGGACGCGGGCGAACTCCGCCATCCGGCGGCCGATGCCTGAAGCGGCGCCCGTGATCACTACACGGGCGCCGCTGAGGCTGATGCCGTTGCTCATCCGAGCAGTCCGACTCGTCGCGCTGGGACTCGTCAGGCCGCCGACTTCGGGGCGTTGACGTCGGCGGGCAGTGCCGCCTTCGCCGCGGCGACGAGCGTCGAGAACGTCGCCGGGTCGTTCACCGCGAGCTCCGCGAGGATGCGACGGTCGACCTCGATGCCGGCGAGGCCGAGTCCCTGGATGAAGCGGTTGTAGGTGAGGCCCTCCGCGCGGGCGGCCGCGTTGATGCGCTGGATCCAGAGCGAGCGGAACTCGCCCTTCTTCGCGCGGCGGTCGCGGTAGGCGTAGACGAGGGAGTGGGTGACCTGCTCCTTCGCCTTGCGGTAGAGGCGCGAGCGCTGGCCGCGGTAGCCCGCGGCGCGCTCGAGGATCGTCCGGCGCTTCTTGTGGGCGTTGACCGCCCTCTTCACACGTGCCATGAGTTATCTCTTCTCTCGCGTCTTAGGAGTCTCGTCGGGTCACTTGCCGAGCAGGCGCTTGATGACCTTGGCGTCGGCCGGGGCGAGCACCTCGTCCTGGTTGAGGCGGCGCTTGACCTTCGAGCTCTTCACCTCGAGGTTGTGGCGCATCCCCGCCTGCTGCTTCATGACCTTGCCGGTGCCGGTCACCTTGAAACGCTTCTTCGCACCGGAGTGCGTCTTCTGCTTCGGCATTGCTTCTTCCCTCTACTCTGCAGTCTCTGTCGTGTCGGTCTCGGTGGTCGCGGGGCCTCGGGCGGCCGTCTTCGCGGCGACCTGCTCGGCCTTCACCGTCGCCTTGTTCTTGTGCGGACCGATGATCATGACCATGTTGCGGCCGTCGATCGTCGGGGTGGACTCCACCGAGCCGAACTCGGCGACCTCCTCCGCGAAGCGCTGGAGCAGCCGGACGCCCGCCTCGGGCCGCGACTGCTCGCGTCCGCGGAACAGGATCATCGCCTTGACCTTGTCCCCGTCCTTCAGGAACTCGATCGCGTGCTTGCGCTTGGTCTCGTAGTCGTGCTTGTCGATCTTGAGGCGGAACCGGACCTCCTTGAGGATCGTGTTCGCCTGATTGCGCCTGGCCTCCTTGGCCTTTCGCGCCTCCTCGTACTTGAACTTCCCGTAGTCCATGATCTTGACGACGGGAGGCTTCGAGTTGGGCGCGACCTCGACGAGGTCCAGGTCCGCTTCCCGGGCGAGACGCAGCGCCACCTCGATTGTGACGACGCCGACCTGCTCGCCCCCCGGCCCGACGAGGCGGACCTCGGGGACGCGGATGCGGTCATTGGTGCGCGGATCGCTGATGCGGTGCTCCTTCGGATTGACAACCGTTCGACGGTCGCGGAGCGCTGCGATCTCGCGGGAGCCCCCTGCCGCCGGCGAACGCCGGGCAGTGGCTACCGCTCGCACCCTTCACAGCTGCCAGTCCGGCGCGCCGACGTCCTGCGACATCGGCCCGGCCTGGCGGAGTGCAACGACCCGTTAGCCTTGATTGCGGCCACAGGTGGGAGAGTTCTCCACTTCCGTATCGTCCGGGCAGGTGCCCGATCGACCGAACAAGCTTAGCAGAGAGCACGATGAGCGACGAGACCAGGATTCCGGCTGCCTTCGACGACACCGCGTACGACGAGGAGGCGATCGTCGAGGATGCGGCGCGTGACATCGGCGCCGTGCCGGCCGTCGAGCTCATCATGACGGTCTGCGTGCACCTCATGTCGGCCGCGGCCGTCAAGCTCGGCCTCGGCGAGGAGGCGGACGCCGCCGCGGATGTCGACCTCGACGAGGCGCGCAAGCTCATCAACGCGCTCGCCGGGCTCGTCACGGCTGCCGCCCCCGAGATCGCGGACATCCACGCCCGTCCGATCCGTGACGGCCTGCGGTCGCTCCAGCTCGCGTTCCGCGAGGCGTCCCCCATCGCCGACGCCCCCGGCAAGGGCCCCGGCGAGAAGTGGACCGGCTCCGTCATCTGAGCGCCCAGATGGGTGTCGTGTGCTGAGGCGGGTGCGCACGCGCACCCGCCTCAGCACACGACACCCATCTCGGTCAGGTGGCGCGGAGGACCGCGACCGCCGCCGACTGCGGGCCGTCGAAGCCGGCGTCGACGCGGCGCCAGACCGCATCCGCGCGGTCGATGAGCGCCTCCGCCTGCGCCTGCGGCAGGTCCGGGGCGACCGTGAGCACGATGGCGACCTCCGGGTCGAAGAACGTGCTGCCCTCGCGCACCGGCCCGATGTCGATCGCGAGGATCTCCGGCTCGCCGTCCATGAACGCGCCGTAGGCGTCCCACAGCGCGTCCACGTCCCACGGCGCGGCCCACGGCTCCCCCGTCGCGATCGCGGCGAGCACGGGGCGGCGCAGCGCGAACTCGGTCGGCGACATGGGGTCGATCACGACGCCGCTGTCCTCCGCCCCCGCCGCGAGCGCGATGCGCCGCGCCTCTGCCGGGATCGGCCGGGCGATCGGGTTCCACGCCCGCATCGTCTCGACGCTCGTGAACGCCGGCAGCACCGGTCGGCCGCCCGGCCCCTGCACCGTCACGAGCGAGAGCTCCTGCGTCTTGTCGACCCGCCGGCCCTCGTCCGTGAAGCCGATGTCGCCCGCCTCGGCGAGCAGCGGCACGAGCAGACGGGCGTCACGCAGCGCGTCGACGACCGCGACACGCGTCCCCTCGCCGGCGTGGAACGCCATGAGCGCCGCGAGCAGAGCGGGATCGGCCGAGCCGTCGTCGTCCGCGTTGGGGTTCGCCTGGAAGCCACGGCCCGCCCAGGGCTGGCCGGCGGAGTCGTGCGCGTCCGACGACCCGTACCGATGAGACATCGCGGCTAGCGGCCCGCGACCTCGAGCGCTTCGACGAGCGTGAAGGCGCCCGCGTAGAGCGCCTTGCCGACGATCGCGCCCTCGACGCCGTCCCCGACGAGTCCGCGCAGCGCCGCGAGATCGTCGAGGCTCGAGACCCCGCCCGAGGCGATGACGGGCTTGTCGGTGCGCGCGGCGACCTCGGCGAGCAGCTGCAGGTTCGGTCCCTTGAGCGTCCCGTCCTTCGTCACGTCGGTGACGACGTAGCGGGCGCAGCCCGCGTCCTCGAGCCGGGCGAGCACCTCCCAGAGGTCTCCGCCGTCCTTCGTCCAGCCGCGCGCCGCGAGCGTCGTCCCGCGCACATCGAGACCGACGGCGATCCGGTCGCCGTGCGCCGCGATCGCGCGAGCCGTCCACTCGGGGTCCTCGAGGGCCGCCGTGCCGAGGTTGACCCGGCGCACGCCCGTCGCGAGCGCGGCGTCGAGGCTCGCGTCGTCGCGGATGCCGCCCGAGAGCTCGACGGCGACGCCCGCGGGGATGCCGTCGATGACCTCGCGGATGAGCGCGCGGTTGTCGCCGCGACCGAACGCGGCGTCGAGGTCGACGAGGTGGATCCACTCCGCGCCCTGCGCGACCCAGTCGGCTGCTGCCGCCGCCGGCTCGCCGTAGCTCGTCTCGGAGCCCGCCTCGCCCTGGACGAGTCGGACCGCCTTCCCGTCCGCGACGTCGACGGCCGGCAGGAGGATCAGGGCAGGGGTGTGCTCGCTCATATCGGGGATCGAGCCTACCGGGCCGCGACATCGCGTTCTCGCGCGTCGCGCCGCCCCGGTCCGACCTGACGGTGCTGGAATGTCTGGATGGGCACGACAAGCATTCGCACGGCCCTCGCCGCCGGGCTGGGCGCAGCGCTGCTCCTCGGGCTCGCGTCCTGCGCCGCCGCGAAGGGACCCGCCGAGCCCGACGGACTGCAGATCCGGCCGGTCCTCGCGATGGCGGCGGATGCCGACTGCGAGGCGGCCGACACGGGACCCGACCCGGCCGAGCCGCTCACCGCCTGCGACGACACCGGGGAGGGCTACCGGCTCGGGCCCGCCGAGGTCGATGCCGCCGACGTATCCGGCGCCGCCGCGGTGCCGTCGGCCCCCGGCGATCCGTGGTCGGTCCGCATCGACCTCGACGCCGACGGGGCCGCGTCGCTCGCCGAGCTCACGGCGCGTCTGCAGGACCATCCGGCGGGAGACCCCCGCAATCGCCTCGCGCTGGTGCTCGACGGCCGGGTCATCGCCGCGCCCGCCGTGTACGCCGCCATCACCGGAGGCCAGGTCCTCGTGGCCGGCGACTTCACCGAGGAGGAGGCGACGCGCCTCGCGGAGCGTCTCGGGCGCTGAGCCGCCTCAGAGGGTGCCGATCCAGTTGCGCAGCAGGCGGATGCCCGCGTCGCCCGACTTCTCGGGGTGGAACTGGGTCGCCGACAGCGGGCCGTTCTCGACCGCGGCGATGAACGGTTCGCCGTACTGCGACCAGGTCACCTTCGGCGGCGCGAACGCACCGACCGGGTCGAGCGACCACTCGGTCGCCGCATAGGAGTGGACGAAGTAGAAGCGCTCGTCGCCGATGCCGTCGAAGAGCACCGAGTCCTCCGGCGCGTTCACCGTGTCCCAGCCGATGTGCGGGAGCACCGCCGCCTCGAGCTCGCGGATCGTGCCCGGCCACTCGCCGAGGCCCTCCACGTCGGTCCCGCGCTCGATGCCGCGCTCGAAGAGGACCTGCATCCCGACGCAGATGCCGAGCACGGGCCGCCCGCCCGCGAGCCGTCGGTCGATGACCTCCGCGCCGCGCACCGCGTCGAGCTGCGCCATGACCGCGGCGAACGCCCCGACCCCCGGCACGATGAGCCCGTCCGCCTCCTGCGCCGCCGAGCGGTCCGCCGTGATCTGCGCGGTCGCGCCCGCGGCCTCGACGGCCTTCGCGGCGGAATGGATGTTTCCCGAGCCGTAGTCGAGGACCACGACCCGCTTCGGCGCACCCATGCCTACAGCGCGCCCTTCGTCGAGGGGATGCCGCTGACGCGCGCATCCGGCTCGACGGCCTTGCGGAAGGCACGCGCGAACGCCTTGAACTCCGCCTCGGCGATGTGGTGCGGGTCGCGGCCGCCGAGGACCGTGACGTGAATCGTCAGACCCGCGTTGAGCGCGATGGCCTCGAAGACGTGGCGCACGAGGCTGCCGGTGAAGTGTCCGCCGATGAGGTGGTGCTCGAAGCCGGCGGGCTCGCCGTCGTGCACGAGATAGGGCCGCCCCGAGACGTCGACGACGGCGCGGGCGAGCGCCTCGTCGAGCGGGACGGTCGCGTCGCCGTAGCGGCCGATGCCGCGCTTGGACCCGAGCGCCTGCCGGATCGCCTGGCCGAGCACAATCGCCGTGTCCTCGACCGTGTGGTGCACGTCGATGTCCGTGTCGCCCGTCGCGACCACGGTGAGATCGACGAGCGAGTGCTTCGAGAACGCCGTGAGCATGTGGTCGAAGAACGGCACCGAGGTCGAGATCGACGACGTGCCCGTCCCGTCGAGGTCGAGCTCGAGGCGCACGCTCGACTCCGACGTCTCGCGGACGATCGAGGCCGTCCTGGGCTGCGAAGCTGGCGTGGTCACCGTCCGAGTCTAGCGAGCGGCGCTAACCAAGGGCCGCGAGCGCCTCGAGGAAGAGATCCGTCTCGCGCGGGGTCCCGGCGGTGACGCGCAGCGTGTGCGGGATGCCGACGTCGCGCACGATGATCCCGGCCTGGATGAGCTCCGAGAACGTCGCCTTCGGGTCCTCGACGCCGCCGAAGAGCACGAAGTTCGCCTCGCTCGGCCACGGCTGGTAGCCGAGGCCCGGCAGCTCGCGGATCATCCGATCGCGCTCCGACTTGATCGCCTCGACCTGCGCGAGCATGGCGGGCGCGTTGTGCAGCGCCGCGACGGCGGCCGCCTGCGTCAGCGCGGACAGGTGGTATGGGAGGCGGACGAGCCGGAACGCGTCGATGACCGCCGGGTCGGCCGCGAGATAGCCGAGGCGCACCCCGGCGAACGCGAACGCCTTGCTCATCGTGCGGCTCACGACGAGCCGGGGGCGACCGGGCAGCAGGGCGAGGGCGCTCGGACCCGCCTCGAACTCGGCGTAGGCCTCGTCGACGAGCAGCATCCCGGGGTGCGCGTCGTACACGGCCTCGATGACGTCGAGGCCGAGCCCGGTGCCCGTGGGGTTGTTCGGCTTGCAGAGGAACACGATGTCGGGCCGCTCCCGCTCGACCGCGGCGACCGCGAGCTCGGGCGTGATCGCCCAGTCGGCCCCGCGCTGCGCGGTGATCCAGCGCGAGTAGTTCGCCTCGACGAGCAGCGAGTGCATCGAGTAGGTCGGGGGGAACGCGAGCACGCTACGCCCGGGCCCGCCGAACGCCTGCAGGAACTGCTGGATGATCTCGTTGGAGCCGTTCGCCGCCCAGAGCTGGTCTGCGCCGAGGTCGTGTCCGAGGTAGCGCGCGAGCTCCTCGCGCAGCTCGACGAACTCGCGGTCCGGGTAGCGGTTCGCCCCGGCGACCGCATCGGCGAGGCGGGCGACGATCTCGGACGCGACATCGGCGGGGATGCCGTGCGTGTTCTCGTTGACGTTGAGCTGGATCGGGACGTGGATCTGCGGGGCGCCGTAGGGGACGTGGCCCCTGAGGTCGTCGCGGATCGGCAGGTCGGAGAGCTCGGTCACCGGTCAAGCGTACGAGCCCTTCGACTCGCTATGGCGCGGTTCCTGAGCGAGCGCAGCGAGTCGAAGGGCGCGCAGGGGGCCGCTGGGGCGCTCAGAGGACCGCCCCCTTCGACTCGCTGCGCTCGCTCAGGGGGCCGCTTCCGGGCTCAGGGGGCCGCAGGCGCGATCAGCGGCCGTAGGGGGCCGGGATGCCGATCTGCTGGCCCGCCATGACGTCGGCGGAGCCCAGGTGATTGAAGGCGATGATCGCGTCGATCACGTCTCGGGGGTCGGCATTCGGCGCGACGCGCTCCGCGATCGCCCACAGCGACTCACCCGGCTGGACCATGACGATCTGCACCGAGCCGCCCTCGAGCGAGCCGGTCGCGGCACCGCCGTTGAGCTGGGCCACGAGCAGCCACAGCACGAGCGGGACCGCGACGAGGAGGAGCAGGACCGCCCGACCGCGGCGGGTCAGGCGGAGCCTGGGCCGGGCCGGACGGGCGGCGCTCGCCGCGGCGAAGGACGATCCCGACGGGGAGATGGCGATCGTGCTCATGGTTGCCTCCTGCTGAGTGGTATCGCATCCGGGCCTCCCCGCCCCCGGCCGGGAGGCCGAGGAGCCCCGGATGCGAAGCTCTGTTCCGAATATATGTTCGACTCGTTCGAAACGCAAGCCCATCTTCGAATGGACCACCGACATCGGGTGCGACACGTTCGAATGGATGTTTGCCTGCGGGCCTGACACGGAATACACTTTCGAACGAACCACCGACATTGGAGGCCCGGCCATGCAGGACGACACCCGCCGCCGCACGACCCTGAGCAGCAAGCAGCAGGCGATCCTCGAATACGTGCAGCGCTCCGTGTCGACGCGCGGCTACCCGCCGAGCATGCGCGAGATCGGCGACGCCGTGGGCCTCGCCTCGCTCTCGAGCGTCTCCTACCAGCTCGACCAGCTCGAGCTCTCCGGCTACCTGCGCCGCGACCCCAACCGTCCGCGCGCGATGGAGGTCCTCATCGACCTGCCGTCGACCTCGGAGGCCGAGGCGGCCCCCGTCGTCGGCGATGCCGCGATGGTCCCGCTCGTGGGCCGGATCGCGGCTGGCATCCCGATCACCGCCGACCAGATGGTCGAGGAGGTCGTGCCGCTCCCCCGGCAGCTCGTCGGCAAGGGCGACCTGTTCATGCTCAAGGTCGTCGGCGAGTCGATGATCGACGCGGCCATCTGCGACGGCGACTTCGTCGTCGTGCGACAGCAGCGCGACGCGGAGAACGGCGAGATCGTCGCCGCGATGCTCGACGGCGAGGCGACCGTCAAGGTCTTCCGCCAGCGCGACGGCCACACCTGGCTGCTCCCCCGCAACTCGGCCTTCGAGCCCATCCTCGGCGACGAGGCCGAGGTCCTCGGCAAGGTCGTCGCAGTGCTCCGCTCCGTCTAGTCCGTCTAGCATCGCGCCATGCCCCGTGCGCTGGCGCTGACGGTCGCGCTGCCGACCGCCGTACTGCTGGCGTCCTGCGCCGGGGCGCAGATCAGCTCCCCAGACATCGCCGATCGCCCCGAGAGCCAGAACGCGATCGCCGCGCTCCCGGCCGGCATCGACGTCGACCTGTACCAGACGCGCACCGACCTCCCGGCCCGCAGGATCGAGATCGCGATCACCAACGCGAGCGGCTCGGACCTCACCGTCACGGCGGCCGAGTTCCGCTCGACCCAGTTCGCCGCCCCCGCGGTGTGGGCGGCGCGCCCCGGCGGCACCGTCGTCCGCGCGGGCACGGGCGTCGACCTGCCGGTCCCCCTCGCCGAGCCGGCCTGCGAGGATCCACACCCCTCCGGGAGCATCCGCATCGCGTTCTACACCGCCGACGGCCGGGCCGGGATCGCCGAGGTCCCCGCCGTCGACCGCTACGGCCGCCTCCCCGAGATGCGCGCGGAGGAGTGCTTCGCCGCGTCGATCTCACGGATCGCGGAGCTCACGATCGACGCGCCCGTGCGGGTGGACGACTCGGGAGCCTCGCCCATCGCGTTCGTCGCGCTCCGGATCGCGCCCACCGGCGAACCGGAGAGCTTCACGATCGACGCGGTCGAGGACACCGTGCTGCTGGCGCTTGCCGACGACCACGGAATGGCCACGGAGACGCTGCCGGTCGGACTCGTCGTTTCGGGGACCGACGAGACGCAGGTCTACGAGATCCCGATCATGCCCGGCCGCTGCGACCCGCACGCGATCGCCGAGGACAAGCAGGGCACCGTCTTCATCCTCGAGGCGACCGCGCCCGACGGGACGTCGACTCGGATGCGGATCGCCGCCTCTACAGCGACCCGCGCGTCGATCTACGACTACATCGCGCAGGCCTGCGACCTGCCGCGCTGAGTGCGGGTCGCTCAGCGGGTCGTGGCGGTCACCGGCAGGCAGCTCGCGAGCCAGCGGCCGACGACGGCCGTGAAGCGCTCGGGCTGATCGCGCCACACCGTGTGACCGGCGCCCTCGACCCTGACGACGCGCATGCCGGAGCGCAGCATCCGGAACGCCGCGTCGCGGGTCACGAGCAGGCTCCGCTCGGCGAGGACGACGAGACTCGGCACGCTCGATCCGAGCGGGGGCACGAAGAGCTTCGAATCGACGAGGCCGAGCATCGTCCGACGGTGCCAGCGCTGCTGGGCCGCGAACTCGGCCTCGATGTCCCTCGTGCTCCACTTCGGGTTGAGGCGGCGCAGGTCTCGGCGCTTCAGCGGGGGCATGAGGGCGAAGGAGAGCTTGAAGAGCGCTCCGCGCAGGCCCTTCGGGAAGTCGAACGCGGGGTCGACGTAGATGACCGCGCGCGGCGCGATCCGCTCGGCGACGATGCTCGCGACGAGGCCGCCGAGCGAATGGCCCATGACGAGGTCGGGTGCGCCGTCGAGGAGCGGCTCGATCGTCTCGAGCACGTCGTCGGCCCACGCGGCGACGGAGTAGCGCCGGGCGCGCGGGCTGTCCCCGTGGCCGGCGAGGTCGACCGCGATGACGCGGAAGCCGCGGTCGACGAGGTCCTGGGCGACGCCGTCCCACGAGTGCGAGTCGGACATGATGCCGTGCAGGAGCACCGCCGTCAGCGGTCCCGCTCCGGTGACTCGGGAGGCCAGCTGCATGACCTCCACTCTCGCAGTCGCCGCTATGAGGCGGCTGGATGTGAGATGGGGATCAGCCCGTGGTGCGGAACTCCGCGAGGGCCCCCGCATCGCGTTCGTCGACGCGCGCCGTGACGAGCGTCCCGTCCTCGCGGTACTCGGTCTCCACGACGCTGCCGCGCACATGCAGCCGCGAGAGCACCTCGCCGCGGTCGTACGGCACGAGCAGGCGGACGAGGACCGCCGGCCGCGGGAGCGCCTCCTGGACGCGCTCCATGAGCTCGTCGACGCCTTCGCCGGTCCGGGCCGAGACGAAGACGGCGTCGGGCACGAGGCCGCGCAGCACGAGCCGGGTGCCGGCGTCGACGAGATCGGACTTGTTGAACGCGACGATCTCCGGGATGTCGCGCGCACCTACCTGTCCGATGACGTCGCGGACGGTCGCGAGCTGCGCACCGGGGTCCGGATGCGAGGCGTCGACGACGTGCACGATGACGTCCGAGTCGCCGACCTCCTCGAGCGTCGAGCGGAACGCCTCGACGAGCTGGTGCGGGAGGTTGCGCACGAAGCCGACCGTGTCGGAGAGCGTGAACTCCCGGCCGTCCGAGGTGCGTGCGCGCCGCACGGTCGGGTCGAGGGTCGCGAACAGCGCGTTCTCGACGAGCACCCCGGCGCTCGTGATGCGGTTGAGCAGCGAGGACTTGCCGGCGTTCGTGTAACCGGCGATCGCGACGGACGGCACGGCGTTGCGGTCGCGGTTCGCGCGCTTGGCCCTGCGGGCCGGCTCGAAGCCCTTGATCTGCCGGCGCAGCTTCGCCATCCGGGTATGGATGCGGCGCCGGTCGAGCTCGATCTTCGTCTCGCCGGGGCCGCGCGAGCCCATGCCGGCTCCGCCCGAGCCGACCTGGCCGCCGGCCTGGCGCGACATCGACTCGCCCCAGCCGCGCAGGCGCGGCAGCAGGTATTCGAGCTGCGCGAGCTCGACCTGGGCCTTACCCTCGCGGCTCTTCGCGTGCCGGCTGAAGATGTCGAGGATGACCGCGGTGCGGTCGATGACCTTGACCTTGACGACGTCCTCGAGCGCGCGCCGCTGACTCGGTGCGAGCTCGGTGTCGGCGACGACGGTGTCGGCGCCGAGGCTCGCGACGATCGCCCTGAGCTCCTGCGCCTTGCCCTTGCCGAGGTACGTCGAGGCGTCGGGGTGCGGCCTGCGCTGGAGCAGGCCCTCGAGCACGACCGCTCCCGCCGTCTCGGCGAGCGCGGCGAGCTCGCGCAGCGAGTTCTCCGCGTCGATGGTGTCCTGGGCGCCGCGGCCCGCATAGACGCCGATGAGCACGACCCGCTCGAGCCGCACCTGCCGGTACTCGACCTCGGTGACGTCCTCGAGCTCCGTCGACAGCCCGGAGACGCGGCGGAGCGCCTCGCGCTCCTCCCGCTCGAGCTGGTCCCCGTCGCGCGTGTCGACGTAGTCGTCGGCATCCTGGAGCGCGAGGGCGGGCCCGAATCGGGTCACCGGGGCGCGTGTCGCCTCGCGCGCGAGAACGCGATCGACGGCGTCGCCCTGCACCTCGCCGTCCAGAGGCTCATCCATCACTTGAATCCTTGCTCTCCTCGAGTCCGATACATTCTGTCCCTATGTCGGGCGACCACTACTTCTCCGCCCAGCCCGCCAGCGACTTCCGCCAGAAGTCGATCCGCGTCGTCCTCGCCGGCCGCGAGGTGGAGGTCGCCACCGCCGGCGGCGTCTTCAGCCCCGACCGGCTCGACCCCGGCACGAGCGTGCTGCTCGACGCGGTCCCCGCCCCTCCGCCGGGCGGCCAGCTCCTCGACCTCGGCTGCGGTTGGGGCCCGGTCGCGCTCTCGCTCGCGCTCGACTCGCCGCACGCGACCGTGTGGGCGGTCGACGTCAACGAGCGTTCCCTCGAGCTGACCCGTCGCAACGCCGCCGATCTCGGCCTGTCGAATGTGAACGCCGTGCTGCCCGAGGATGTTCCCGACGGGATCGAGTTCGCGGCGATCTGGTCGAATCCACCGATCCGCGTGGGCAAGGCGGAGCTCCACGGGATGCTTCGCACCTGGCTCCCGCGGCTCGAGCCGGGCTCGGACGCGTGGCTCGTCGTGCAGAAGAACCTCGGCGCCGACTCGCTCCAGCGCTGGCTCGAGGCGGAGTTCGCGGGCCACGCGATCGTCCGCGCGGACACGGCCCGCGGCTACCGCGTGCTGCGCGCGCGTCGGCGCGGCTAGATCTCGATCGCTCCGGAGTACACCAGCTCGGCCGGTCCGCTCAGCCAGGCGTGCTCGCCGTCCTCGCGCAGTTCGACGTGGACGCCGAGCCGGCCGCCGGGCACGTCGACCCGCCATTCGTCGGGCGCGCCGGCGCCCGCGTAGTAGCGGGTGGCGAGTGCCGCGGCGACGACGCCGGTCCCGCAGGACAGCGTCTCGCCGGAGCCGCGCTCGTGGACCCGCATGCGGATCCGGCCGACACCGTCGACGACGAGCGGCTCGTCTGGCACGACGAACTCGATGTTCGCGCCGGCGGGGAGCTCGGGGGCGAGGAGGGGCGCGGACGCGAGGTCGATCGACTCGAGCTCGGCGATCTCGGCGAGTGCGACGACGACGTGCGGGTTGCCGACGTCGATGCCGAGCCCGGGCCGGGCGACGTCGAGGCTCTTCGCGTGCACGACGGGGTCGTCGCCGCTCAGCGTCCACACGCCGAGGTCCGCCGCGTAGCCGTCCTCGGACTCGACGACGTCCTTGACGCCCGACCGGGTCCCGATGCGCAGGATCCCGGCGTCGTCGAGCTCGGCGAGCCCGTGGTCGAGCAGGTAGCGCGCGAACACGCGGATGCCGTTCCCGCACATCTCGGCTACCGAGCCGTCGGCGTTGCGATAGTCCATGAACCATTCGGCATATTCGGCCGCGGCGCGCGCGACGGGCTCTTCGAGCGCGGCAGCGCGGGCGACGCGCAGAACGCCATCGGCGCCGATCCCGAAGTGCCGATCGCAGATCGCGGCGACCTGGTCCGGGGCGAGCTCGACGGCGCCGTCGGGGTCGGCGATGAGGACGAAGTCGTTGCCCGTCCCGTGACCCTTCGTGAACTCGATGCGCGCCATGGCTCAATCCTCCCTCATCGCGAGGGCTGAGAGCACGCGCTCGACCCGTCGCGGATCGTCGGCTTCGAGTCGCGTCGCGCCCGCGTAGCGACGGAACCAGCTGACCTGGCGGCGCGCATAGCGACGGGTCAGCTGCTGCGTTACGGCGATCGCCTCCTCGCGCGTCAGCCGGCCCTCAAGCTCGGCGAGCGCCTGGGCATAGCCGATCGCCCGGCTCGCGGTGACGCCGAGGCGGCCGCGCAGTCCCGCGGCCTCGTCGACGAGGCCCTGCCGCCACATCTCCTCGACCCTGGTATTGAGCCGCGGGACGAGACGCTCGCGATCGAGCACGAGGTCGACGATCGTCGCGCGCTGCCACGGCTCGCGGTGCTCGGGGAGCCCCGGCGTGAACGAGCCCTCGAGCGCGACGACCTCGAGCGCGCGAACGATCCGCCGGCCGTTCGCGGGGTCGACCTGCTCGGCGGCCGCGGGATCGCGTTCTGCCAGTCGCGCATGCAGGACTGCCGGCCCCAGGCTCGCGAGGTCCGCCTCGAGCTGCGCTCGCAGCTGCGCGTCGCGCGCCGGGAAGGCGAAGTCGTGGATGACGCTCGAGACATACAGCCCGGATCCGCCGACGAGGATCGCGGTCGCGCCCCGCGCCTGGATCTGGAGGATCGTCTCACGGGCGGCGCGCTGATACGCGGCGACGGACGCCTCCTCGGCCGGGTCGAGCACGTCGAGGAGGTGGTGCGGGATGCCGCGGCGCTCGTGCGCGGGGAGCTTGGCGGTGCCGATGTCCATGCCGCGGTAGAGCTGCATCGCGTCCGCGTTGACGATCTCCGCGCCCTCACCGCGCTCCGCGCGGATGGCCTCCGCCGTATCGAGCGCGAGCGCGGACTTCCCCGTGCCCGTCGCCCCGACGATGACGAGGAGCGCGGCGGGCATCACCGCACGGCGGGCAGGCCGAGCGAGACCGGACCGGCCGCGATCGTGCCGCCGTGGTGGTCGTGGGAGTGCTCACCGAGCACCGCCCGCTCCCACGCCTCGCCGGCTCGGGTCGCTCGGATGCGCAGCCTCGCGCCCGCCGCGGCGTCCGCGATGAGGTGGTGCGGTGCCGCCTGCGTGATCTCCACCGTGACCATGTCGCCGGGACGCGGCGCCTCGGAGCCCTCCGGGACCGCGAAGTGGACGAGTCGGCCGTCGCGGGCACGGCCGGACATGCGGTGCGTCTCGGAGTTCTTGCGGCCCTCGCCCTCGGTCGCCATGACCTCGACGGTCGTGCCGATGAGCGCGAGGTTCTCCTCGTGCGAAATGCGCTCCTGGAGCGCCGTGAGCCGCTCGTAGCGCTCCTGCACGACCTCCTTCGGCACCTGGTCGGGCATCGTCGCCGCGGGCGTGCCGGGGCGGATCGAGTACTGGAACGTGAACGCGGAGCCGAATCGGGCCTGCTCGACGACGCGCAGCGTCTCGGCGAAGTCGTCCTCGGTCTCGCCGGGGAAGCCGACGATGATGTCGGTGCTGATCGCGGCGTCGGGGATCGAGGCGCGGACGCGATCGAGGATGCCGAGGAAGCGCTCGGAGCGGTACGAGCGGCGCATCGCGCGCAGCACGCGGTCGGAGCCCGACTGGAGCGGCATGTGCAGCTGCGGCATGACGTTCTCGGTCTCGGCCATGGCCTCGATGACGTCGTCGGTGAACGCGGCGGGATGCGGGCTCGTGAACCGCACCCGCTCGAGACCCGGGATGCTCCCCGTCGCACGCAGCAGCTTGGAGAACGCGAGTCGGTCGCCGAACTCGACGCCGTAGGAGTTGACGTTCTGCCCGAGCAGCGTGACCTCGATCGCGCCGTCGGCGACGACGGCCTCGACTTCGGCGAGCACGTCGCCGGGTCGACGGTCGCGCTCCTTGCCGCGCAGCGAGGGGACGATGCAAAAGGTGCAGGTGTTGTTGCAGCCGACCGAGATCGAGACCCAGGCGCTGTGCGTCGACTCGCGCCGGCTCGGCAGCGTCGAGGGGAACACCTCGAGCGCCTCGAGGATCTCGAGCTGGGCCTCGTGGTTGTGGCGGGCCCGGTCGAGCAGTGCGGGCAGGGAGCCCATGTTGTGCGTGCCGAAGACGACGTCGACCCAGGGTGCACGGTCCTGGATGACGTGCTTGTCCTTCTGCGCGAGGCAGCCTCCGACGGCGATCTGCATGCCGGGGCGCTCGCGCTTGAGCGCTGCGAGGTGTCCGAGCGTCCCGTAGAGCTTGTTGTCGGCGTTCTCGCGCACCGCGCAGGTGTTGATGACGACGATGTCGGCCTCGCCTGCGGTGCCGCGCCGGTAGCCGGCCGCCTCGAGCGCGCCGCCGAGCCGCTCGGAGTCGTGGACGTTCATCTGGCAGCCGAACGTGCGCACCTCATAGGTGCGCGGCGCGACCAGTGTCATACACCAATTGTACGGCGGCTCCGGACCGTCAAGCCGAACGCACCGACGCCACCGCCGCGCGCACGGTCGTCGAACTGAACCCGCGCCGCAGGAGGAACGCCGTGAGCCGTCGCTCGACGGTCACCGCGTCGAGGGAGGCGTACTGCCTCGCCCGCTTCGCGGCGAGCTCCCGGGCCGTCGCGAGCTCGTCCGCCGTGTCGAGGAGGTCCATCGCATACGCGATGGCCCCCGGGGCGACGACGCGCCGTACGAGCTCCGCCTTGATCGCACCGCCGGCGAGGCCTTTGCGCTCCTGGAGGTCGGCGACGAGGTGCTGTGCGAGCGCGTAGTCGTCGATCAGTCCGACCCCCTCGAGGCGGTCGAGCTCGTCGGCGATCGCGAACTCGTGATAGCCCTGCGCACCGAGCAGCCGCTCGAGCTCGCGCCGCGACATCCCGCGACGCCCGAGCGCGTGGAGCGAGGCGTCCTCGATGGGCGCGAACTCCTCTACCCGCTCCGCCGCTCCCGTGCTCGCGGCGGGGAGCTCGGGGTCGGCATCGACGTCAGGCGTCAACGCCCCGAAGATCGGGATGACCTCGCCCATCGCCGGCTACTCCCCGACCGCGCGCTTCGCGGCGAGGCGCTCCTCGATCGAGTCGATGTTTCCCGCGGCGGCCTGCTGCGCGGCCTTCCCCGCGGCTCCGATGCCGAGCTTCGCGAAGATCTGCTGCTCGATCTCCGCCGCGACGTCCGGGTGCTCGATGAGGAATCCGCGCGAGTTCTCCTTGCCCTGGCCGAGCTGGTCGCCGTCGTAGGTGTACCAGGCGCCCGACTTCTTGACGATCCCGTGCTCGACGCCGAAGTCGAGGAGCGAGCCCTCGCGCGAGATGCCGGAGCCGAAGAGGATGTCGAACTCGGCCTGCTTGAAGGGCGGAGCCATCTTGTTCTTCACGACCTTGACACGGGTGCGGTTGCCGACCGCGTCAGTGCCGTCCTTGAGCGTCTCGATGCGGCGGATGTCGAGGCGGACCGAGGCGTAGAACTTGAGCGCCTTGCCGCCCGCGGTCGTCTCGGGCGAGCCGAAGAAGACGCCGATCTTCTCGCGGAGCTGGTTGATGAAGATCATCGTCGTGTTCGTCGAGTTGAGACCGCCCGTGAGCTTGCGCAGTGCCTGGGACATGAGGCGCGCCTGGAGTCCGACGTGCGCGTCGCCCATCTCGCCCTCGATCTCCGCCTTCGGCACGAGGGCCGCGACCGAGTCGATGATGATGAGGTCGATCGCGCCCGAGCGGACGAGCATGTCCGCGATCTCGAGCGCCTGCTCGCCCGTGTCGGGCTGCGAGACGAGGAGCGCGTCGATGTCGACGCCGAGCTTCTGCGCGTACTCGGGGTCGAGCGCGTGCTCGGCGTCGATGAACGCCGCGATGCCGCCGGCGCGCTGCACGTTCGCGATCGCATGGAGCGTGAGCGTCGTCTTGCCCGAGGACTCAGGACCGTAGATCTCGACGATGCGACCGCGCGGCAGGCCTCCGACGCCGAGCGCGACGTCGAGCGCGACGGAACCGGTCGGGATGACCTCGACGGGAGCGCGCTCGTCGCTGCCGAGACGCATGACCGAGCCCTTCCCGAACTGGCGGTCGATCTGCGCGAGTGCGTTCTCAAGCGACTTCTCGCGGTCTGCTGCTGTGGCCATGGCCGTGTCTCCTGTCATTTGTCGGGGCGTTCGCCCGGTCCTGCTGCCCATAGGCGCCGGCTGAGTCCCACGAACTCCCGGCAAGGCTGGTGGTACTGCGGCCACGGTACGCCCGGCCTCCGACATCGGTCGGGAATGACGTGCGATTGTGGAGAAGTACCGATATTCGACTGCTGTCAGGAACAGACGCTAGCAGTGATCGAAGCTCTGTTCGATAAGTGCGCGACGGCGTGTCGCGCAGGTGTCATGTCTCAGGACATGGGTGACAGTTCTGTATCAGGACACCGGTGACACTTCCTGTCTCAGGACTTCGGTGACACCTCGGGGTCGTCGCGCCATTGGCCGCGGGGTCGGCCGTTGCCGACATAG
>Ga0180219_1000280_pt1 | contig 48428 bp, 44 predicted proteins | sample eDN3rd30CBELigMG_FD_151338 | JGI IMG/M metagenome (GOLD analysis project Ga0180219, IMG submission 151338) | Enriched Miracle-Growth compost microbial communities from Emeryville, California, USA - eDNA 3rd pass 30_C BE-Lig MG (version 2)... ... | reverse complement strand
CTCCATTTGCACTCCGCGGTCGTAGTGCCGCGGGCGTGACGCGCGGCGCGGTCATTTGCGACGACGCCGTCCCGACTACAGGTCCCGGGACGGGAGAGCCGGTCCCTCCCGCCGCAGGCTCCGCCCCTCTCCCGCGCCGCCGGACGGCCCGGCGCCGCCTCCCAGGATGGGAGAAGGTTTTGGGACGCTGCCACGCGCGGCGACAAATGTCAAGAAGATATTCCTATGTCCCCGAGCGCCACGGCGAGAAGAAGCGCCCCGCTCAGGCAAAGGGCGCTCTTCTCCCTCCCTCGCAGAGGGGAGGGTGGACGGGCGAAGCCCGGCCGGGTGGGGTGCGTGCAGGATCGGGCGCGCCGCCGCAGTTCACGCCGGTGATCGCGGGCTGCGCTCCACGCCCGAGGCCCCACCCGACCCCTCGCTGCCGCGAGGGGCCACCCTCCCCACGGCTTCGCCGCGAGGAGGGAGAAGAGGCGCGGAGAGGCAGGATGGGGAGGCGGCGCTGGAGCCTAGACTTCCGCCGCATCGGTTCTGGGTCCCGGCTCGAGGCCGGGACGCGGGCCTGCGGGCTGCGTGCAAAACCCGCCGCGTCATGCCCGGGCCTGACCCGGGCGCCCATCACGCCGGCCGCGTCCGCGGCCGATGGATCCTCGGGTCAAGCCCGAGGATGACGGACTGTGCGCCACGCCCAAGGCCCCACCCGGCCGGACTTCGGGCAGGACGATGCGACTCCCCCCGAAGCCGAGCCGGCTCTGGATAAACCTCCGCCCTGCTCGACAGCGTCCCGCGGCGGTGGAACGGTGGCGGCTGCGCCGGGGCAGGCTCCGGCGCCGAAGAGGGCGCGACGATGAAGATGATTTCGCTGACCGAGTCCGAGACGAGATCGCTCGTCTTCCTGCATCCCGCCAACGTCGTGGCGGTTCGGGAGCATGGCCGTCAGACGATGGTCCACACCGCCGGGGGCGGCACCGGCGGCGACGGGCTGATGTTCACGGTGGCGGAGGGGCTGCCGGAGGTGATCGAGAAGATCAACGCCTGCCTCAAGGCCTAGCGGCAGTCCCGCCAGTCCTCTTGGAGGAAGCCCGGCCTCACCATTCCGGCTTTTGCGGCAAGCCGTCGGTCAGATCGTAATAATCGGGCTTGGAGGCCGCAAAAATGTGCGAGGCGAGGCGCAGCCCTGTCGGACGGTCGAGCGTTCCGGCCGTGACATAGGTCTCCGCGCCCGGCTCCGCCTTCCAGAACAGATTGCCGCCGCAACGCGTGCAGAAGCCGCGTCTCACCGTCTCGGAGGACTGGAACCAAGCGAGCGTCTCTGAGGCTTCTATCTTCAGATCGTCCGAGCGGCAGGCCGCCATCATGGCGAAGGCGCCGCTGGTGCGCGCACATTGCTCGCAATGGCAGGCGACCGGCGCATCCACCGGTCCTTCGATGGCGTAGCGGACCCCGCCGCACAAACAACCGCCGCGTCGCGTCATTCCGTTCCCCCCGGAGCGGCGTTAGCTAAGCCCCGCTCCACGGGACGTAAAGGCCTTAGTGCTTGCCGGACCTGCCCGCCTCTTCGATGGCGGCGTCGTGGTACCAGCCGCTCGAGGCCATGACCTTGACCTGCGGCTCCGGCGACTGGCGCACCGTCGCCTGGGCGGAGCGGGCGGAGATGAGGGCGCGCTGGCGGACGGGGAACTGGTAAATCTTGGCCGAGCCCTGGATGCTGTTTCTCATAAGCGTTTCTTCCGTTCTGCTCTTTCCCGCAATGTAGCATCGGCTGTCCGGAATTTAAGCGGACTGCCTAATCAAAAAGCAGCAATTGCTGAAACTACGTGCAGTGGCCGGTTTGCCGCACCCGGAGGCGCCGAAGCGAAGCTGAGGAGCCAATGGCTCGTTCGCGCGTTTGGTTCCCCGCCCTCGGTTGCGGTCTCCTCCGGCTGAGGGGCCAAGCGTCAAGGTCGGCGTGGCCGCAGCGGGTTCGGTCGAGCCCCGCGCGGCATGGCACGCAAAATGCTTCTGGTGGCCGCTTGAGCCGCGGCGCATCGTGCGCCGGGGCTCGCCTGACCGATCGATTTCCCGCAGATCGCATCATCGAAGTATGAGAGACCCGCGATGACGAAGTATAAGCTTGAGTATATTTGGCTCGACGGGTACACGCCGGTGCCGAACCTGCGTGGGAAGACGCAGATCAAGGAATTCGAGGCCTTCCCGACGCTCGAAGAGCTGCCGCTGTGGGGCTTCGACGGTTCTTCCACCCAGCAGGCCGAGGGCCACAGCTCGGATTGCGTGCTCAAGCCCGTTGCGGTCTATCCGGATCCGGCCCGCACCAACGGCGCGCTCGTGCTGTGTGAAGTCATGATGCCGGACGGCGTCACCCCGCACGCCTCCAACAAGCGCGCCACCATCCTTGACGACGAAGGCGCCTGGTTCGGCTTCGAGCAGGAGTACTTCTTCTACCAGAACGGCCGCCCGCTCGGCTTCCCGGAGCAGGGCTACCCGGCCCCGCAGGGCCCGTACTACTGCGGCGTCGGCTACGCGGCCGCCGGCGGCATCGCGCGCGAGATCGTCGAGGAGCATCTCGACCAGTGCCTCGCGGCCGGCATCAACCACGAAGGCATCAACGCAGAAGTCGCGAAGGGCCAGTGGGAGTTCCAGATCTTCGGGAAGGGCTCCAAGAAGGCCGCCGACGAGATGTGGATGGCGCGCTACCTGCTGCAGCGCCTGACCGAGAAGTACGAGATCGACATCGAGTACCACTGCAAGCCGCTGGGCGACACCGACTGGAACGGCTCGGGCATGCACTGCAACTTCTCGACCGAGTACATGCGCACGGTCGGCGGCAAGGACTACTTCGAGGCCCTGATGGCGGCCTTCGACAAGAACCTGATGGACCACATCGCCGTCTACGGCCCGGACAACGACAAGCGTCTGACCGGCAAGCACGAGACCGCGCCGTGGAACAAGTTCTCCTACGGCGTCGCCGACCGCGGCGCGTCGATCCGGGTGCCGCACTCCTTCGTCAAGAATGACTACAAGGGCTATCTCGAGGACCGCCGCCCGAACTCGCAGGGCGACCCCTACCAGATCGCCAGCCAGGTGCTGAAGACGATCTCCGAGGTTCCGACCGAGGCGGCCGCTGCCGCGGCCTGAGCCCGGAAGGCTTCACAACGCAAGACGGCGCCGGACGGAGACGTCCGGCGCCGTTTCTGTTTTCGCCGCGTCAGGCGCGGCCGGCGAAGATGTCCTTCTTCACGACCGCGTGGACGCCCCAGTTGCCGTCGACCACCTGGGTCACGCCGAAATCGACCCCGATCGACATCAGCGACACCGCCTCGTCCTCGGTCAGTTTCTGCGTGTCCATCAGGAAGCGGCGCATCTTGCGGAAGGCGTCGCGCATCGCGAAGTCGACAGACGACTTGCCGTAGATCGCCGACTGCGCGTCCGGCCCGAGCTCCTTCAGATAGTTGGCGAAGGAGAAGCCGTGCACGAGCCATTCGTCCTGGGTCTCGAGCATCGGGTAGTCGAGCCCCTCGAGCGGCGTGCCCGGCAGGTCGGCCTTCTTGTGCAGGACGAGCTGGAACACGCCGGTGAGCGAGCACTCGATGGCGGTGCCGCAGAGCTCGCTGTCGCCCTGGCTCGCATGCGGGTCGCCGACCGACAGCAACGCGCCCTCGACGGCGACCGGATAGTACATCGTCGCGCCCTTGCCGATGCGCCAGTTGTCGATGTTGCCGCCGACATAGTTCGGCGGGATCGTGTCGACGAACTCGGCCTCGGCGGGCGCGAGGCCGAGCGTCCCGAAATGCGGCCGGATCGGCAGGCGCACGCCCTTCAGCACGTCGAAATTGCGGCTGGTCTTTGAATGGTCGACCGGCACGCCCGGATAGTCGATCGTGGCGTGCGTCACCCCGAACGGGTCGGTCTGCGGAACCCATTTGAAGTTGTAGACCGCCTGCGCCCAGCTCTTCGATCCGGTGGCGTCGACCTCGTAGATCGTCACCACCTCGCGCTTCGCGCCGCCGAGCATGTCGTTGTAGTGGTAGCCCCACCAGGCGGCGGCGTTGGAGCCGAACGCCTTGCCCTTGAATTTGGGGTTGGCGCAGGGCCGCGGCGCGCAGTCCAGGATCCGCACCTCGAGCACGTCGCCGGGCTCCGCCCCGCGGACATAGACCGGCCCGGTCATGACGTGGACGCCCTGGCCCTCGCCAGAACCCTTCTTGTAGACCTTGGGGTCGGTCGGGCCGGCGCCGCGGCGGTCGACGCCCTTCTTGTCCTTGGTCCAGAGGAACACGCTCTCCGCGCCCGGATCGCCCTCGACCATGCGCTCGGCGTCATCGTTGGCGTGATGGGTCAGCGTCTCGATCGTGACGATGTCGCCGGACTCGATCTCGACCCGCGGCTTGAGCGATTTCGAGAAATAGCCCCAGTGCACCGTGTCGGCGTTCGCCGGCAGGTAATGGTGCTTGCGCTCGCCCGGCGCGCGGGCGGCGGAGGCCTGCGCGAGCGCCGGCGTGACCAGCGAGGCGGCGCCGGCGGCGCCGAGCGTCGCCAGCCCCCCGGCCGCGGCGAACGAGCTTTTGAGGAAGCCGCGCCGCTCGGCGCTGAGCTCCTCTTTGAAGGCGCGGTAGTGAAGCTGAAATTCAGGGCAGTTGGCGTCGTCGCCGCGGCACATGCGCGTCATCCCCGTTGGCGTTCATCGGACGATGAGGTCCGGCGCAGGGATGAGCAAGCCCGGCGCCAGCCGGAGCCGGGTAGCGCCTTATTCTCCCGGCACGATTTCCGGGCGCGGGGCGCGGCGGTTGTCGCGGATGGCGCCGAGCAGCCGGCCGGTCACGTGCCAGAAGCCGCGGTGGCTGCCCTTGTGGTAGGGGCTCTCGGGCGGCAGCGCCTCGCACAGGCGGCGGTGGGCGGCGCCCAGCGCGTGATAGGGCAGCCGCGGCAGCAGATGGTGCAGGCCGTGGTAGCGCAGGCCGACCGGCGCCCAGAGCATCGGCAGCGTCGAGGGCGGCGGCACGTTCACGCTGTCGAGGAACTGGCCGGTCGAGCTCATCTCGTCGCCCTCGTTCTCCCAGTGATGGGCGACGAGGGTGCGCAGCTGGTTGATCACCGCGACCGCGGAGCCGAGCGCGAGCGCCGTCAGGAAGACGCGGAGCGGGATCACGCCTGCGATCGTCAGGCCGACGAAGCTGATGGCCCACAGGCTGCACAGCGTCTCCAGCAGAATCCAGAGCGGCCGCTGCGCGTCGGTCGGGTGGTCGCGGATGAAGGCCGGGTTGATCGCCAGCGCCGAGCAGCGCTCCACCACGAATTTGCGCAGCGGCGGGAAGATGGCGGCGAGCGGCGTCAAAATCCCGAAGCGGATCAGCAGCCCGATGGGCGCGAGCGCCGAGACCGCGATGAAGCCGAGCACGTGCCACACCGTCTGACGGGCGAGCGGCATGTATTCCGGGTCGAGCGCGGTGCCGTAGCGCGACTTGGCGTGATGCTGGTTGTGCACGCCCTCATACATCAGCGAGGGCACCAGATAGGGCACGCCGATCAGCGCGTTGTAGCCCGCCTTGAAGCCCGGCACGTCCTGCGGCCGCAGGTGGCTGACCTCGTGGATGAAGCTGACGCCGCGGTAGAAGGCGAGCGCCGAGACCACGAAGGCGGCCGCGCGCTCGAGCCCGGTCGGCAGCAGCAGCGCGCCCGCGAAGGCCGCATAGGCGACGAGCGCGGTCAGGATCAGGTCGGCCCAATAGATCGCGGGCCTTGCGGCGGCGAGGTCGGCGGTCAGCTTGTGCGCGGTCGCGGCGAGCGCGCGCTCGGAAGCGGCGGTGGTGGGCTGCATCTGGTCCGGCGGGTTCCTTCTTCGGCCGCCTGCGGGCGGCGCGAAGCGCAACGATATCGTGCCGCAACATAGCATTTGCGGGCGCCGGCGCACAGGGCGGCAGGGTTCACGACGCGCAACGGAGCATTGCGGCCGGCGGCCCCTGAGGCTTCAAACCGGCTATTTCGCCGCCGTCGCGCGCTTGTCGTCGGCCTGCAGGGCGGCCATCAGCCGGCTGCGGATCGAGCCCTGGCGGGCGGCGCTCGCGATCTTCGCCCCGGTCAGATCGGTGACATAGAACACGTCAACCGCGCGCTCGCCGAAGGTCGCGACATGCGCCGAGGCGATGTTGAGGTTGAGCCGCGAGATCGCGTTCGTCAGGTCGTAGAGCAGGCCGGGCCTGTCGAGGCAGACGATCTCCAGCACGGTGTGGCGGTCGGACCAGGCGTTGGTGACGGTCACCTCGGGCGGGATCTCGAAGGCCCGCGGCCGGCTCTTGGCGGAGCTGCGCGTCTTGCTGGCGACGATGTCGAACAGCCGGATCTCGCCGCGCAGCGACTGCTCGATGTTTTCTGCGATGCGGCGGGCGCGGCGCAGTTCGTCCTCGTCCTCCGGAAAGGCGCGGCCGATGAAGATCGTGTCGAGCGCGAAGCCGTCGGTCGTGGTGTTGATGTGCGCGTCCATGATGTTCGCGCCCGCCGCCGCGCAGGCGCCGGCGATCACCGACAGCAGCTTGGGGTGGTCGGGCGCGAGCACCGTGAGCTCGGTGACGCCGCGGAAGGCGTCGGTCGCGACTTCGGTCGCGAGCTTCTCACCGGCGGCGTCCGCGCGGGAGATGAAGCGGGCGTGCCGCTCCGCGCGCTCCGGCTCGGCCTTCAACCAGTAGGGCGCGTAATGGCGGTGGGCATAGGCGTCGAACGCCGCGTCGGTCCAGTCGGCCAGGCGCTGGCGCAGATCGCTCTTGGCCTGCTCGACGAGGCTCTTGCGGTCGCCCGGGGAATGCCCGCCGGTCAGCACCGTCTCGGTCTCCCAGTAGAGCGTGCGCAGCAGCTGGCCCTTCCAGCCGTTCCACACCCCCGGACCGACCGCCTTGATGTCCGCGATGGTCAGGATGAACAGCATCTTCAGCCGTTCCGGGCTCTGCACGATCTTGGCGAAATCCTCGATCGTGCGGCGGTCGGAGAGATCGCGCGACTGGGCGACGATCGACATCGTCAGATGCTGCTCAATCAGCCAGGCGACCGTGTCGGTCTGGGCCGGCGTCAGCCCGAGCCGCGGACACAGCCGGCGGGCGATGCGGGCGCCAGCGATCGAGTGGTCCTCCGGCCGCCCCTTGGCGACGTCATGCAGGAACAGCGCGACATAGAGCGCCACGCGGTCGCGCAACGTCGGCATCAGCTCGTTGGCGAGCGGGTGCGAGTCCGAGGATTCCCGCGCGTCGATCTCGGCCAGCACGCCGATCGCGCGCAGCAGATGCTCGTCCACCGTGTAGTGGTGATACATGTTGAACTGCATCATCGCGACGATGCGGCCGAAATCCGGGATGAAGCGGCCGAGCACGCCGGTCTCGTTCATCCGCCGCAGCACCTTCTCGGGACTGCGGCGCGAGGTCAGGATTTCGAGGAACAGCGCGTTCGCTTCCGGGTTCTCGCGCAGCGTCCCGTCGACCAGCTTCAGGCATTTGGTGATCAGCCGGATCGCGTCCGGATGGAAGGCCAGGCCGTGCGCGCCGGCGATCTTGAAGAACCGGATCAGATCCACCGGATCGCGCGCGAACACGCCTTCGTCGCGGACGTTGAGGCGGTCGTCCTCGATGATGAAGCTGTCGCTCTCGTCGACGACCTTGGGCTTGCGCTTGCGGAAGCGCGTCAGGAAGCGGTCGAGCCGCGGCTTGGGCTTCTCCTGCCGGGCTTCCAGCGCGTGGCACAGGATCGCGGTCAGATCGCCGACGTCCTTCGCCACCAGGAAGTAGTGCTTCATGAAGCGCTCGACGTCGCGCAGGCCGGGATGCTCGGTGTAGCCGAGCGCGACCGCGATCTCGCGCTGCAGGTCGAAGGACAGCCGGTCCTCCGGCCGACCCGTGATGAAGTGCAGATGGCAGCGCACCGCCCAGAGGAAGTCCTCGCACTTCTTGAACAGCCGAAGCTCAGCGGCGGAGAAGATGCCCTTGCCGACGAGATCGTCGGCGTCGCGCACCCGGCAGACATATTTGGCGATCCAGAACAGCGTGTTGAGATCGCGCAGCCCGCCCTTGCCTTCCTTGACGTTGGGCTCGACCAGGTAGCGCGAGGCGCCGGCGCGGCCGAGCCGCTCGTCGCGCTCGGCGAGCTTGGCGGCGGCGAACTCGGCGGCGCGGCCCTCGATCACCTCGGCGTCGAAGCGGCGGGTGAGCTCGTCGAACAGCTCCTCGTCGCCCGCGATGCGGCGCGCCTCCAGCACCGCAGTGCGGATCGTCATGTCGGCGTGCGACAGGCGGATGCACTCGTCGACCGAGCGGGTCGCGTGCCCGACCTTCAGGCCCATGTCCCACAGCACGTAGAGCATCGCCTCGACGACGCTCTCGCCCCACGCGGTCTGCTTGTAGGGCAGCAGGAACAGCAGATCGACGTCGGAGCCCGGCGCCATCGAGCCGCGGCCATAGCCGCCGACCGCGACGACCGCGAGCCGCTCGCCCGAAGTCGGGTTCACGCGCGGATAGAGGTCGGTCGTAGCGTGGTGGAACAGCGCGATCACCACCGCGTCCATCAGGCGCGACAGGCGCTGCGCGCAGGCCGTGCCGGCGCCGTCCTCGTTGAGCCAGAGCCGGGCGGTCTCGCGGCCGGCGGCGAGCGTGTGCTTGAGGTGCGCCACCACGGCGAGGCGAAGCGCGTTCGGGTCGCCGCGATGCCGGGCTGAAAGCTCCGTCAACTCGCGCGACAACACGGCGCTGTCGGCCAGTTCACGGGCGTTGCGCGCGACGCGCAGGCGTTGGCGGACGGTCGACATCGAGATTCGCGCAGCCGGGCTCGGGTCAGAAGCCGCGAAACATAGGGGGCAACCGGTTAAGGCGCCATGGCGGGAAGCGTGGTGATTGCGCGCGGGACCGAACGTAGATACGTATCTACATAGAAGCCGGAGCCGCTATGACCACCATCACAAGCCGTCGCTTCAATCAGGATGCGAGCGGGGCCAAGCGCGCCGCAGCCGCCGGGCCGGTGTTCATCACGGATCGGGGCCGCCCTGCCCATGTGCTGATGACGATCGACGAGTACCGGCGGCTGACGGCGGGACGGAAGTCGATGGTGGACCTGCTGGCGATGGAGGGGCCTGTCTCGGACGATTTCGACGAGCTCCTCGCCGACATTCGCGAGGAACCGCGACGGCAGACGCCGCGTCCGGTCGATCTCGATTGAGCTATCTGCTGGACACCAACGTCGTTTCCGAACTTCGCAAAGCGCGGACTGGACGTTGTGACGCAGGCGTGGCGCGCTGGATCGCCGGCGTCGAACCCGCGAGCCTTTTTATCTCGGCGGTCACTCTCTACGAGCTCGAGCGCGGCGTCCTTCTGACGATCCGCCGCAACCCGGAGCAGGGCTCCGCTCTTCGCCGGTGGCTGACCGAACAGGTCGAGACCGCGTTTGGCGGCCGCATCCTGCCGGTTGGAGCCGAAGTCGCTCAGCGGTGCGCCATGCTCAGCGTTCCCGATCCGCGGCCGCTGCCCGACAGCCTGATCGCCGCGACTGCGCTGGTTCACGGTCTCACCGTGGTCACCCGGAATGTCGCAGACTTCGCCCCGATGGGAGCGCCTCTTCTCAACCCATGGTCGGCGGCCTAGACGCCCTCAGGTCGTATTCCGCAGCGCCTTCAGCCGGTAGAGCGCGTCGAGCGCCTCGCGCGGGGTGAGGGCGTCGGGGTCGACGGCGTCGAGCGCCGCGATCGCCGGGTCCGCCTCCGGCTCGGGCTTCGCGCGCGTGGCCGCGAACAGCGGCAGGTCGTCGATCATGCGCTCGACCGGCGAGGCGCGGTCGGCGGCCTCGAGCTCGTCCAGCACCGCCTTGGCGCGCTTCACGACGGCGGCCGGCAGCCCGGCGAGCTTCGCGACCTGGATGCCGTAGGAGCGGTCGGCCACGCCCTGCGCCACCTCGTGCAGGAACACCACCTCGCCCTTCCATTCGGCGACGCGGACGGTGGCGTTTCTGAGCCGCGGCAGGCGCTTGCTGAGCGCGGTCAGCTCGTGGAAGTGGGTGGCGAACAGCGCCCGGCAGCGATTGACCTCGTGCAGGTGCTCGATCGCCGCCCAGGCGATGGAGAGGCCGTCGAAGGTGGCGGTGCCGCGGCCGATCTCATCGAGGATGACGAGCGCGCGCGGACCGGCGGAGTTCAGGATCGCCGCGGTCTCGACCATCTCGACCATGAAGGTCGAGCGGCCGCGCGCGAGGTCGTCGGCCGCGCCGACGCGGCTGAACAGCCGGTCGACTGCGCCGATATGGGCTGAGGCGGCGGGGACGAAAGCGCCGGCCTGCGCCAGCACGGCGCACAGCGCGGCCTGCCGGAGAAAGGTCGACTTGCCGCCCATGTTGGGCCCGGTGACGAGCTGGATCAGCCCGCCCGCCACGTCGGGCGCGGAGAGGTCCACGTCGTTCGCCACGAACGGCTTGCCCTCGCGGCGCAGCGCCGCCTCGACCACCGGGTGGCGGGCGCCTTCGAGTCGGAATTCGAGGCTGTCGTCGACATGCGGCCGCGTCAGGTTCTGCTCGACCGCGACCTCGGCGAGCCCCGCCGCGACGTCGAGCGCGGCGAGCGCCTCGGCGCAGGCGCGGCACGAGTCCCAGCTTCCGGTGACGCGGGCGGCGAGCCGGTCGAAGGTCGCGAGCTCGCAGCGCAGCACGGTGTCGGCGGCCTCCGAGATGCGGCGCTCGAGCTCGCCGAGCTCCGTCGTGGTGAAGCGCATCGCGCCCGCCATGGTCTGGCGGTGCACGAAGGTTTCGGCGTGCGGCGCCTTCAGCAGCCGCTCGCCGTGCTGCTGCGGGACCTCGATGAAATAGCCCAGCACGTTGTTGTGCTTGATGCGCAGCGTGCGGATCTCGGTCGCGTCGGCGTAGGCCGCCTGCAGGCCCGCGATGACCTTGCGGCTCTCGTCGCGCAGGGAGCGCGTGCCGTCGAGCTCGGCGTCGCAGCCATAACGCACGAAGCCGCCGTCGCGCTTGTTGAGCGGCAGCTCGTCGGCGAGCGTCGCTGCGAGCTCGTCGGCCAGCGCGTGGTCCGCCCCCGCGAGCGCGGCCGCGATCGCCGCGAGCTCGTCGGGCGCGTCGGCGAGCGCGCCGAGGCGCTCGGCCAGCGCCTCGGCGGCCTTGAGCGCGTCGCGGATCGCGGCGAGGTCGCGTGGGCCGCCGCGTCCGAAGGCCACGCGCTGCGCCGCCCGCGCCAGGTCCGGCGCGCGCGACAACGCGGTCCGGACGGCGCGGCGAAGCTCCGGCGCCTCGATCAGCGCCTGAACCGCGTCATGACGCGCCGCGATCGCGGCGGGATCGAGCAGCGGGCCGGCGATGCGCTGGGCGAGCAGGCGCGAGCCGCCAGCGGTGACGCAGCGGTCGACGGCGTCGAGCAGGCTGCCCTCGCGCTCGCCCGAGAGCCGGCGCGTCAGCTCGAGATTGGCGCGCGTGGCGGCGTCGATCTCCATCACCGATCCGCGGCCCTCGCGCACAGGACGCGCGAGCGGGGGCCGGCTCGCGAGCTGGGTGCGCTCCAGATAGCCGACGATCATCGCGGCGGCCGCAAGCTCCGGGCGGGTGAGGCCGAAGGCGTCGGCGGCCGCAACCGCGAAGTGGCGCGCGAGGCGGGCGTCCGCCCGCGCGGGATCGGACAGGTCGCGGCCGACCGGCGTCACCGCCGCGCGGGTTTCGCGAAGCGCCGGCGCGAGTTCGTCGGCGAGCGCTTCGGGCACCAGAATTTCGGAGGGGTCGCGCCGCGAAAGCGCCGCGCCGAGATCGGCCGGCGAGGCCTCCCCGGCCGAGAACGCCCCGGTCGAGACGTCCACCTGCGCGACGCCGAACGCCAGACCGCCGGCCTCTGACCGGCCACGCGCGACCGCGACCAGCAGGTTCGCGGCGCGCGGCTCGAGCAGCGCGTCCTCGGTCAGCGTGCCGGGGGTGACGAGCCGCACCACGTCGCGCCGCACGACCGACTTGGCGCCGCGCTTCTTGGCCTCCTTCGGGTCCTCGGTCTGCTCGCAGACGGCGACCCGGAAACCCGCCGCGATGAGGCGCTGGAGATAGTCGTCGGCGCGCTCGACCGGCACGCCGCACATCGGGATGTCCTCGCCGAGATGCTTGCCGCGCTTGGTCAGCGCAATCCCGAGCGCGCGGCTCGCGAGCTCGGCGTCGTCGAAGAACATCTCGTAGAAGTCGCCCATCCGGTAGAACAGCAGGCAGTCCGGATTGGCCGACTTGATCTCGATATACTGCTCCATCATCGGCGTCGCGCGCGCCGGAGGAGCCTCTGTCGGAACGTGGGTCACGAGCGCGTCCGCTGGAACGCCGAGACGCTCATTGCGGGACAAGCGCCGAGCGAATTCTCGCAGCGAGCTCCTGTTCGCTGATCGCCCCGGACGTGAGATCCAGCCACAGCGTCAAAGCTTCGGCGCCTTCTATCGCGAGCTCGTATCCGTTTAGGGCGAGGAAGACGTAAGTCACGACGAAGGAAACCCGCTTGTTGCCGTCGGTGAAGGGGTGATCCTTTGCCAGACCATAGGCATAGCTTGCCGCCAAATCCGCAAGATCGGGCTCGCCGTAGTGGGAAAGGTTGAGGGGCCGGTGCAGAGCGGCGTCGAGCGCCCCAAGGTCTCGTGCGCCCGAACGACCGCCATGCTCGGCCAGCTGTTCGTCGTGCAGAGTCAGCACCACCTGGGCCGACACCCAGATCGGCTCACGCATGGAGGATTACTTCGCAAGCTGCCGAAGGACGTCGCGATGCTTCTTCATGATGCGGCGGGCGACCTCCATCTGCTCCTCGAAACCGGGCTCGTAGGGGGTGAGCCGGTAGCCGTCGGGCGCTTCGGTGAGGTAGATCGTATCGCCGGGCGAGAGGTTCATCCGCGCGAGCACCTCCTTGGGCAGGACCACGCCGGTCGAGTTTCCCTGCCGGCTGAGCTTGAGCGCGACCATCGCAGCCTCCTTGAACGGTGTACGAACGTACGTCAGAACGACGGCGCGTTCAACGCCCGTCAGCTGGCGAGGTCGGCCACCACGGCGTCGAGCACCGGAAAGCCCTCCGGCGTCACCCGCAGACGGTCGGCGCCGACGCGCTCGACCATGCCGTCCATGACGAGGTCGTCGATGCGGCGCTGGTCGAGCCGGCGGCCGGAGATGCGGTGGAAGCGGCCGAGGTCGATGCCCTCGGCGAGGCGCAGCCCCATCACCAGGAACTCGTCGGCCTGGGCCTCCAGGCTCAGCGCCTCGTCGACCACGAGACCGGCCCCCTCCGCCTCGACCGCAGCCGCCCAGAGCTCCGGATTGCGCTCGGCGGCGAGTTCGCGGCGCACGCCGTCGACGATCAGCCGGCCATGCGCGCCGGGCCCGACGCCGGCATATTCGCCGTAGCGCCAGTAGACGAGGTTGTGGCGGCTCTCGCAGCGGGGCCGCGCATGGTTGGAGATCTCATAGGCCGGCATGCCGGCATGGCCGCAGACCTCCTGCGTCACGTCCCACAGCGCGCGCCCGGTCGCCTCGTCGGGCGTCCTGAGCTTGCCGGCCCGGTGGAGGGCGAAGTACGGCGTGCCCTCCTCGATGGTCAGCTGGTAGAGCGACAGGTGCTCGGTGCCGTAGCCAATCGCGCGCGTCAGCTCCTCCCGCCATGCTTCGGGCGACTGGCCGGGGCGGGCGTAGATCAGGTCGAAGGAGACGCGCGGAAAGATCGCGCGCGCCAGCTCCATGGCGGCGAGCGCCTCCTCCACGGTGTGAAGCCTGCCGAGGGCGGCGAGGTCGGCGGCCTCGAGCGCCTGCACGCCGAGCGAGACGCGGTTGACGCCGGCGGCCCGATAGCCGCGGAACCGGTCCGCCTCGACGCTGGTCGGGTTCGCCTCGAGCGTGATCTCGGCCTCGTCCTCGATCTCCCAAGCGCCCGCGACCGCCTCCAGGATGCCGGCGACCGTCTCGGGCTTCATCAGCGAGGGCGTGCCGCCGCCGAAGAACACGCTCGCGACTTTGCGGCCCGGCGCCAGCGCGGCCATGTGAGCGATCTCGCGCCGGAAGGCGGCGAGGAACCGGCCCTGGTCGATCTCGCCGCGGCGGACATGGCTGTTGAAGTCGCAATAGGGGCATTTGGCCGCGCAGAACGGCCAATGCACATAGACCCCGAAGCCGGGCTCGCTCACCGCGGCGGACCTTCCGGGAACAGCGCCGCCATCAGCTCGCCGAAGGCGCGGGCGCGGTGCGACAGGCCGCTGCCGCGGCCGGAATGGTCCCAGGTCACGCCGTGCTTTTCGTCGGCGGTCATCTCGCCGAAGGTGCGCTCGTGGCCGTCCGGCCGGAAGATCGGGTCGTAGCCGAAGCCGAGAGTTCCGCGCGGCGGCCAGACGATCTCGCCGGGAACCGAGCCCTCGACCGCGATCGCCTCGCCGGACGGCCAGGCGAGGCAGAGCGCCGCCACGAAGGCGCCGCGGCGGTCCGCCGCCGCGGTCGCGCCGCGATCCTGCAGATCCTCCTCGACGCGCTGCATGGCGGCCGCGAAGTCCTTCTCCGGTCCGGCCCAGCGCGCGGAGAAGATGCCCGGCGCGCCCCAGAGCGCCTGCACCGCAAGCCCGGAATCGTCGGCCAGCGCCGGCAGATCGGAGGCGGCGGCCGCAGCCTCCGCCTTGATGTGGGCGTTCTCCGCATAGGTCGTGCCGGTCTCATCCGGCTCCGGCAGGCCGAGCTCGCCGGCCGACACCAGCTCCAGCCCGAAAGGCTCCAGCAGCTCGCGGAACTCGCGCAGCTTGCCGGCATTGTGGGTCGCGATCACGAGCCGGGGGCCGAGGGGAGGGAGGCTCACGGGCGTTCCTCTCAGGCGACGGCGAGCTTCTGCAGCTCGACGAGGTTCGAGCAGGCGGTCTTGGCGAGCCCGAGCAGCGACATAAGCTCGGCTTCCGAGAACGGCGCGCCTTCGGCCGTGCCCTGCACTTCGACGATCCCGCCGGAGCCGGTCAGCACGAAATTGGCGTCCGTCTCGGCGGAGGAATCCTCCGCGTAGTCGAGGTCGACCACGGGCGTCCCCTTGAACAGGCCGCAGGAGACGGCGGCGACGTGGTCCTTCAGCGCCGGACCTTTCAGCATGTCGCGCGCCTTCATCCAGGCCAGGCAGTCGTGCAGCGCGACCCAGGCGCCGGTGATCGAGGCGGTGCGGGTGCCGCCATCGGCCTGCAGCACGTCGCAATCGACCGTGATCTGCCGCTCGCCAAGCATCTTGAGGTCCACTACGGCGCGCAGGGAGCGGCCGATCAGCCGCTGGATCTCCTGGGTGCGGCCCGAAGGCTTGCCGGAATTCACCTCCCGGCGCGTGCGCTCATGGGTGGCGCGCGGCAGCATGGCGTATTCGGCCGTCACCCAGCCGCGGCCCTGACCGCGCAGCCAGCCAGGGGCCTTGTCCTCCAGGCTCGCGGCGCACAGCACATGGGTCTCGCCGAACTTCACCAAGCACGAGCCTTCCGCATAGCGCGCGATGCCGCGCTCGAGGGATACGGCGCGCATGACCTCGGGGGCGCGTTTCGACGGACGGATCGACATCAAGGGCTCGCAGGCTTTCGGGAACGGCGTACCTTCTGCCCTCGCGGCGCGTCCGCCGCAAGCGCGCCGGCGCTTGATCGCGCGGCGCGCTTGCGAAATCCTGCCTGTTCACGCGTGCGGCGAAGGCCTACCTCACAGGCATGTCAATCGAACGCCCGATCACCGAAACGACCGCCGGCCTCGCCCAACTCGACCGCCGGTCCCGCGAAATCTTCCGCCGCATCGTCGACAGCTATCTGACGACCGGTGAGCCGCTCGGCTCCCGCAACGTGTCGCGGCTGCTCTCGGTCTCGCTGTCGCCCGCTTCGGTCCGCAACGTGATGGCGGACCTTGAGGCGCTGGGGCTGATTTACGCGCCGCACACCAGCGCCGGCAGGCTGCCGACCGAGCTCGGCCTGCGCTTCTTCATCGACGCGATGATGGAGGTCGGCGAGCTGTCGGCGGACGACAAGAGCGCCATCGAGCGCCAGGTCGCAGGCTCCAACCGTTCGCGCTCGGTCGAGGAGGTGCTGACCGACGTCTCCAGCATGCTGTCCGGCGTCTCGCGCGGCGCGGGCGTCGTGCTCGCCGGCAAGCAGGACCCGGCGATCAAGCACATCGAGTTCGTGCCGCTCGACCCCGAACGCGCGCTGGTCGTGTTGGTGGGTGAAGACGGCTCGGTCGAGAACCGCATCCTGCCGCTGCCGCGCGGCCTGCCGGCCTCCGCGCTGGTCGAGGCGACCAACTTCCTGAACGGCCATATGCGGGGCCGCACGCTCGGCGAGGCGCGCGAGGCCGTCGAGGGAGCGCTGTCGACGGCTCAGACGGAGCTCGACGCGCTGTCGGCCCGGATCGTCGAGGCGGGGCTTGCGAGCTGGGCGGGCGCCTCGGAGGGCGAGCCGCGCCAGCTGATCGTGCGCGGCCAGGCCAATCTTCTCGAGGACCTGCGCGCGCTCGAGGACCTCGAGCGCATCCGCCTGCTGCTCGACGATCTGGAGAGCAAGAAGGGCGTGATCGACCTTCTGGGCCGCGCCGAGACGGGCGACGGCGTGCGCATCTTCATCGGCTCGGAAAACAAGCTGTTCTCGCTCTCCGGCTCCTCGATGGTCGCCGCCCCGTTCCGTGACGGCGACCGCAAGATCGTGGGCGTGCTGGGCGTCATCGGCCCGACCCGGCTGAACTACGCCCGGATCGTGCCGATGATCGACTACACCGCCAAGGTGCTGGGCAGTCTGCTGAGGTAAGGCGGCGTGGGGCTGCCGGGCCCGGCGCCGCCGCAGGCGCTTAGCTGCCGGCCTGTGCGGGCGTCACGCGCCAGACCTTGTTGCCGATGTCGTCGGCCACCAGCAGCGCGCCGGACTTGTCGATCGCGACGCCGACCGGCCGGCCCTGGGCCTCGTCCTTGCCGTTGAGGAAGCCGGTCAGCACGTCCTCGGGCGGCCCGCTCGGCATGCCGTCATTGAACGGCACGAAGATCACCTTGTAGCCGCTCTGCGGGGTCCGGTTCCAGGAGCCGTGCTGGCCGACGAAGGCGCCGTTGCGGTACTTCTCGGGGAACAGCCCGCCGGTGTTGAAGGTCAGGCCGAGCGAGGCGGTGTGCGGTCCGAGCGCGTAGTCGGGCACGATCGCCTTCTCGACCAGCTCCGGCCGCTGCGGCTTCACGCGGTCGTCCACATGCTGGCCGTAATAGCTGTACGGCCAGCCGTAGAAGCCGCCGTCCTTCACCGAGGTCATGTAGTCCGGCACGAGGTCGGAGCCGAGTTCGTCGCGCTCGTTGACGACGACCCAGAGCGCGCCGCTGTCCGGCTGCCAGGACGGGCCATTCGGGTTGCGCAGCCCGGAGGCGAACAGGCGCACGTTCTTGCTGGCGATGTCGACCTCGAGGATCGCCGCGCGGTTCTTCTCCGCCTCGATGCCGTTCTCGGCGACGTTCGAGTTGGAGCCGACGGTGGCGTAGAGCTTGGAGCCGTCGGGGCTCGCCACCAGATCCTTGGTCCAGTGGTGGTTGATCGGCCCCGCTGGCAGGTCCACCAGCTTCTCGATCGGGGCTTTGATCTCGGTGTCGCCTTCCCGGTATGGGACGCTGACGATCGCGTCGGTGTCGGCGACGTAGAGCCGGTCGCCCACGAGCGCCATGCCGAAGGGGGAGTTCAGGCCGGTGAGGAAGGTCTTGTGGATCTCGGCCTTGCCGTCGCCGTCCGCGTCGCGCAAGAGGCTGATGCGGTTGGCGCTCTTCACCTTGGCGCCGGCGCGCTCCATGAAGAAGCTCTGGAACCACGCCTTGACGCCCTTGCCGTCTTCCGGCTTCGGCGGCTCGGCCGTCTCGGCCACGAGGACGTCGCCGTTCGGCAGCGGGTAGACTTTGCGCGGATGATCGAAGCCGCCCGCGAACTCGGTCACCTGAAAGCCGGCGCCGGCCTTGGGCGTCGCGCCATCCGCCCAGCCGATTGCCTTGGACACGTTGACGTTCGGGATCCAGCTCTTCTGCGGCGCAGGAAGCGTGGGATTCGGGCCGTAGCCCTGTGCGATCGGGACCGTCGCTTCGTCATTGCAGCCCGCGAGCGCAAAGCCCGCGACGGCGATGACCAGCGCCTTTGAAAACATCGATGTCATAGAGAACCGCCCAAATATGCGAGGATGGAAAGGCGCGCGGCTGCTCGCCGGCCGCGGCGTTTCCGAAACGCTTGATCAACAGCCGTTGACGACGCGAGGTTCCGCTCGAAGGCGCGACGCCCTGCGCCGGAGCGGTCGCCTACATCCTCCGAACCGCGGGTGGCGGCCGCAACAGTCTCTAGGGTCCCTGCGCGCTCCATGACGTTATTCGAGAGCCTCCTCACATTGATGTTAGCGGCGATCGTGCTGCTGCAGCTCTCGCGGCGGCTCGCGGTTCCCTATCCGACGCTGCTCGCGATGGCGGGCGTCGCGGTGGCCGCGCTGCCCTGGGCGCCGTCGATCCGCATCGAGCCGCATCTTGCGCTCGCGCTGTTCATCGCCCCGGCGCTTCTCGACGCCGCCTTCGACTTCGCGCCGCGCGAACTGCGCCGCCACTGGGCGCCGCTGATCGCGCTCGCGGCCGTGGCGGTTCTGCTCACGGCCGCCGCAGTCGCGGCGCTGTCCGTTTGGTGGGGGCTGCCGCTGGTCGCCGGCGTCGCGCTCGGCGCGATCGTCGCGCCGCCGGATGCGGCCGCGGCCTCGACGATCCTCCGGCAGGTCGCGCTGCCGCGCGCGACCGCCTCGGTGCTGCAGGGCGAGAGCCTGCTGAACGACGCCGCCGCGCTGCTGATCTTCAGCGCTGCGGTGACGATCGCAACGACGGGCGAGACCTTCGGGGCGCTCGCCCCCGGGCTCGTGCTCGCGCCCATCGGCGGCGTGATCGGCGGCGCGCTGGCCGGCGCCGCCTATCTCCAGCTTCTGCCGTTTCTCGCCGGCACGCTCGGCGGCACGCTGTTCGAGTTCGTGAGCACCTTCGGCGTGTGGATCATCGCCGAGCGGCTCGGCCTGTCGCCGATCCTGGCGGTCGTCGCCTACGGGATGATGATCGCCCGCGGCGCGCCGGAGCGGCATTCGCCGCGCGACCGGGTGCGCTCCTATTCGGTCTGGGAGGCGGTGGTCTTCCTGCTCAACGTGCTGGCCTTCCTGCTGATGGGCATCCAGGGGCGGGAGATCGTCAATCGGCTGCCGCCGGCCGAGCTCTGGGACGCCGCGCTGTTCGCGCTCGCCGTGCTCGGCGTGGTGATCGCCGTCCGCTTCGCCTGGGTGATGATCTATGGCCGCATCGCTGCTCTGGTCGTGCGCTGGCGCGGCCGCGGAACGGCGCCGACGGTCGCGCAGGGGATCGCGGTGTCATGGTGCGGGATGCGCGGGCTGATCACGCTCGCCACCGCGCTCGCTCTGCCGCCGAGCTTTCCGCATCGCGATCTGATCGCGCTCGCGGCTTTCGCGACCGTGCTCGGAACCCTCGTCGGACAAGGACTGACGCTCGCGCCGCTGATCCGGCTGCTGCGCTTCGAACGCGACGGAACCTTCGACAAGGAGCTTATCGCAGCCCGGGTGGAGCTGATCGAAGCCGCAGGGTCGGTCATCGGCGAGAACGACAGCCCGGCCGCGCGCTGGCTGCGGGAGGAGCTTCGCGCCGCCCGCGCCGCGACCGAGGCCGGGCGTCATCCGCGCGCCGAAGGCGAGGCCGACGAGCTCCGCAGATCGGCGCTCGCCGCCAAGCGCAAGCGCCTCGCGGAGCTTCGCCGCCGCGGCCAGATCGGCGACGACGTGTTCCACGCGCTCGAGGAGGAGCTCGACTGGGCCGAGCTCGCCGCCTCTCCGCCGGACCGGTTCGAGACCCTCGAAGTCTGAGCCGGGGCCTTACGCGTTCGCCAGATAGGCGTGGCCGGCGCGCAGCACCGTCTGGTCGTCGAAGGACCGACCGGTGAACATCAGCCCGACCGGAAGCCCCGAGACGTCGTGGCACGGCACCGAGATCGACGGATGCCCGGTCAGGTCGAAGGCAGCGGTGTTGCACACCATGTTGAGCGCCTGCGCGATGTGCTCGGCGCGATCGACCTCCGGCAGCGGCGGGATTTCGTGCGCGGTCTGCGGCGTCGTCGGCATCACCACCAGATCGAAGCTCTCGAACACTTTGTCGTAGGCCGTGGTCAGCTGGCGCGCGAGGTTCTGCGCGCGGCCGTAGAACACGCCGTGATACTGCGCGCTCATATACTCCGAGAGCACCACGCCGAGCTTGGCGGTCGGCGAGAAATCGCCGCCATTGGTCTTGATGCCGCGGTTCATCGCCGACATCAGCCGGGTGTTGTACCAGCCCTTCATGCCGTAGGCGTTGAGCCCCTGGTAGAAGGTCGCGATGCCGCCTTCGATCGCGATGCTGTTCCAGATCGCCGGGACCCGGGCATGCTCGGGGACGGAGATCTCCTCGACCGAGGCGCCGAGCTTCCTGAGGTGCTTGACCGCCTCGCGCACCGCCTTGTCGACCGCCTTCATCGACCAGGGCGTGCCGAAGCCCTCCTTCACGACGCCGATGCGCAGGCCCTTGATCGAGCCGGTCAGGCCGGCGGCGTAATCAACCTTGTCGATCGTGGTGGGCTGGCGCATGTCGCGCGCCGTGTCGTCGACGCCGGCGATCACCGAGAGCAGCAGCGCCGCGTCCTCGACCGTCTTCGCCATCGGGCCGACATGGTCGATGGTCGGGTCGAAGCCGGCGATCCCGGTGTAGGGCACGAGACCGTGGGTCGGCTTGTGGCCCACAATTCCGGACCAGGAGGAGGGGATGCGGATCGAGCCGCCCTGGTCGCCGCCGAGCGCGATGTCGACCTGGCCGCTCGCGACCGACGTGGCCGAACCGCAGGACGAGCCGCCCGCGACATGCTTCTGGTTCACCGGATTGAGGCCCGCCCCATAGGCGCTGGTGTGGCCGCCGCCCGAGAACGCGAAATCGTCGGTGTTGAGCATCGCGGTGATGTGGCCGCCGGCCTCCAGGATGCGCTTCACCACAGTGGCGTCGGCGTCGGGGATGAAGTCGTAGAGCAGGCGCGAGCCGCAGCTCGTCGGAATGCCGGCGACGCAGATCGTGTCCTTGATGCCGATCGACTTGCCCGAGAGCGGACCCGAGGCGTCGACAGCGCGCACGTCGCAGCTCCGCACGATCCCGTTCAGCGGGTCCTCCGCCTGGCTCGGGCGGGCGCCCGGAATGCGGATGGCGGGGACGACCGGCCGGACCGGGTCCGGCGTCTGGTCGAGCTCGTCGTAAAGCTCGAGATTGGCGGCGACCATCTTCTCCATGACGTCGAGCTCGGCGTCGGTGAGCCGGATGTGCGAGCGCGCGCTGATGGCGCGAATGTCGTCCCGGGACGGCCGCCGCAGGGTCATGTGATGTCCTTCTCGAACCGAATGCTTCGTCATTTGCGGAGAGGCGCGGCGGGCGCGTCGCTGCGCTCGGCCTGCGCCGCGATGCTCGTCGAGCTTTCGCAGTGCAACAAATGAATTGTTTCGTTAGCATTCATGGCGTTCTGACATGAGTGAGCGTCGGCGATGTTCGACCCGGATCTGCTGCGCGCTTTCGTGACGGTCGCCGACTGCGGCGGCTTCAGCCGCGCCGCCGAGCGGTTGAACTCGACGCAGTCGACGGTCAGCCACCAGATCAAGCGGCTGGAGCGGCAGGCGGGAAGAACCTTCCTCAACCGCACCACGCGCGCGCTGTCGCTCACCGAGGACGGCGAGATTCTGATCGGATACGCGCGGCGCTTCCTGCAGCTGATCGAGGACGCGACCGAGCATCTCGGCTCGCCGAAGCTTGGCGGGGTCCTGCGCTTCGGCGCCTCGGACGACTTCGCGGCGCAGTGCCTGCCGGAGATCCTCGGCCGCTTCCGCCGCATCCATCCCGACGTGCATCTCACCGCCGAGATCGGCGTCAGCCGCACTTTGACGGAGCGGCTCGGCGCCGGCGATCTCGACCTCGCGCTGGTCAGGCGGAAGGCAGGCGAGGCCGGCGGCGAAGTGGTGTTCCGGGACCGGATCGTCTGGGCCGCGGGCCCGGACCTTCGGCTCGAGCCCGGCGCGCCGGTTCCGCTCGCGCTGTTCCCGCAGCCCTGCGTCTATCGGGCGGCGGCGCTCGGCGCTCTCGAGAGAGCCGGCCGCGCCTGGGAGGTCGTCTACGCTTGCCCGAGCCTCACGGGCGTGCAGGCCGCCGCCCGCGCGGGGCTTGCGGTGACGCCGCTTGCGGAGCGGTTTCTGGCGTTCGGCCTTCGGCGCGCCGACGGCGCAGGGCTGCCCGATCTGCCGGACGTCGAGTTCGCGCTCTACAGCGCCGCCAGCAAGCGCGTCGCGCCGGCGGCTCGCGTTCTCGGCGAGATGTTCCGCTCATGGTTCGCGCAGCGTCCTGCGGCCGAGGGCGATCCGGAGCTTCTGATGTGGCGCAACCCCGCCGCGCGGGCGCGCGCCGGCTTCCGGTGACGGTGGCCGTTCAGCCGGCGTGACGGGCAGGGGGCGCCAGGCGCTGGCGGAGCGGTTCGACCAGCGTCGCCGACAGGATCAATGCGCAGCCGAAGAATTCCCGCGGCCCGAACGGGTCGTCGGCCAGGATCGCGGACGACGCGAAGGCGATTCCGACCTCGCACATCAGCAGCAGCATGAGCCGGGTCGGGGTGAGCCGCGCCGCCCCCCACAGGGTGAGCAGGTTCATCGGCAGGAACAGCAGCGTGCCGAGCGCGGCCGCCGGCAGGAAGGTCGCGGTCAGGCTGTTCGCCGCGGCGAGCGCCCGCTCGAGCCCTTCCGGGTTGTACAACGCGCCCGCAAGCCATGCGGAGAGCGCGGAGCCCACCGCCCAGGCCCAGGTGAATGCGACCGCGCCCGGCGCCGGGTGGCGGTGTATCAGGAACGACGACAGCGCGAACAGCGCGCCGGCCCCGAAGGCGAACAGGTCACCGAGATTGACGCCGCCGCCTTCGCCGCCGCCCGGCCCGAGGATCACGAGCAGTCCGGCGAGGCCGAGCGCGAGCTCGAAGCCGCGGGTGAGGCCGATCGGCCGTCGCAGCGCGAGGAACTCGATGAGCGTGGTCCAGGCCGGCGCGAGATAGAACAGCAGCGTGGCGCGCGCGACCGTCGTGAGCGTCACGCCGAGATAATAGCAGGTCATCGCGACGCCGCCGGTCAGGCCGATCCAGCCGAGCGCGCGCCAGTGCCCAGAGAGCCGCGCCCGCCCGCGCCAGATCAGCGGCGCCAGCACAAGCGTCAGCGCGCCGAACATCACCGCGACCGCCCAGTCCGGATCGAGCCCGCGCTCCTGAAGGGCGCGCATCGGGTACCAGGCTGTGCCCCAGAACAGGGTAGACAGCGCCACCGCGAGCGTGGGCGAGATCAAACGTCCGGCCCGCATGTCTGCCGATTCCCCGCCCGCGATTCCGAGGCGCGCTCTTGGCACGCCGCCGCCCCGAAGTCGACGGGCGCGGAAGCTCTCCGGGCGAGGTCCGGGGCGGCCGGAAAGGCTTGGCCGGCAACTAATTGCTGTCCTTCGCAGCCGCAGCACGATTGTTTTCGCGCCGCTCCGGCGGCTCCCGCGCCGGTCGGGAGACACGCTTGCACCACGCGGCTTCGCGCACACCGCTCCCCTGGCTCGGCCTGGCGACCGACCGGGCTCTGATCCGCATGGGCTTCGGGGCGGCCTGCCTGCTCGTCGCCTCGGCGAGCTGGGGCTTCAACTGGCCGGCCATCAAGGTGATCTCGCTCGAGATTCCGCCAATGTTCGCCCGCGGCGTCGCCGCGATGGCGGCGGCGGCCCTTCTGTTCGGGCTCGCGGCCATACGGCGCGAACGGCTCCTGCCGGACTCGAGCCAATGGCGCTCGCTGGCCTGGCGATCTTTCACCAACGTGTTCGCCTGGATGGGGTTTTCGGCGCTGTCGATCCAGTGGGTGCGGCCGCCGGAGGGGGCGCTGCTGGTCTACACCATGCCGCTCTGGGCGATGTTGCTGTCCTGGGCGCTCGAGGGCGTCCGCCCGACGGCGCGCGCGCTCGCCGCGCTCGTCATCGCAGCCGCGGGCGTGGCGGTGATCCTCGGCGGCTCCGGCGTGGAGTTCACCGCCGCGCGGCTGCCGGGCGTCGGCTTCGCGCTCGCGGCGGCGGTGCTGTTCGGGCTCGGCTCGGTCACGGCGCGCCGGCCGCTCGCGCTGCCGGCGCTGAGCGCCACAGCCTGGCAGCTCGCTCTCGGCGGGCTCGCGCTCGCCACGGTCTCGCTCGTCTTCGAGAACCAGCCGGCGGCGCCGCTGTCGGCGCAAGGGCTTTGCGCCTGGGCCTATATGGCGCTCGGGCCGATGGCGGCCGGCTATCTGGCCTGGTTCGCGGCCGTGCGCGCGCTGCCCGCCTCGGTCGCCGCGACAGGCATGCTGATGGCCCCGCTGTGGGCCGCGGTCGGCTCCTTCCTGGCGTTTGGCGACCGCTTCAGCGGGGTCGAGGCGATCGGCTTCGCCGCGACGCTTGTCGGCGTCGCGCTGGCGCTCGCGCCGGGTCTGCGCCGGACGGCCGGCCCGGTGCGGGCGGAGCCCGTCTCCGCCTGACGCATGGCGGCCGCAATGCACGCGGAGCGGCAACTAATTGCTGTCGGGCGCCGGGCTTTGCGGGTCTTCTTTTCTGACGACGCGGAAGGGCCTGACATGCAGCATCCACTGGAAAACATCGCCGCGCAGCAGCCGCCGTTCGACCCCGCGGACGCGCCGGTCGAAGCGGTGCTCGGCCGCGGCGGCCGGGAGCTGCGGATGAGCTTCGCCGACGGCTCAACGGCCGCGGCGCCGGCCGAGACGCTGAGGCTGCGCTGCCGCTGCGCCTGGTGCACCCGGGCCCGGGTCGACGCGCGTTTTCCCGCCGCCTTCGCGGACGCCGCGATCGTCGCCGTGGAGCCGATGGGCGGTTACGCGGTCCACCTGGTGTTCGCCGATGGCCACGACCGCGGGATTTTTCCCTGGAGCTACCTCCGCAGCCTCGCCCGCGAGGCGTCTGCGGCCGCCGCGCGCCCCGAGCCGGCGCAGGCCGCCTGACCCCGCATCCCAAGCGATCCAACAGACGGAATGACCTCGAACATGAGCGGAAGCGACATCAAGACCGAGATCATCGAGGCCGACATCCTCGTCATCGGCGGCGGCACCGGCGGCCCGATGGCGGCCATCAAGGCGAAGGAGGCCAATCCGGGCCTGCGCGTCGTCCTGATGGAGAAGGCCAACGTCAAGCGCTCCGGCGCGATTTCGATGGGCATGGACGGGCTGAACAACGCCATCGTCCCCGGCTACGCGACGCCCGAGCAGTATGTGAAGGAGATCACCGTCGCCAATGACGGCATCGTCCACCAGAAGGCAGTGATGGCCTACGCGCAGGGCTCCTTCCCGATGATCCAGTACCTCGACAAGCTCGGGGTCAAGTTCGAGAAGGACGGCTCCGGCGAATACAACATGCGCAAGGTCCACCACATGGGGACCTACGTTCTGCCGATGCCGGAAGGCCACAACGTCAAGAAGGTGCTTTACCGGCAACTGCGCCGCCTGCAGGTCTCGGTCACCAACCGCTACATGGCGACCCGGCTGCTGAAGGCCGAGGACGGCCGGATCGCTGGCGCGGTCGGCGTCAACACCCGCACCTCCGAGTTCCTGGTGGTGAGGGCCAAGGCCGTGGTGCTCGCCTGCGGCGCCGCCGGCCGTCTCGGCCTGCCGGCCTCCGGCTACCTGTTCGGCACCTACGAGAACGCGGCGAATTGCGGCGACGGCTACGCCATGGCGTATCACGCCGGCGCCGAGCTCGCGAACCTCGAATGCTACCAGATCAACCCGCTGATCAAGGACTACAACGGCCCGTCCTGCGCCTACGTCACCGGGCCGTTCGGCGGTTACACGGCGAACAACAAGGGCGACCGCTTCATCGAGTGCGACTACTGGTCGGGCCAGATGATGCTGGAGTTCTGGCGCGAGCTGCAGAGCGGCAACGGCCCGGTCTACCTCAAGATGGACCACCTCGCCGAGGAGACCATCTCGGAGATCGAGACCATCCTGCATACCAATGAGCGGCCCTCGCGCGGCCGCTTCCACGAGGGCCGCGGCAACGACTACCGCAAGCGTCCCGTGGAGATGCACATCTCCGAGATCGGCTTCTGCTCAGGCCACTCCGCCTCGGGCGTGTGGGTCGACGAGAACGCCCGCACCACGATCCCCGGCCTCTACGCCGTCGGCGACATGGCGAGCGTGCCGCACAACTACATGCTGGGCGCCTTCGTGAACGGCGGCATCGCGGGCGCCGACGCCGCCTCCTACTGCGAGAGCACGGATCTGCCGGCCTATAACGCCGGCTATCTCGCCGCCGAGCAGGAGCGCGTGCTGGCCCCGACCCGCCGCGACGACGGGCTGACGCCGCACGAGATGGAGTTCAAGACCCGCCGCCTCGTGAACGATTATCTCGAGCCGCCCAAGGTCACCGCCAAGATGGAGATCGGCCAGCGCCGCTTCGCCGAGATCCGCGAAGACCTGCAGCGCCTTTGCGCCACCGATCCGCACGAGCTGCACCGCGCGCTCGAAATGCAGTCGATCCTCGACTGCGCCGACATGGCCGCGGCCGCCTCTCTGTACAGGACCGAGAGCCGCTGGGGCTTCTATCACCTTCGGGTCGACCATCCCGAGACGAATGACGACGAGTGGTTCTGCCACACGATGCTGTTCAAGGACGAGTTCGGCCGCATGGCGCACCGCAAGCGCGAGGTCGCGCCTTACGTGGTGCGGGTCGAGGCGGACGAGATGGCCGCCTACCACCAGCTCCGCGTCAAGACGCCGGTCGCGGCCGAGTAAGGAGAGAGCAAGTGCCGATCATCACCCAGCAGAAGAGCGCGGCCGTCGTGATCGACGACGCCAAGTGCATCGCCGAGAAAGGCTGCACGGTCTGCGTCGACGTCTGCCCTCTCGACATTCTCGCGATCGATGAAGGTCGCAAGAAAGCTTACATGAAGTACGACGAGTGCTGGTACTGCATGCCCTGCGAGGCCGACTGCCCGACGGGCGCGGTCAAGGTCAACATCCCTTATCTGCTGCGCTGAGGAGGAAGCAATGCCGCTTTTCGATCCGTTCGGCGACGATCTTGCGGATCTCAAGGAGCGGGCCACCGATCCCGATCCGGGCATTCGCCGGGTCGCGATGATGGAGCTCGCCGAGGAGGTCGGGCCGGACGCCAAGGTCCTGCTGCTGACCGGCCTCGCCGATCCCGACCCGGAGGTTCGGGCGGCCGCCGCCAAGGCGCTCGACGAGCATGACGGGCCGGATGTCGTGGAGGGCCTCGTGGGTTCGCTCGAAGACCCCGACGTGGCGGTGCGGCAGAACGCGGCCGAGGCGCTGGCCGAGAAGAAGGAGCCGTCCTGCGGACCGCTTCTGATCGACCGCGCCCAGCATCCCGATCCGTTCGTCCAGGCGGCGGCGCTGCGCGCGCTGCGCGAACTCACCCTTCCGGACGCGCTCGCGGCGGCGCTGAAGGCGCTGCAGAACGAGAACGCCGAGGTCCGCCGCGAGGGGCTTGGCGTGATCGGCTGGCTCAAGGCCGAGGAGGCCCTGCCGGCGCTGATCGCGACCGCCTCCGACCCCGACGCGTCCGTCCGCCGCGCCACCATGTCGGCGCTGGTGTTCGTGCGGCCGGGCGGGCGCGGCGCGGCGACGCTCGTCGCCGGCCTCTCCGACCCGCACTGGCAGGTGCGGGAGGAGGCCGCCGCCTCGGTCGCCAAGATCCGGCTGCCCGAGGCCACGGTGCAGCTCATCCAGGCGATGGGCGACGAGGTCTGGCAGGTGCGGGTGAAAGCCGCCAACGCCCTCGGCCGTCTCAAGGCCGCGAGCGCGATCGAGGCGCTCGGGAGCAATCTCGAGAACGAGACCAGCAATGTCCGCAAGGAGTGCGCGGCGGCGCTGGGCGAGATCGCCGCCCCGCAGGCGCTGCGCTGGCTCGAGGGTGCGATGGACGATCCCGATCCGGATGTCCGCAAGTTGATCCGCTGGGCGATCGGCCGCTGCCAAGAAGCCGTGTGATCAGACCGCGCGGCGCGACAATAAAGCCGGCTCCCGCCAAGGGACGCCGGCTTTTTCGTGTCGGGCGCCCAGAGACGCCGCAGCGGCGGCCATCTTTGTGACTTTGAATTGGAATGGTTCCGTGCTTCGCTGCAGCGCACAGTCGGTGAAGCAGGGAAACGACATTGGCTATCCCCCAGGCTTCTTGGCCGCCATTGATGTCAGGCTCGCCGGAAGCGGTGAGGCCTGCGGCCGCGCTGCTGCTGTCGGACGGCGAGCCGAACATCCGGGTCCCGGACCGCGCGCGTCAGCGGCCGATCCTCGAACAGTTGTCGTCGCGGGAGCGCGAACTGGTCGTCTCGCGCGGCCGCAAGAAGGTGCTGAACCGCGGCGCGACGCTGTTCAGCCAGGGCTCGCCGCATGACGGCATCTACCTGATCGACTCCGGCCGCATCCGGGTGTTCTACGCCGCGCCCTCGGGGCGCGAGATCACGCTGGCCTACTGGTATCCGGGCAACTTCGTCGGCGGGCCCGAAATATTCGGCGGCGGACCGCATGTCTGGTCGGGCGTCGCCTCCTGCAATTCGAGCGTGCTGCACCTCTCGGGCAACGCCCTGCGGGAGCTCGTCGTCACCATCCCGGCGTTCGCGCTCGGCGTGATCGACGGGCTGGTGTTCAAGGGCAAGTGCTACTCGACCATGGCGCAGATGCTCGGCACGCGCTCGATCACAGAGCGGCTCGCGCATCTGCTGCTCCACCTCGCCGACCTCTACGGCGTCGAGGAGGAGGACGGCGGCATCCTGATCGCGGCGAGCTTCACGCATGCGGATCTGGCGCATCTTGTGGGCGCGACCCGGCAGTGGGTCACGATCAGCCTCAAGCGCTTCGCCGAGCGCGGCATCGTGTCCGCGACCCGCTCGGACCTGGTGATCCGCCGGCCGGACGTCCTGCTCGCCATGCGCAATGGCGAAGGCTGACGCGGCGTTGCCGCTTTTTCGGGCAGGCCAATGAAATTAGCAACTAATCGACCGCGCGCCGCGGTCTTCGATTGAACGACCCGCGCCACGCCTTGATGATCCGACCGTCGGACCCGTGCTGACGTCCTGATCTTCTAACGAGGTGAGCGATATGGGATCCTGGAGAACGCGCTGCGCCGTCTCTCTCGCGGCGCTGATGACCGCGACGGGACTGGCGCTCCCGGGCGCCGCCGCGGCCGAGACGCTGACGATCGGCATCGGCACGCAGGACACGACCACCAACACGGCCACCACCGGCGTCGTGATCCGCGAGCTGAAGCTGCTCGAGAAGCATCTGCCGCATGACGGCAAGTACAAGGACGTCACCTACGATCTGCAGTGGCAGAACTTCACCTCCGGGCCGCCCGTCACCAACGGCATGATGGCCGGCAAGCTGCAGTTCGGCGGCATGGGCGACTACCCGCTGATCGTCAACGGCTACACGTTCCAGAACAACTCCGAGAGCAAGTCGCAGCTGATCGCAGTCGCCGCGTATAATCTTGCGGGCTCCGGCAACGGCGTGGTGGTCAACAAGGACAGCCCGTATTTCTCGCTGCAGGATCTCAAGGGCAAGGTCGTCAGCGTGCCGTTCGGCTCCGCCGCGCACGGCATGATGCTCAAGGCGATGCAGGACGCCGGCCTGCCGAAGGACTTCTTCACGCTGGTCAGCCAGAGCCCGGAGGTGGGCTCGACCAATCTGAAGGAGAACAAGATCGACGCGCACGCCGATTTCGTGCCCTTCGCCGAGCTGCTGCCGTTCCGCGGCTTCGCCCGAAAGGTGTTCGACGGGCTGCAGACCAATCTGCCGACCTGGCATGGCGTGGTGGTGCGCACCGATTTCGCCGAAAAATATCCGGAAGTCGTCGACGCCTATCTGCAGGCCGTTCTGGACGCCGACGACTGGGTCAAGCAGGACCCCAAGCGGGCCGCCGAGATGATCTCGAAGTGGACCGGCACCGACAAGGAAGTCGTCTACATCTTCCTCGGCCCGGGCGGCATCATGACGATCGACCCGACGCTGAAGCAGCCGCTGATCGACGCGGCCAAAGAGGACGTCAAGGTTCTTCAGGGCCTCGGCAAGATGAAGGAGTTCGACGTCGGGCCGTGGGTGAACGACAAGTTCATCCGCGCCGCCTTCAAGGAACGCGGGCTCGACTATGACAAGCAGCTCGCCTCGACCGCGAATTACGAGGTCAAGGGCGAGGACGCCTTCTGCAAGAAGCCGGTGACCGAACCGCGCAAGGCCGGCGAGATCTGGATCAAGGACGGCGACATCCAGCCGTTCTCGAGCGCCGCCTGCACGCTCGCGGCCTACAGCGACTTCAAGGCGAAGGGCGTGGCGATGAACGTCGCCTATGTGTTCGACGCCGAGCGCGGGATCAAGCTGTTCGCCGATAAGGCGTTCTACGTCACGGGCGACAAGGCGGAGCTCGCGCCCTTCATGCTCAAGGCCGACGCCGACGCCTATGCGGCGAAATCGGGCGGCAAGGTCGTGAGCTTCGAAGACGCGCTTGCGGCCGCGAAAGGCTGATCGATGAGCAATGTGATGATGTCGAACGCGCTTGCGCCCGCGGCGCCCCGGCTGGAGCCCGACGCCGCCCGGCCGAAAGCGCCGCAGGTCCCCTCGGCCTGGCGGGTCTGGCTCCAAGACCTGCCGGTGCGGCCCGCGCTGGTCGGGGCGGCCTCGATCGCGCTGTTCATCCTGACCTGGCACGTCCTGACGACCTGGAAGCTGGACCTCTACGTCCGCTTCATGAACGTGCCGACGCCGGCGGACGTGCTGGAGAGCGCCGAGGCCGCCTGGGGCTCGCCGACCTTCGCGAGCCATCTGCTGATGAGCTGCCGCAGGATCGTCTACGGCTTCGCGCTCGCCGCCCTGGTGGCGATCCCGCTCGGGCTGCTGATGGGCCGCTTCCGGCTGCTGCGCGAGATGGTGTTCCCGGTCTCTGAGGTGCTGCGGCCGATCCCGGCGATCGCCTGGGTGCCGATGTCGATCATGCTGTGGCCGACCAACGAGCAGTCGATCGTCTTCATCACCTTCCTGGGTTCGTTCTTCCCGATCCTGCTCAACACGCTGCACGGCATGGCGACCGTCGACCCCGTGCTGGTGCGCGCGGCGCGCTGCCTCGGCGCCAAGGAGGTCGCGCTGTTCCGCGAGGTCTATCTGCCGGCGACGCTGCCGCAGATCTTCACCGGCCTGACCGTCGGCATGGGCGTCGCCTGGGTGTCGCTGATCGCCGCCGAGATGATCTCGGGCCAGTTCGGCATCGGCTACTTCACCTGGGAAGCCTACAGCCTCGTCCAGTATCCGGACATCGCGCTCGGCATGATCGCGATCGGGGTGCTGGGCCTCTCCTCGAGCTGGACGATCCGCCTGCTCGGCCGCCTCGTCATGCCGTGGAGCGCCGCCCGATGAGCGTCACCTCCCTGAAGCCGCGCGCCGCCGAGGCCGGCGCGCCGTCCCGCGATATCCAGAGCGAGCGCAAGGGCCGCATCGAGATCGAGGATTTCGGCCTGCGCTACAGGACGCCGGGCGGCTCCACCGACGCGGTCTCGGGCGTGTCGCTGACGGTCGAGCCCGGCGAGTTCGTCTCGATCATCGGCCCGTCGGGCTGCGGAAAGTCCACTTTGCTGAACGCGCTCGCAGGCTTCCTCAAGCCGACCAGCGGCTCGGTCATGGTCGACGGCCGGCCGGTCGACGGGCCGGGCGCCGACCGCGGCATGATCTTCCAGCAATATTCGCTGTTCCCCTGGAAGACCGTGCGCCAGAACGTCGAGTTCGGGCTCAAGATGAAGGGCATCGAGGCGAGCGAGCGCAAGCGCCAGGCGCGCACTCTGCTCGGGCTCGCCGGGCTGTCACAGTTCGAGGATCAGTACCCGGATGCGCTGTCCGGCGGCATGAAGCAGCGCGTCGGCATCGTGCGGGCGCTCGCCACGGGTCCGCGCATTCTGCTGCTCGACGAGCCGTTCGGCGCGCTCGACGCCCAGACCCGACTGATCATGCAGCAGATCCTCACCAATATGTGGCAGCGGCTGAAGATCTCGGTGCTGTTCGTCACCCACGACATCGACGAGGCGATCTTCCTGTCGGACCGGGTCTACGTGATGACGGCGCGGCCGGGCTCCATCAAGGCCGAGATCGCCGTGCCGCTCGCCCGGCCGCGCGAGCCGTCGGTGATCATGTCCTCGGAATTCCTGGCGCTGCGGCGCGGGCTGATGAGCCTGATCCGGGAGGAGAGCCTCAAAGCCATGGGCGGCGAGATCAATGCCGACGCCCTGAAGGGGCTCGCGACCAACTTCGACAACAACGATCTGGCGCGCTCGCTCTGAGGGCTGAGCCGCTCGCCGCGCAATCGAGGACTGAAGCCCGATGACTTATGTCGTCACGGAGAACTGCATCCGCTGCAAGTATATGGACTGCGTCGAGGTCTGCCCGGTCGACTGCTTCTATGTCGGCGAGACGATGCTGGTGATCGCGCCGGACGAATGCATCGACTGCGGCGTCTGCGAGCCGGAATGCCCGGCGGCGGCGATCAAGCCTGACACCGAAGCCGGCACGGAGGGCTGGGTGGCGTTCAACGCCAAATATGCCGCGCTGTGGCCGAACGTGACCGAGAAGGCCGACCCGCCCGCCGACGCCAAGGACTGGGACGGCGCGCCCGGCAAGCTTGAGGCCGCCTTCGGGGCGGCCGATCCCGCCATCGCCTGACGCGCGGGCGCCGCCCCGCCAAATCCGCCAAGGACATTTCGATGAGCAAGTATCTGGAAGAGCGCGTGACGCATGTGCATCACTGGACGGAGACGCTGTTTTCGTTCCGCACCACGCGCGATCCGTCGTTCCGCTTCCGCAATGGCGAGTTCACGATGATCGGGCTCGAGATCGACGGGCGTCCGCTGACGCGGGCCTATTCGGTGGTCTCGGCGAACTATGACGAGGAGCTCGAGTTCTTCTCGATCAAGGTGCCGGACGGGCCGCTGACCTCGCGGCTGCAGCACCTTCGGGTCGGCGACCCGATCCTGATCGGCAAGAAGCCGACCGGCACGCTGGTGCTGGACAATCTGATGGACGGCCAGAACCTCTATCTGCTCGGCACCGGCACCGGGCTCGCGCCGTTCCTGTCGATCATCAAGGACCCGGAAACCTATGAGCGGTTCGAGAAGGTCGTGCTGGTGCACGGCGTGCGGCAGGTGGCCGAGCTCGCCTATGGGGACACGATCACGCAAGGCCTGCCGCAGGACGAGCTTTTGGGCGAGATGATCGCGGCCGGGCTGGTCTACTACCCGACGGTGACGCGCGAGCCGTTCCGCAACACCGGGCGGATCACCGACCTGATGCGCTCGGGCAAGCTGTTTTCGGATGTCGGGCTGCCGATGATGTCGAAGGAGCGCGACCGCTTCATGCTGTGCGGCAGCCCGGAGATGATCCGCGACACGCGGGCGCTGCTGATCGAGGGCGGCTACCAGGAGGGCAACCACGGCGAGGCCGGCCACTTCGTCATCGAAAAAGCCTTCGTGGAGAAATGACCCCCAGGGGCTGACGCAGGCGGGCGGTTGACCGGTCGGCCGGGCGCCAATTTTGCAAGGCGTCGCCTATGACGACTTTGCCGATCTCTTCCGACTGCCGCAGCTCATGGCCTCCCCCGGCGACCGATGGTCCTCGCCGCCGAGCGGCGCGCGATCCTCTGGCATGTGCGGCATGATCGGCGCCCTCTTCATGGCCGTCGGCGCGGCCATGCTGCTCGTCGGCGACTGGTCGCGGCGGCGCAACGCCGGCTGGCTCAGCCGGAGCGAGCTGCTCGAAGCCGGCTACGCTGTCGCCGCCGGCCTGTTCGCGACCAGCGGCCTGTTCCTGATGCTGCCGCCGCCCGGCTGAGCCCCGCTCGGCAGGCCGGCGCCGACAGAGCCCGTCAGCACAGTGAAGAGACGCCGCGCCCGATGTATCCGGGCGCGGCGTTCTGGTTCGTCTCAATCGATCCGGCGTCGCCGGCTCACTTGAGCTTGGAGAGCGAGGTGTCGAAGGAGAGCGAGACCAGGAAGCGGTCGCCGCAGGAGCTGCGCTGCCCGATGGTGAGGGCGCATTCCGTGCGGGAGAGGTTCGCGCCGGTGTAGCGCAGGTCGAGCGTAGCGGCCTTGTAGGTGACGCCGCCGCCGACGTTCCAGAAGGTGTAGTCGGGCGCGAAGCCCTCCTTCACCCAGTTCCTGCCGAGTTCGCCCGAGACGTAGAGGCCGAGGTCAGGGTTGGGCAGCAGGCCCGGAAAGGCGACCTTGCCGAACAGCGAGGCGTGGCCAGCGTCGACGTTGTAGCCGATATAGCTGCTGGTCCAGTAGACGTTGGCGCCGATGGTGATGTTGTCGGTGACGGCGTATTTGGCGATGCCGTAGATCTTCCAGAAGTCGAGATCGTGGCCGCCCTTCTGGCCGACATAGTTGATGTCGAGATAGCCGACGTCGAGGGTCAGGCGGTCGAAGGTGTGGCGGACGCCGGCGTACCAGTCGGCCTCGGTCGAGGGATCATTGCCGCCGAAGTCGACATTGGACGCCCACGCGCCGGCGTAGACCCAGTCGAACAGCGAGAGCTCGGCGTAGCCCTGGATGGCCATGTGGCCGCGGGTCTGGCTGACGGAGCGCAGGATGTATTCGTTGGCGCCCTTCACCCCGAAGGCGACGTCCCAGATCGTCGGCTCGGCCACCGCCACAGGCTCGACGGTCGGAAGGTCAGCCGCATAGGCCGAGCCGGCCATCGCGAAGCCGGTCGCGCCGACCCCAAAGGCGACGCAGGTCGCACCCAGAAGATTTTTCATTTTCGCTAGTCCCCGAAGACGGTGAGATGACTAAGTAAGCCTTCGGGAGTTTCTGCAAACAACTGGATTCTCAATATATTTCGCAGTGCAGCAACAAGTATTGCAGAATTATCACAGAAGGTTGTGCGCTAAAAAGTAAGCAATGTCGCTCAAAAAGTAGCCTGTCGGGGCGTGTCGCCCGAACCGCGCCTAGCGCTTCAAGCTATCTAGCGGTTTTTCGCTGATGAAAAATTAAACCGCTAGACGTCAGTGGCTGATCATCCAGGGCCGCGCTGCGGGGAAGCTCTTCGCCGCCGGCGTGGCGCGCGGCAACTGGAGCTTGCGGCCCGAGCAGCAGCCGCAGCCCGGCGCATGGCCTGAAGAACGCCGCGGCTCGTTGGAAGAGCGCTCATTGACGGCGGCGGCGCGTCGGCGACCGGCGTCCATGCCGGCGATCGCGGGCGCGCTGAGCAGGACGCGCGGCGCGTCCGCCCCGCAATCCGGGCAGGCGTGAGGATCCTGGAAGGCTGCCATCGGGCGCAGCGCCGTGAAGGGGCCGCAGTCGTCGCAGGCATATTCGTAGACAGGCATGTTCCGCACTCCACGGCGACCCAAGCGCGCCGAAAGGTCGCCGTCGTCCCGGCCGAGCGAAGCGAGAGCCGGGACCGTCTTCAGAAAGAAGCGCGCTTCCCGGATGACGATCCCGGCTCTGCGCTGACGCTCGGCCGGGATGACGCTTGGTTTCCTGCCGCCGTTCAGAGGTCCGGCGCGAGCGGCATCTCGATCGAGCCGTCGAGGAATTTGGTGGGACCGGCCGCGCTCGGATTGATGTCGAACTCGAAGATCTTGGTCGGCAGCCACAGCGTCGCGCAGGCGTTCGGGATGTCGACCACGCCCGAGATGTGGCCCTGCACCGGCGCTGTGCCGAGGATCGAGTAGGCCTGCGCGCCCGAATAGCCGAACTTCTTGAGGTACTCGATCGCGTTGAGGCAGGCCTGCCGGTAGGCGACATGCACGTCGAGGTAATGCTGCTCGCCGGCCTCGTCCACCGAGATGCCTTCGAAGATCAGGTAGTCGTCATATTTGGGCGTGATCACCGACGGCTTGAAGATCGGGTTTTTGATCCCGTACTTCGACATGCCGTCCTTGATGACCTCGACCTTGAGATGCACCCAGCCGGCCATCTCGATCGCGCCGCAGAAGGTGATCTCGCCGTCGCCCTGGCTGAAGTGCAGGTCGCCCATCGAGAGGCCGCCGCCGTCGACATAGACGGGGAAGTAGATCTTGGAGCCGCGCGACAGATCCTTGATGTCGCAATTGCCGCCATGCTCCCGCGGCGGCACGGTGCGAACGGCTTCCGCCGCCGCCTTGTCCTTGGCCTCGCCCGTCAGCCGGCCCATGTGAGCCGTCGGCGCGAACGGAACGGTGCCCACCGCGGGCACGCGATCCTTGTGCTTCTCGACGAACGGGATCTCACGGTCGTTCCAGGTCTTGAGCAGCTTGGGATCGGGCAGGCAGCCGATCAGGCCGGGATGGATCAGCCCAGGGAACCGCACGCCGGGCACGTGGCGCGACTTGGTGAACATGCCCTCGAAGTCCCAGATGGATTTCTGGGCCTGCGGGAAGTGCTCGGTCAGGAAGCCGCCGCCATTCTGCTTCGAGAAGAAGCCGTTGAAGCCCCATTGGCTTTCGGCCTTGGCGCCGATGTCGAGCAGATCGACCACCAGCAGGTCGCCGGGCTCCGCGCCCTCGACGCCGATCGGCCCCGACAGGAAATGCACGATCGTGAGGTCGATGTCGCGCACGTCGGAGGCGTCGTCATTGTTCTTGATGAACCCGCCGGTCCAGTCATAGGTCTCGACGATGAAGTCGTCGCCGGGCTTCACCCACGCGACCATCGGGATGTCCGGGTGCCAGCGATTGTGCACCATGTCGTTCTCATAGGCCGACTGCGTCAGATCGACCTTGATCAGCGTTTCGGTCATTTGATCTCCCCCTCGATATGTTGGTGGCGGGCGACGTCCGGACTTAGACGGACAGGTATCGGGCGACCTTGGCCTCATCGACGGCGGCGCGCGGCTCGTCGTGGACGATCTCGCCGTTCTCGACGACCAGCACCCGGTCGGCGACGTCGAGCGCGAAGCTCAGCACCTGCTCGGAGACCACGATCGAGAGGCCGCGCTCGTCGCGGATGCGGCGCAACGTGCGGCCCATCTCGCGGATGATCGACGGCTGGATGCCTTCGGTCGGTTCGTCGAGCAGCAGCACTTTGGGTTTGGTGGCGAGCGCGCGCGCTATCGCGAGCTGCTGCTGCTGGCCGCCCGACAGATTGCCGCCGCGGCGGCCTTTCATCTCGAGCAGCACGGGGAACAGTTCGTAGATGTCGGCCGGCACGTCGCGGTCGCCGCCGGCGATCAGCCCGGTCTCGATGTTCTCCTTCACCGTCATGGTGGAGAAGATCATCCGTCCCTGCGGCACATAGGCGAGGCCCTTGCGCACGCGCTGGTGGCTCTTGAGCCCGCCGATGTCCTCGCCGCCGAGCCGGATCGCGCCCTGCGTCGACGGCATGACGCCCATCATGGCCTTCATCAGCGTGGTCTTGCCCATCCCGTTGCGGCCCATGATGGCGATGATCTCGCCCGGCGCGACGCCGAAGCTCATGCCGTGCAGCGCTTCGCTCTGGCCGTAAGCGACGTGCAGGTTCTCGACGTCGAGCATCAGGCGGCTCCTTCGAGCGGAGGTAGGAGCAGCCATCCGGCCACGACCGACGCCGCCGACCTCTCCCCAGCGGGGAGAGGTCGCGAGGCGAAGCCAAGCGGGTGAGGGGGTCTGAGACCGCCTTGAGCGCGCGGCGTCCCCTCACCCGGCGCTGCGCGCCGACCTCTCCCCAAAGGGGAGAGGTGAAGACCCGCGCTTCGCTTGAGTCCGACAGTGGCGAGGGTGGAGAGAGCGAAGGGATGAGCCATGCCGTAGCTCCCTCAATGTCCCAGATAGACTTCGATGACCTTGGGGTCGTTCTTGACCTTCTCCATCGAGCCTTCGGAGAGGATCCGGCCCTGGTGCAGCACCGTCACCTTGTGGGCGATGTCTTCGACGAACTTCATGTCGTGCTCGATCACCAGGACCGAGCGGTCCTTGATGATGGTGCGCAGCAGCTCGGCGGTCTTGATCCGCTCGGAGACGCTCATGCCGGCGACCGGCTCGTCGAGCATCAGCAGGTCCGGATCCTGGATCAGCAGCATGCCGATCTCGAGCCACTGCTTCTGGCCGTGGCTGAGGAAGGCGGCGCGCTCGTGCAGCCTGTCCTTGAGGAAGATCACTTCGGCGATCTCGCCGACGCGCTCGCGCACCGCCTGGTCGCGCCTGAAGGTGAGCGCGCCCCAGACCGAGCGGCCCTTCGGGTAGGAAATCTCGAGGTTCTCGAACACCGTCAGGTCGTCATAGATCGACGGCGTCTGGAACTTGCGGCCGACGCCCGAGAGCACGATCTGGCTCTCGCTCATCCGGGTCAGCTCCTTGTCGCGGAACCTGATCGAGCCGGCGGTCGCTCTGGTCTTGCCGCAGATCAGGTCGAGCACCGTGGTCTTCCCGGCGCCGTTGGGGCCGATGATCACGCGGATTTCGTTCTCGTCGACGTAGAGCGAGAGGTCGTTGACGGCCTTGAAGCCGTCAAAGGAGACCGTCAGGCCTTCCACCGACAGCAGGAAGGAGGGGGCCTGGGCGCCGATCGGGGTCATCGCGTCATCCTCACTCGGCCGCCGCCGCGGCCTGCTTGGCGACCTCGGCCGCCGGGTCCGCCGGGTCGACGCTGCGGAGCTTCAGGGCCTTGTCGATCGTGGGCTGCACATAGTCGCGCCAAAGGCCGGCAAGCCCGTTCGGGAAGAAGGCGACGACGGCGATGAACAGGCCGCCGAGGCCGAGCAGCCAGAGCTCCGGGAAGCTCTCCGACAGGCTCGTCTTGGCGAAGTTGACCGCGAGCGTGCCGTAGATCGCGCCGAGGATGGAGAGCCGGCCGCCGACCGCCGTGAAGATCACCATCTCGATCGACGGCACGATGCCGACCAGCGACGGCGACATGAAGCCGACCTGCAGGGTGAACATCGCCCCGCCGATCGCGGCGAACACGCCGGCGAGGCAGAACACGAAGATCTGGAAGTTCGCGACCGAGTAGCCGGAGAACCGCACCCGGTCCTCCCGCTCGCGCATCGCGACCAGGATGCGGCCCAGTTTGGAGTCCCGCACGAACATCGCGGCGACCACGACGCCGATCAGCAGCGCAGCGTTGACGAAGTACAGGATGAACTTCGCCTGGTCGGTGCGTATGTCCCAGCCGTGCAGGGTCCTGAGGTCGGTGATGCCGTTGACCCCGCCCGTGTAGCCCTGCTGGCCGATGATCAGGATGGTGGCGATCGCCGCCAGCGCCTGGGTGATGATCGCGAAATAGACCCCGGACACGCGCCGCTTGAACATCGCCGCGCCGATGATGAAGGCGAGCAGCGCCGGCGCCAGCACGATCAGGATCAGGGTCAGCGGGAACGAGTGGAACGGCTGCCAGAAATACGGGAGCTCGGTGATCTGGTTCCAGTCCATGAAGTCCGGGATTCCGGGCGTCGACTGGATCTTGGTGTTCTCGACCGACGAGGCCTCGAGCTTGAGGTACATCGCCATGCCGTAGCCGCCGAGGGCGAAGAACAGGCCCTGGCCGAGCGACAGGATGCCGCCATAGCCCCAGCACAGCACCAGGCCGATCGCCGGGAAGGCGTAGGTCAGGTATTTTCCGACGAGATTGAGCCGGAAGCCGTCGAGCGCGAGCGGGAAGACGGCGATCAGCACGATCGCCAACGCCGCCAGCGCCAGCAGGTCTTTTCGATCGAGGAAGGAGGGCGCGCGCGTCATTTGTCGCTCCTCAGCGGCGGACCTTGAGGGTGAACAGGCCCTGCGGCCGCAGCATCAGGATCGCGAGCACCGTCAGCAGCGTGATGACCTTGGCCATCGAGCCGGACAGGAAGAACTCGAGAGTCGACTGGGTCTGCGAGATCGAGAAGGCCGAGGCGATGGTGCCGAACAGGCTCGCGGCGCCGCCGAACACCACGATCAGGAAGGTGTCGACGATGTAGAGCTGGCCGGCGGTCGGCCCTGTCGAGCCGATCATGGTGAAGGCGGAGCCCGCGACGCCCGCGATGCCGCAGCCGAGGCCGAAGGTCAGCCGGTCGACCCGCTCGGTGTCAATGCCCACCGCGCCCGCCATGGTGCGGTTCTGCACGACGGCGCGGATCTGCTTGCCGAAACGCGAGCGGAAGATCAGCAGGAACACCGCGATGGTGATGAGGATCGTCAGGCCCATCACCAGCAGCCCGTTGATCTGCACCTCGATCGTGTCGGTGAGATTGAGCGAGCCCATCATCCAGCCGGGCAGCTCGACGCCGACCTCGCGTGGGCCGAACACGGAGCGATAGACCTGCTGCAGAATGAGGCTGAGGCCCCAGGTCGCGAGCAGCGTGTCGAGCGGCCGCTTGTAAAGGCGCCGGATCAGCGCCCATTCGACCGCCATCCCCAATAGTCCGGAGGCCATGAAGGCGAGCGCGATCGCGATGAAGAAGTAGATCGGGAACAGCGCCGGCAGGTAGTTCTGCACGACGGTGGAGCACAGCCAGGTCACGTAGGCCCCGAGGATCATGAACTCGCCATGCGCCATGTTGATGACGCCCATCTGACCGAAGATGATCGCGAGCCCGAGCGCCATCAGCAGGTAGACCGAGAACAGGATCAGGCCGGCGAAGCCCTGCATTGCGAAGATCGAGCCGAGATCGCCGAGTGAGTAGTCGCCGAACATCAGGTTCTCCACTTCCGCTTTCGCGGCGTGTCTCCAGGAGGAAGCTCGTCATGGTCCGGCTTGACCGGACCATCCATGTCGGGCGTGGAGTTCGACGGCCGGGATGGATCCTCCGGTCGAACCGGAGGACGACGCGGCGTTTGGAACGACGGGGCGGCGGCGCAGCCCCGTCGCGTCAACTCACTGATATCCCTTGGGGAACGGGTTCGGCTCGATCAGGTCCGGGCTCTCGTAGACAACCTTGAACTGCCCGTCCTTCTGCGCCAGGCCGACCCGCGTCTTGGACCAGAGATGGTGGTTCTCGTGAATCCGGACGTAGCCTTCCGGCGCCTTGGTGAACTCGATGCCCGGCGAGGCCGCCGCGATCTTGTCGACGTCGAACGAGCCGGCCTTCTCGGCGGTGAGTTTCCAGAGCCAAGGCCCGAGATAGGCTGCCTGGGTGACGTCGCCGATCACCGTCTTTTCGCCCCACATCTTCTTGAAGGCGGGGACGAACTCTTTGTTTTTTGGGTTGTCGAGCGACTGGAAATACTTCATGCAGGCATAGGCGCCCTCGATGTTGTCGCCGCCGATGCCGTCGATCTCGTCCTCGGTGACGGAGATCGTCATCAGCGTCTGCTTCGACATGTCGATGCCGGCCGCCTTGAGCTGCTTGTAGAACGCGACGTTCGAGCCGCCGACGATGATCGCGTAGATCACGTCCGGCTTCTTCAGCTTGATCTTGTTGATCACGGAGTTGAACTGGGTGTGGCCGAGCGGGAAGTACTCCTCGCCGACGACTTTCGTGCCCTCCATGAAGTTCTCGATGTGCTTGCGCGCGATCTTGTTGGAGGTGCGCGGCCAAATGTAGTCGGAGCCCAGCAGGTAGAAGGTTTTGGCGCCCTTCTCCTTCGTCACCCAGTTCAGCCCGGCGATGATCTGCTGGGTCGCCTCCTGGCCGGTGTAGATGACGTTCTTGGACTGCTCGAGACCCTCATAGAAGGTCGGATAGTACAGCATGCCGTTATACTGCTCGAACACCGGCAGCACCGCCTTGCGGGACGCCGAGGTCCAGCAGCCGAACACGGCCGCGCATTTGTCGTTGACAAGGAGCTTCTTGGCCTTTTCGGCAAAGGTCGGCCAGTCGGAGGCGCCGTCCTCCTGGATGAACTTGATCTTGCGGCCGAGAATGCCGCCGGCGTCGTTGATCTGGCTGATCGCGAGCTTTTCGGCCTGGACTGACCCGGTCTCGGAGATCGCCATCGTGCCCGTGACGGAGTGCAAAATTCCGACCGTGACTTCGCTGTCCGTGACCGCAAGACCGGTGGTGTTGACGGCGGAGGTCGCCGGGACGTCGGCAAAGGCGCTCCGCGGGAACATGCCGGCGAGCGGCGCCGCCGCCATGCCCATCAGCAGCTGGCGGCGCAGCCGCGATTGAAGCCCGTCGTCACGTTCCGCCATCGGTCCCTCCGTCGCCTGTGCCCCTGAGGGCGTCTCGCGAAGGTGAGCGGGATTTTGCAGCGCAGCATATACGTTGGTTGACGTATATCGGCTGTCGGGAAGCCCGGCCTATCGTGCGCGACGCGCGCGATCCGGCTTCTGGATCAACCTTTTACGGAGGCGGCTTCGGATCGGCAGGAGTCTTGCTTGTCGTAGGCGGCTAGGCGGGCGATGGGGGGTACTGGATTGCGCTGCGGCGACCTTCGGCCGAACGACGGCGGGTGCGCGGGTCCATGACAGCCCGGCTGCGCATCGTCCCCCTCCGACGTCGCTACAACCAGTGGGTCGGCGACGAGACCCTCGAGGACTACGCGCTGCGCTTCACCGCGAAGAGCGCGCGCAAATGGTCGGTGGTGCGGGTCGGCAACACGGCGCTCGGGGCGGTCTCGTTCCTGGCCCTGGAGGCGATCGGCGGCGCCATCACGCTCGGCTACGGCTTCGAGAACGCGCTCGCCGCGGTGCTCGCCGTCTCGACCCTGATCTTCCTCACCGGTCTGCCGATCGCCTATTACGCCGCGCGCGACGGGGTGGACATCGACCTGCTCACCCGCGGCGCCGGCTTCGGCTATATCGGCTCGACCGTCACCTCGCTGATCTACGCCTCGTTCACGTTCATCTTCTTCGCGATCGAGGCCGTGATCATGGCGCTTGCGCTGCAGCTCTGCTTCGGGCTGCCGCTCGAGATCGGCTATGTGGCGAGCGCGATCGTCGTGATCCCGATCGTGACGCACGGGATCTCATGGATCGGACGTTTCCAGGTCTGGACGCAGCCGCTGTGGATTGCGCTCCATCTCGCGCCGCTCGCCTGCATCGCGCTGCAGGACGACGCCAGCTTCGCCGCCTGGGCGGGGTTTTCGGGCGCCAACCCCCATGGCGGATCGCTCAACCTGCTGGGCGCGGGCGCGGCCGGCGCGGTCGTGTTCGCGCTCGTCGCACAGATCGGCGAGCAGGTCGACATCCTGCGCTTCATGCCGGAGCGCAGGACCTCCAACCGGCTCGCCTGGTGGGCGGCGCTGATCGCCGCCGGCCCGGGCTGGATCGTCCCGGGCGCGGCCAAAATGCTGATCGGTTCTTTCCTGGCGGTGCTTGCGCTCGGCCATAGGGTGCCGGAGAGCCACGCCGGCGAGCCGACCCAGATGTACCTCGTCGCCTTCGGCTACGTCACCGCCTCGCCGCAGGTCGCGCTCGCGCTCACCGGCGCCTTCGTGGTGGTGTCGCAGCTCAAGATCAACGTCACCAACGCCTATGCGGGCTCGATCGCCTGGTCGAACTTCTTCTCGCGGCTGACGCACGCCCATCCGGGCCGCATCGTCTGGCTGTTCTTCAACGTCGCGATCGCCGTGCTGCTGATGGAGGCCGGCATCTACAAGACGCTTGAGCACACGCTCGGGCTCTACTCGATCGTGGCGGTCGCCTGGGTGGGGGCGCTGGTCGCCGATCTCGCGGTGAACAAGCCGCTCGGCTTCAGCCCGAAGCGGATCGAGTTCAAGCGGGCGCATCTCTACGACGTCAATCCGGTGGGCGTCGGCGCCATGATGGTCGCGACCGCCACCGCCATCGCCGCCTATGTGGGCGCGTTCGGCGTCTACGCGCAGGCGCTGGCGCCGCTGGTCGCGCTGACGGCGGCCTTCCTGACCTCGCCCGCCATCGCGGTCGCCACCCGCGGCAAATACTATCTCGCCCGCAAGCCGCGCGCCGAATGGCGGCTGCGGCCGTCGCTCAGCTGCGCCGTCTGCGAAAACGCCTTCGAGCCGGAGGACATGGCGCACTGCCCGGTCTATTCGGGCCCGATCTGTTCGCTCTGCTGCTCGATCGACGCCCGCTGCCGCGACGGCTGCAAGCCGCAGGCGCGCTACCAGGCGCAGGTCGTCAGCCTGCTGGCCGCGATCCTGCCGGCCTGGTCGGTCGGCCGTCTGAACAGCCGGACGGGGCACTTCTTTGGCCTGTTCGCCACCATGTGCGGCGTGCTCGGCCTCGCGCTGCTGCTCGTCGACTTCATCGCCGCCAAGGCCGCGCCCGACGAGGCGGCGGCGGTCGCGGGCGCGCTCTGGGCGGTGTTCCTGCTGCTCGTCATCGTCGCAGGCGTCGCCTCATGGCTGTTCGTGCTCGCCCATGAGAGCGGCGAGATCGCGCAGGACGAAAGCTCGCGCCAGACCGCGCTGCTGCTGCGCGAGATCGAGGCGCACAAGCGGACGGACGCCGCCCTGCAGCGCGCCAAGGAGGTCGCGGAGGCCGCGAACCTCGCCAAGAGCCGCTATGTGGTCGGCATCAATCACGAGCTCCGCACGCCGCTCAACGCCGTGCTCGGCTACGCCCAGCTGCTCGATTCCGACGACGCGCTGTCGGCGAAAGCGCATCACGGCGTGCGCGTGATCCGCCGCTCCGCCGAGCACCTCGCGGGCCTGATCGATGGCCTCCTGGACATCGCCAAGGTTGAAGCCGGGCGCCTGACGCTGTCCCGCGACGAGGTCCGGACGCGCGACTTCCTCGCCCAGATCGCCGACATGTTCCGCCTGCAGGCGCACGCCAAGGGGCTCGACTTCGCGTTCAGCGGCGCCGAGACGCTGCCGCCGGTCGTGCGCACCGATGAGAAGCGCCTGCGGCAGGTGCTGATCAACCTGCTGTCGAACGCCGTAAAATTCACCGAGGTCGGACGCGTCTCGCTGCGCGTCGCCTATCGCAGCCAGATCGCCGAATTCGAGATCGCCGACACCGGGCTTGGCATCCGGCCGGAAGACGTCGGGCGGGTGTTCGAGCCGTTCGAGCGCGGCGCCATGACCCGCGCCCAGCTCCAGCCCGGCATGGGCCTCGGGCTCACCATCACCAAGCTGCTGGTCGAGATCATGGGCGGCGAGATCCTGCTCAGCAGCACGCCCGGGCAAGGCAGCGTGTTTCGCGTCAAGCTCATGCTCGCCCATGTCCCGAACGCGCGGCAGCCGGCCGCCCGGGAGGCGCGGGTGGTGGGCTATGCGGGCGAGCGCCGCACGATCCTGGTGGCGGACGACGACGCCGACCAGCGCAACCTGATGCGCGAGGCGCTGGAGCCGATCGGCTTCTCGGTCGTGGCCGCGCCGGACGGCGCGACGGCGCTCACGATCGCCGACGAATGTCCGCCGGACCTCGTCCTGCTCGACATCTCGATGCCCGGCATGTCCGGCTGGGAGGTCGCGCGGCGCCTGCGCGCGGCGGGCCAGACCGCGCCGATCCTGATGATGTCCGCCAGCATCGGCGACGCCGCCTCCCAGCCGGTCGAGCCCCCCGAACATGACGGCGCGATCGCCAAGCCGGTGAACTTCGAGACGCTGCTGGGACGCATCGAAACGCTGCTGCGGCTGAGCTTCCTCACGGAGCCGCGGGGGGAGGGGCCTGTGCTGGCGTCGCCCGCCGCGCCCAGCCGCCCCGCAGCCCGTCACATCGAGGAACTGATGCGGCTTGGCGAGATTGGCTTCGTCAGCGGCATCGAGGCCAAGCTCGCCGAACTCGAGACCGCCGAGCTTGGCGCGGGGCCTTTCGTCACCGCCGCGCGCGAGCGCGTCCGCGCCTTCGACCTGCGCGGCTACATGGCGCTGCTCCAGCGCGGGAACGCTCCGGCGCCGGCCGATGACTGACGCCGGCTCCCGCACCGTCGTGCTCGTCGTGGACGACAGCCCGGAGACGCTCGCCATGCTCAACGAGGCGCTGGAGCGAACCGGCGCAGTGGTGCTGGTCGCGACCGACGGCGACCGCGCGCTGGCGGCGGTCGAGCGCGTCGTCCCCGACCTGATCCTGCTCGACGCCGTGATGCCGGGGATCGACGGCTTCGAGACCTGCCGCCGTCTCAAGCGTCTGCCGGCGCTCGCCGATGTGCCGGTGATCTTCATGACCGGCCTCAAGGAGACCGACCGCATCGTCGAAGGGCTCGAGGCCGGCGGGGTCGACTATGTCACCAAGCCGATCGTGATCGACGAGCTGCTGGCGCGCATCCGCGTCCATGTCGGCAACGCCCGGCTGTCGCGCAGCGCCCGCACCGCGCTCGACACCACCGGCCGCTTCCTGTTCGCGGCCGACCGCCAGGGCCGCCTGCTGTGGTCGACGCCGCAGGCGAGCCGGCTGCTCGCCTCGGCGACCGCCGATTTCGACGCCGAATCCTTCGCGCTGCCTGAGGCGGTGACGCGCTGGCTCGCCGCGCGCAGCGAAGGCGGCGGCGAGCAGGCGTCGGCCACGCTGCTGTCGGTCGCGGGCCGCACCCTCACCGTGACCTTCGTCGGCCGCATGGACCGCGACGAGCTGCTCCTCAGGATCGCCGAGGAAAACGCCTCGGACGAGATGGCGATTTTCCGCGAACGGCTGGGCGTCACCGTCCGGGAGGCCGAGGTGCTGCTCTGGATCGCGCGCGGAAAATCCAACCGCGACATCAGCGAGATTCTCGGCATGAGCCCGCGCACGGTGAACAAGCATCTCGAGCAGATCTACGTGAAGCTCGGCGTGGAGAACCGCGCCGCCGCAGCCGCCGCCGCGGTCCGGCTGCTGCCGTAGGGCGTTGGCTTAAGCCGCGCGCGGGGCGGCGGCCTCGTAGGCTGCGGCGATGCGCAAAAGATCGAGGTCGCCGCGCGGCCGCCCGATCAGCTGGACCCCCATCGGCCGCCCGTCGGGCGCAAAGCCCGCCGGTACGTTGACGACCGGAAAGCCGGTCATCGAGCCCGGCGCCGCCACCTCGAACCAGCGATGGTAGCTGTCCATCGCGACGCCGGCGATCTCGCGCGGCCAGTCCTCTTCGACCGGGAACGGAAACACCTGCGCGCTCGGCAGCGCCAGCGCGTCGAAACGCGACAGAAGATCGAGCGCAACCTCGCGCCAACGCGACCGGACGAGCGCGGCCGTCGCGACGTCGTCGGCGGAGAGCTTCGCGGCTTCCGTGAGCTCCCACTGCAGCTCCGGCTTGAACGCGGCGTAGCGCGACGGATCCTGGCGATATTCGCCATGGCTCACCAGCGCCGCAAGGCCCCGCAGCGCCACGAAGGCGCGCCACAGCGCGGCGAAGTCGAAGGCGGGGAGGGCGGGCTCGATGCGCCATCCGGCCGGCTCCATCGCGCCGAGCGCCGCCTCGCAGAGCGCCAGCACGCCCGGCTCCATCGGCAGCCGCCCGCCGAGATCCCCGAGCCAGGCGATGCGCGGCCGCAGGGACTGCGCGCCGTCCAGCCGGTCCTCATACCGAAAGCCTTCATCGGCGCTCGCAATCGGCGAGCGGGCGTCGTAGCCGGCCATCACCGAGAGCATCAGCGCGAGGTCGGCGACGCTGCGCGCCATCGGGCCGTCGGTCGAGAACTGCCCGAAGAACGCGTCTTTCGCCGGCACGTTCGGCACCCGGCCGAGCGAGGGCCGGAAGCCGAAAATGTTGTTGAAGGCGGCCGGGTTGCGCAGCGAGCCGCCGAAGTCGGAGCCGTCCGCGACCGGCAGCATCCCGAGCGCGAGCGCGACCGCGGCGCCGCCGCTCGAGCCGCCGGCGCTGAGCGCCGGCAGGAAGGCGTTGCGGGTGCGGCCGAACAGCGTGTTGTAGGTGTGCGATCCGAGCCCGAATTCCGGCGTGTTGGTCTTGCCGACGACGATCGCGCCGGCGGCGCGGATGCGGGCCACGGTGAGGCTGTCCTCGTCCGGAACGAAGTCGGCGAACAGCGGCGAGCCGAAGGTGGTGCGCAGGCCGGCGGTCGGCTGCAGGTCCTTGAACGCGATCGGCAGGCCCGCGAGCGGCCCGACGGCGTCGCCCCGCGCGCGCGCCATGTCCAAGGCGCGGGCGTCCGCCAGAATGTCTTCGCGGCTCCGCAGCGTCACGATCGCGTTGTGGGTCAGGTTCTGGGCGGCGATCTGGTCCAGAAAGGCGCCCGCGACTTCGACGGCGGAGACCTGGCGGTCTCGCAGCATTTTGGCGAGGCGGGTCGCGTTCTGGCGGCAGAGCTCCGGCGCCGCGACGTCGGGCGTGACCAGGGCGCCGCTGGCGGCGAAGGCGGGGCGGGGGAGGGTCATGCGGTCCTCGTCTCGAGAAGACCCCAGAAATGCCTGCCCGCGGCCGGCCTGTCATCCCGCGATGTCAGGAAGCAGACGGCTAGGATGGCGCGTGAGGGCGCCGCTGACGGCGCATCGCCTGCGGATGGCGGAGGAGGGCGCATCGAGAGGCGTTCCGCCGGACGACGAAAGCCCGCCAGCGTTTTGTGCTGTGCGGGCTTTTTGTTTGTTTGGTTGCGGGGACAGGATTTGAACCTGTGACCTTCAGGTTATGAGCCTGACGAGCTACCGGGCTGCTCCACCCCGCGCCATGTC
>Ga0180219_1000279_pt1 | contig 48444 bp, 63 predicted proteins | sample eDN3rd30CBELigMG_FD_151338 | JGI IMG/M metagenome (GOLD analysis project Ga0180219, IMG submission 151338) | Enriched Miracle-Growth compost microbial communities from Emeryville, California, USA - eDNA 3rd pass 30_C BE-Lig MG (version 2)... ... | reverse complement strand
ATCAAGGCTTTGAAGAGTGACCGCGTCAGGATTCAAACCTGAAACCTTCTGATCCGTAGAGAGAAAGTCCACTCAAAAAAGCCTCATATTATTTTGGCATTAAGAAAGTTATAAATAATATTTAATTTAATATTCCTATTTTCGTTTCTTTTTTGTGATACTTTTTGTGATCAGCACTTTTGTATAAAACACTGATTATCACGTCCGTTTATTTTTAGGTCGGAACTTGTTTTCGGAAAACCCAAATATATAATTGGCGTTCACATTAAATACCTGGCAAATCTCTCTTATCTGCTTTACGTTAAAATGCCGGATTCCTTTGTAAATCTCAGTAATGGATTGCTTGAACATTCCTACCCTCTCGCAGAAATCCTGAACATTGTCGACCACACCTTTTTCCATGAGCGTGTCAATAATATCGAACACTGCCTGATCCTGGCGATTTTCAACTTTAGATTTTTCTTTTAGGTGCATACTACTTATTTAAAAATAAATGATAGGACTTCGACCCTATCCTTAAGTACCTGAATCGCTTTCTCCTGGTCAATCTCAAAATATTTAAACCCATAGATATTGTTATCGCATTTGGTACAATATTCTTCAGTATTACCTTCTCTTCCACATGGGCAATCCCAAACATCACGTTCTTTGGAAAGAATCCCAACTTTGCGCGTTGATCGAGTTCCAATTTCAGGAAACTCTTGTTGAATCAATTCAATTATCCGTTCGTAATCAATAATATCTGATTTTGAAAATGTTTCTTTCTTCAGAGTTGCAATTCTTAATGCTCCTTTCTTTTTGGCTATATCTTCTGACTTAATATAACTTTTAACTTTATCCAGATCAACGAGTCCAGCAGTTTCAATAAAGGATTTTAGTAAATTAATATGTGCTGTATTATCTGATTCAAAGAGCGAATCATAAATTTTTTCTGTGGCCACTTCAAAAGGCATCCTTTGAAGAAAGGATATTGATTTATTTTTATAATCGTCGCTAATGTCAATGCTTTGCTTACACGATATTTTAAGATTATTTAATAATAAATCTATTGTTTCCGGAATTCCTGAATCCAATAAAGGTTTTAGCGTTTCTACCTGACAATAATGGGTTGGATCCTTTTCTAGTTTATTTAATTCAATTATCAATTTATAGCTTGCATCGTAATAATCCGTATTGATAGCTTCATTAATATTTTGATTTTTTTGCACTGCCAGGCCCTGCTCAATAATTACTGCAGTACCTGTAGCAGTTATCATGAACATAGCCTTGCCCTTCCCGGAGATTTCATCCATGTCAATATTAAGTCCAATTATGCAATTAGCCCCAATTTGCATGGCGCTTTGGATTAGCTTATTTGTAGCGTCATCATAAAGTGATTGCAGCTGTCTTTGGTAGGTTCCCGATCTTCCGCCAAAGATATCGGTAAAAGATGCACCAAAATCGCTTAAAAAGCCCGTACCGGCTACTACATGGGCCGATACGGGTTTTAAATATTTTTTAATTTCAATCCCTTGAAGTGTATTTGTTGTTGTAACTAACATAAGTTGAATTTTGGTTACCAATCAGTTTTATTCGTGTTCCCATTTTGTTCCATCATGGAAGGCGACTTCAGTGACCCATGCCCTTTTTATGGTTTTCCCGTCTTTACTTAAAATATCCCAAATCCCATAATCCGAGTTTCCTGCACCCAATGGATCATCAGTAAAACCTCCTCCCAATCCTATATCAGAATAGCTTCCACACTCAGCTGGATCTCCAAAGGCATTTGTTCCATACCATCTAAATTTAATTGCATCAATCTTTTTCCCACTTATATTTCTATAGGACAATCTTACACTCTTATAATTAGAGTATTCCTTTTCAATAAATCTGGCAGAAGTTATTTTCACCGGTGAATCTCCGTCACCTGCTGTATCCAAATACGGATTTTTCATTTCGTTTGCCACAGGGACTTCCTTTTGATTCCCATTAGGTTCAAGTAATTCTGCGAAAACTATTTTATTAATACTGTCCTTTATATTTTGAGATAGCAAGGGTACTATATTTAGACCGACATCATTCCTAACCTCAAATTTTACAGGTCTAGGATGATATGTGTTATCTTCATTTTGATTATATGTTTTTATGGATATTCCATAATAATCCGCCCCCTTCCTATATGCTTCGATGTCATCTTTTGCTTTTATATCAAATTTCATCTCATGAGAATCTGTGCCACTCCCAATAATAGCTTTAGACTCTGTTTCAACTATCACAGTATATTTTTTGTTTACAATGGAAGTCGAACATCCTGAGATAAAAGCAATGAAAATTAAAATCAATAAAAACTTTCTCATAATTGTTGTTTTTTAAATTTTATTTGCACATATATTTAGTATTCATTAAGTTTGTACCCCAAAATACTTACGATGAAAGAGAAGACCAAGAAAGATAAAAAAGCCTTAAAGTCCAATAAATATCGCTCCAAAAAGCCTAAGAAAGAGATGTTAAGCGCTTCAAAAGTTCTTTCTGCTTTGCTATGGCACGTCTCTTAAAATCATCCTGTACAACTGCCAGACTCTTATTTTTTTGCTCCGCAATAAGTTCTAAAAGTTCATCCTTTATCGTGTGAACTAAAATTATCAGGGCCATATCTGACTCATTTTCCACTTTTGGAGCTTGAGCCATAATTTCATTTTCTTTAAATAAAGCATCATAATTTAGCTTATACGCCTTACAAAACTTCAATAAAAATGCCTTCGGTACTTTTTTCTTGTTATTAAGATATTCACTTATTTTCCCTTTTGAATAACCAATTTTCTCTGAAATTTCCGTTGCAGGAAATGCAAAATTTAAACTCTCAACAACTTCGATAAATCGCTTATTCATTGATTATAAAACTTTTATTCATGGCGAAAAAATATTTTTAAAAAAATTCCCTTTTTATTCCGTTATATTCCCTTTTGTTCCCTATCTTCGTATTGCAATACACAAAGATAGTAAGAAACCATGTACTATAATTATAGTGCCGAAAAATATAAATCATGAACGCACAAGATAGACTCCCATATTCAGAAAGACGGTCCATCAAGTTTAATGCGGACGAGATTGCAGCGATAAAAGCACACGTCGAGAAAACTGAAACTATTTCAAAAGCGGCGCTTGAAATAGGGATTGAAAGAACGGTTTTGTACAACATTCTTTTTAGAGGTACAGGTGCTGAGAAAACAGTAAAGCAGGTCCGAAAGTTCCTGAAAAAGCAGACTTCCAAGGCAAACCTTCCAAAATAATCGGTTATGACACAGCTTGAAGTAAACAACATATTAAAAGATGTGCAAGAAATGAAAGCATATCATCAAATGGGCTTGGCTAAATGCCAAAAAATAGAAGAAAAGCTGGCTCCGGTTTCTACTGGAGCCAGTAAAAAAAAGCCTAGGAAACCTGTGTTATCTGAGGAAAAACTGGCAAAAATAATAGCAAGGGCAAATAAGGGCAGGAATCTGACCCCTATCAATAAATAAAAAGTGAAACAAATGAAGAAAATAATCTTTTACCTGAATATCCTGGCCGATAACACCAGGATAGACAGCAAAACATTGTATGTCCTGGTGGAGTCCCACAGGACCGGTAATGGCACCATCCTGATTGAATTCATGAATCTGAATACAAAATTTGTCCGGGATGTAATCAACTGGGACCAGGTGTTCAGCCATGCAATGGAACGTGCGCGTATCAAATGGGCTGAGGTTGACTCTAACGAGCCATCGGAAGATGACGTCATAAATGAATTAATCGCTAATCATCAACTTTTATAACATGGACACATTGAACTTTTTACTCTCACCATTGATGGTGAAGATCTATCTGGCAGCATTATTTATCTATGGCCTTATTAAGGTTGCCCAGGAAGAAAAGAAGGATCCCAGAAATAAAGCAAAGGAGCCAGAAGATATTGAAGGCCATATTGCCGGCATACATGAATCAGAGACACCGGATCAGGCAATTGAATGGTACCAGAAAGGCAATAAGTATAACGCATTACGCTCAGAGGCATTCCTGGATAAAATGGTACAGCTCCATCAGGATGCAGCTCAGCAGAAGAGTCTCATAAGCAGTTAGTTTTGGTTGCGTCCCTGGATTTCCATCCGGGGACAATTGCCAAACATTATTTAATTCTTTCAATCATTCGGAAATGAAAAAAACAAAGATTAAAAATCAACTAGATCTAAATGACCTAAGTATGATATCTCAGATTTTAAAAGCTCTGTCTGAGTCAATACCGTCAACTCCAGATAAGGAGTCTGATAAAGCTAGAGAAGGAATATCAAAATCAATCCAAATTGCTAATCGACATCTGCAACGATTATTGAAGTAGGCTCAGCCTCAAAGGACTTTAATAAGGATGTATGTACAATCATTTGCGATCCATTTAAGGGGTCCTCATAATCACAAATTACAGCCAAGAAGCTTACATCCGGTCCCCCTTTGGGATTCCCTTGGCTGTCAATGTAATGAGTAACTATGAGTTTGCGCTTTGGCAAGTGTTTAAAAACTACAATACTTCCTAGTCGAGGTGCAAATTTGCCAGACATAATTTTTTGTTTTTGTGGTGAAAACAAAGATAAGGTTTTCCGGGATCCTTTTAAAAACCGGTCTTTTAAAAATAGCAGGTATGCCTTCACCTGCAAATTTGAAGGCTCATCATAAAAGCTGCTGGTCACTATTGTAGGTTGTTCCAGCAGCACACAGCGGAGTAGAGCAGTTGGTAGCTCGAAGGGCTCATATCCCTTAAGTCGCGGGTTCGATTCCCGCCTCCGCAACGGATCAAGTTCAGTTTTGGACTTCCCGCCTGTGTTTTCACTCTGGGCGGCTTTTACGGGAGAAATGGTTAACGGTGGTTCGATTCCCCATCTCCCACAACCATTTAGTAAGAGGGCGAGATCCTGACCGATGCCACAGTTGCAAATGAACGGCAAGTCAGAAATACCACGAAGCCGGAAGTAGTGGAAGCCCGCGTTTTTAAACAATTTTTTATGCAGATGCAGGAATCTTAGTAAAAAAATTAGGGACATCCCAGCGACGGACATCCCTAAAAAATAAATAAAGTGAATACAGCAAAATTAATAGAAAGTATTGAAGCGGACAAATTCCATTATTCTGAGATCGTAATAAACGACCAGGGGCATAAAGGTGTGCGCTTTTATTTGACACCAAATAAAGGTTTTGTCGTTGGTGAATACCATTTCGATATTGCCTCCATTGAAGCATATGGCGATTACTTCACTATTAATTTCATCTGGGCCAAAGTGCAGCATACCTATAATCCGATCACTCAGGAAGGTGGAGAGGACTCCATAGACGTGGATACCTCCCAGATGGCCAAGTTTGATGGAGAAATGGATTATACAGCAATATCGGACCACTACTATTACGAATTGTGGGAATACCTGAAAGAATACCTACAACCGGATTATTAATAAATAAAAAGTGAATACAATGGGAATTTTAAACATCAGGCCGGCCGTAAGAGGCGGCAGTAAAACAGTGATAGCCATTGCCGGGGTCAGCGGATCCGGTAAGACTTACACTGCATTGAAAATAGCGCGGGGCATGGTAAACAGTGCAAGCGAGATAGGCTTCCTGGATTCAGAGAACATGAGAGGATCTCTTTATGCTGACATCCTGGATGGCCAATTCCGGATAGCGGACCTCTATCCCCCTTTCTCTCCTTCCAGGTACGCATCAGCTATTAAAGAGTTCCAGGATGCCGGCGTAAAGGTCCTGGTAATCGACAGCGTCTCACACGAATGGGAAGGAGAAGGCGGTTGCGATGATATTGCCAATGCCAAAATGGGTAATAGTGAAATGTTGAACTGGGTGGGTGCAAAACGTGCACATAAAAGCTTTATGAATACCCTGTTGCAAAGCAATATGCATATTATCTGCTGCCTTCGTGCCCGGGAAAAGACAGACTTCAAAAATCCAAAGAAGCCGGTGAGCCTGGGTATCCAGCCCGTATGCGAAAAGAACTTCATGTTCGAGATGACTGCTTCCATCCTCATGGGTGAGGAAGGCAAGAAACAGACATTCATTAAGATGCCCGCTTTCCTACTCTCAGCTTTTGGTAATGGATCCGGATATCTGGGTGAAGAGACCGGCCGAAAGATCATGGAGTGGGTAAATACAGGCGAAAAAGAAGATCCCCAGATCACAAAAATAAAAGCAGAAATGCTCCAGGCTTGTGAATGGGGCCTGGGCGGTGTAATTTCCATCTGGAATAACCTTACCAAAGCACAAAAGCTCAAGTTGAAAGAACATAAGGAGATCTGTAAGGAGGCAGCCCTGGAATATGAACGCCAGCAAAAAGAAGCAGAGGAAACGCCTCAGGAAGCATTAAAAGACAGACAACAACAATCCGGTTCACAAATTAAAATGGAATTGCCATGACAAACAGCCACTACAACAGTTTAAATCATGAGCAGCTGCAGGATCTGTTCAGCCAGTTTCTGGTGGACCGCTGGAGTTATTCCAGTGTTACCGGCTTTGCCCGTAACGAGAAAGCCTTTGAAATGCAATACATCTATGGCATGTACGGCCGTAAATCAGCCACAGCCATTGCGGGCAGCGCCTATCATGCCGCCCTGCAGTTTTACTTTGAAAAAAAGAAGGAAGGCATCGAAGTAGATGTGATCACCCTTGAGCAGGTCGCCTTTGAATATATTGAATCAGTTGAGGCAAATAAATGGAAACTGCAGAAAACGACACCTACGGTGGAAGAGGCACAGCTGAAAGCAAATAAAACTGCCATAGCACTCATACGTAATTTCTACCTGGAAAAGGGTGTATATGAGGACAATATAAAAGAAGTCCTTTATGTAGAACTGGAACTGGAAGAGTTTCTGGTCGTAAATGGCGTAGATATACCACTCCCCTGCAGGGCCAAGCTTGACCTGGTGGTCCGTACCAAAGACGATAAGATCGCCATTGCCGATCATAAATCAAAAGCTACCTATACCTCAGATGATGAAGCAGCACTAGCCATCGGCGTCCAGGCCATTACGTATGTTTTGCAGTATGAGGCAGAATTTGAGGGATCCACGGTTGAAGAGGTTTGGTTCGTCGAGAATAAGCACTCAGCCAACAAGGACAAATCCCCGCAGCTGAAAAAGATCATGGTGGAGATTGACGATAATACAAGAAAGCTTTATGAAGCCCTGCTGTATGAGCCGCTTAAACGGCTGATTCAGGCCGTCAGGGATCCGGATTATATCTACCTGATCAACGATTATGATAACCTGACTGACCGGGCAGAACTGTATGAGTTTTGGGCTAAAACCCAGATCAGTGAGATTGAGGACTTCAATATTGCTGACGCTAAAAAAGACCTTATAGGTAAGCGTCTGAAAAAGATCAGAGACAGCTCCATCGCTACTATTAATCCTAAGGTGGTCCAGAGCTTTAAGGCCAACGCCAGCAAATTTATTCAGTACAACTTAAGCAGCACTAATATGAATTCTAAAGAAAAAATCGAACACGTTTTAAAAACCTTCTCCATTCCGGTAGAAGTTGCCCATACGTTTGAAGGATATTCTTCCAACACCTACCTTTTAAATATCGGTGCCGGTACCAAGGTAGCATCTATTCACCAGCATAGGCTGGATATCGCCAACGCCCTGGACGTGGCCAGCGTCCGTATTGCCAAGGATTTGGTGGTCCATGAAGGCAAAAGTTATGTGGCTGTGGACTTCTCTAAAAAACGAGAAAAGAGCCTTGATTATGATCCAAAAGATCTTCATGGCATGAAGATCCCCCTCGGAAGAGACAATTTCGGAAACGTCATTTATTGGGACCTGGAAAACAACTCAACCCCGCATGCACTTGTTTGCGGTGCTACCGGATCCGGTAAGTCCGTTTGCATCACTACCATTATTGAAGCGGGTAAAGCTGCCGGCATTAACACCATTGTCATTTTCGATCCCAAATTTGAGTTTACTGAATACCACAACGGCAAAACCATATTCGTATTTAGCCAGATCGAAGAGATTGAAGAGCAAATGAGAAACTTGATTGAGGAGATGCAATACAGGGTTAAGAACCGCATCCATGAAAAGACCTTGGTCATATTTGATGAGTTTGCTGACGCCGTGGCTAATTCTGCCAAGGGTAACGAACTGAAGATCTATGAGCGGATTGTAACCGGGTTCTATAATGATGGAAGAGAAAAGACCAAAGTGGAGTGTGTAGGCGAGCATAAATCCTTGGAGCAAAACCTGAAAATGTTACTCCAGAAAGGACGTTCTTCCGGTTACCGCGTTGTAGCAGCTACCCAGCGGGCCAGTGTCCAGGTGATCACAGGTGATGCAAAGGTTAATTTCCCTGTTCAGATCTGCTTCAGGGTGCCTAAAGAGACGGATAGCCGCGTGGTAATAGATGAACCGGGTGCAGAGGCGCTGGCCGGCCAGGGTGACGGCCTGATCAAATCACCTGAATACAACGATGTAGTTCGGTTCCAGGCATATTACACTAAACCCCAATTTAGCAAAGTTCATGAGTAAACTATTCTTTTTTGACGTTGAAACAACCGGTACCAGGCATTGGCGCCACTCCGTTCACCAGATATCCGGTTGTATTGAGATTGATGGAGAGGTCAAGGAATACTTTGACATCCGCTGCCAGCCTTACCATGCTGCAGAGATCGATCCGGCAGCACTGGAGATCTCCGGTACCAGCATGGAGGCTATTAAGGGCTATATGCCATTTAAGGATGCGTACCGCGTCATACTTAAAATGCTGGGCAAATATGTCAATAAGTTCAATAAAAAGGACAAGTTCTTCCTGGTAGGCTTTAACAACGCCTCTTTTGACAATCATTTCTTCCGGGCCTTCTTTGTCCAGAACCTGGATGATTATTTCGGCAGCTGGTTTTGGTCCAGCTCCATAGATGTGATGGTTATGGCCACCCAATACCTGATGCGGCGGCGCCATGATATGGTCAACTTCAAACTGATGACCGTTGCCGCCGCCCTAGGCATCAAGGTAGATGAAAATAAACTTCATGACGCCCAGTACGACATCGACCTCACCAGATCCATTTATAAAATAGTAACCGCGGGAAAATGAGGCTCAAACGAGACATATATAGCCACTTTAACAACAACATAAAATATGGCAATGCCGGTGATGAGGTAAAGCTGGTCTCTGAAGTCATTGTTGAAGGGCCTGACGGCAAACGCTACACAGTAAGAGGAGCCGATCTTGAAGACACTCCTTCAAAAATAGAGGAAGGCGACGACAAGAAGGCTAAAGTCGAAAAACAGCCCCCCGCTCCTGTCAAAAAGGTGACTAAACCTGTGGTACCGAGAAAAGCAACACCTAAAAAACAAAATTCACAACCTTCATTATTTTAATCATGGCAAAGAAAAAACAATTCAAAATCCAGGCAGCCGACCTTAAGAAGGTAATGGACAAGGTCGGTCTTGCCGTTAGCAGTAATCCTGCTATTCCCATTACCAAAAACATTCTGGTTCAAATCACCTCTACAACTACCGGATACATTACCGGCACAGACCTGGAGATGCAGATCGGTCACGACATTGCTGTAGATTCTGAAATCGAAGAGGCAGAATGCCTTATCCCTTTTGAACTACTCAATAAGATCATTGCTCTCAATAAGGGCGCCCTGATGACATTTGTTTTTGAGGGAAAAGGGCTATCCATTAGGACCGAGACGGATGATTACAAAATCAATGTTCTGGAGAAGGTCCAGGATTTCATTAAGCCGATGGAGTCTCCCAAAGAAAACATTGAAAAAACACTGCCTGATCTAACGGATGATCTGAAAAGGGCACTTAAAACAGTCAACAGAGATCAAAGCCCGGCTCAACCTGCAACGCTCAGAGTTCTACTGGACATTAAAAAGGACGGCGTTACCATTGCTTCTACTGATACCCACTATGAGGTATTTAGTATTACAAAGCCGGTAAAGCTAAAATCTGAGGTTGAGCTGCTTCTACCGATCAAGGTTATTAAAGCCATTGACGGACTGGAAGACTTTACAGTCTCCTGGGACGACAAAAAGGTGGCCATCAATGCCGCGGAGGTCACCATCATCTTTACGCGGCCGGAAGAGAAGTTTGTGAACTTCCGGGCTATTTTCCCTCCGGAATTTACCGCTAACCTGAAGTTTGATAAAAAGGAGATGCTCCTGGCCATGGAGAAGTGCGCACTCTCCAAGGACCGTTTCAAGGAAGCGGCTCTGGACCTAAAGACAGGTATTATTACAGCCAATGATATTGGATCAGGGATTAAAATCAATGTGCAGATGAATTCCATTGATTACTCAGGAAATGTTTCAGAGATCCATTTCAATGCAGATAAGATGAGTAACCTCCTTAACCAGGTCCCATATAATAATATAACCCTGGCTGTCCACCAAAAAGATCGTCCGATTCTATTCCGATCTGAGGAAGAAGCCGGTTATCTCGCGCTACTCATGCCCATTTCTTATTAACGCTATTTTTTAACCTTTCAAATAATACTCAAATGAGTTTCTTTCAAAAAATTTACGAACTGGCTGACGGCGCCGATCTGGCGATCAACATCAAGCGCAAAAACGAAAAACTGACTGTCAGCGTGCTTCCTTCCAATGCCAAGAACGTCACACCGGTAATTATTACCGGCACGCCTGAAGATCTGGACAATGGCTTCCTGGATACAGTCACCCGGCAACTGGAAAAAGCCGGTGAACTCCAACTGGAGATCGTAGCCAGCATGGCTAACGAAGAGGAGTGGCCGAAAAAAAAGGACAAGACGGCTAAAGAAGCCAAGGAAAAGGACAAACCAGCCAAAAAGACTGAGGCGCCTAAAAAAGAAGAGCAACCCAAACTCGAACACCCCTCATTATTCTAATTATGTCAGACAGTACAATATTCAAGATGATGTTACAGGGCTGCACACTCAAGCAGCGATTTAACCGACGTAAAACGCATTCACATTGCCTATACCATGGTAATGCACCGGTAAAACAGATTTCCTTTTCCGCCTTCACCCGGATAGAACCGCTGCTGAAGGAAAAGAAGGGTGTCTACACCTTGAACCTTAATACTGTCAGACAGCTGCACGGACTGCATGCAGCAAAAAAATTCTATAAACAGTTAAAAGCAAAAAACAATGGCACTAGAAGTAACAAGCCTGGCCAGAGAGTTCAGGTTCACCAAAAACAGCAAGACAACAACCCTTCCCGATCCCAACAAGGAGTTCACAGCCCAGGAGGTGATTCAGTTTTATTCTAATCAGCATCCGGAACTCACCACCTGCACCATCGACGGACCCAAGATTGAGGATGACAAGCAGGTCTACGAGTTCAAAACCACCATCGGCACCAAAGGATAAGTAATGAAGAAAAGAAAGAAGAAATGCCCCAAAATAAACAATTTTCACAGAGCGCTGGGAAGAATCCTGATAAAAGAACGCAGGGACAAACAAAGGTTCTCCGGAACCACAAGGCAAGAACGACTTTTACTGCCGTCTTCCCGGCTGCCCTGGGTTCAGTAAAATACAGGCAGATCAATGGATTTTTCATGAAAAAAGCTACTCATCCCGATGAATTCCGGGAGATATATGAAGGGGTTTCCAGATCTTATAAGTTAATCAAGCATGCTCCCAGGATTGATAAGCGCAAGCCAGAAGACATCCAGATGAAACAAATTCTCTCAAATGTCAAATCGCTTTTACCTGGTGATGCTAATGTGATTATCCAGGAGGACTATAAAAGCAACTTGTGTTTGAATATTTACAGAGCAGCTGACTGGAATTGTGGATGGTCCTGTTTTGCCGTCGGCAAAGTCCTCAAAGTACTCAGCCGTGAAGATGATTTTCTGCATGAAACGTTTTTGAGCTTTTTAAAAGCCTTTAGCAAAAGCACCGGTGTTGATTTATGGTATTACGGATTAATGGGTGAACAGATTTACAATCTCGATGAGCGAATAATGAATATAGATGACGAGGATGAGGACGAGAAATTAAAAAGGGAGTTCCTTAACTCAATTTATGAATACAGGCATGGAAAAGCGGCCATGTACGAAAAATTCCTAAAAAACCAGGATTCGCCCGATGATCCTAACGAGTTCATCGAATTACTTAAAGATTATAAAAAGCACCCCATTGCCCGGATTATCAGAAACGGGGTGGAAATTATCAAAACCGGCAAAAACATCACCGATTATCAGATGTTTCACCAAGACAAAAACGAATCATGCTATTTACCCTTTGATTTTGGATTCTGCATAGCCTGGTCTTTAACTGATGCCTTGGCTACAGAAACAGAGGAGTACCTGGACAGTTATTCAATGGAAGGTGTAGAGGAGCCACATCAATATCTGATGCTTAATGGCAAGAAAAAGACCGACCTGAAGGACTTTGAATCTAAGGACACTTTTATTGAGGACTTGCAGGACTTCTTTGACCAAACCTATAAAACCTTAAATAAAATCAAGAAATATGCTGAATGAGTTCACTGATAGTCTGCAACAGGATTACCCTCCTACCCTGGCAATAATGGTTTATGAAGGCCATAATGACTTTTATCTGGAGAGCCACGAAATCGTCAGTGGCCAGATCATGGAAGGTAAGCCATTAGCAGAAGAAACGATTTTTGGGATTGCGGAACTTTTTAAGGAGAAAGGCATCACCCAATGTAATATATCGGGCATCTTCCCTGGTAATCTGCTCCATTTTGAGAAACTCAATGGCAGCGATTATAATATGATCTGGTACAGACCGGCTGAGCAGCGAATAATCCATTTTTCAGAAAGCCTGTGTATTCCTGATGGCCAGGTTTGGGTACCGCCCCTGATCTACCAGGCAAAAGGCCGAACGCTCACCGTAATGGCCCTTGAGAGTGATGACAGGCCAGCTTTAAATACGATATTACTTAAACCTCCTTTTCATAATACGAATGGTGAACATGGCTCTGTATGTCTGGGGAGTGCTAAAGCAAGAAGGGAAAGTAAAAGGACCTTCGGATCTGAAATCGAATACTGGGAGACATTATTCTGGCAATCCAAGTTTTCACACCTCAGTGGAAACAACCCTACCAAAGGAAATTTAAATCTGATCTGGATGAACCAGGTCAGCAAAGGCACCAAGTTCCCCATGGATGAGTTGCTGCCTTCCAAATTAACGCTTAAAAATCTTTTATAATGGTTCACTTTACCGCGCAATACCTTTTAAATCCGACAAAATTAATATCAGTAGCCCTGGTAGGTGTAGGTGGTACCGGATCCCAGATGCTGGGACACCTGGCCAGAATAGACACCACCCTGCAGGCGTTGGGCCACCCAGGACTATATGTGCACGTCTATGATGATGATCAGGTATCGGAAGCTAATATCGGCAGACAGCTATTTGCTGAGCCGGATCTGGGACTCAATAAGGCCACAGTCCTTGTTTCCCGCCTAAATAGATTCTTTGGCCTGAACTGGGAAGCCCATCCGGAGAAATACGTTTGCCAGCTCAGGGCAAATATCATTATAACCTGTGTGGATTCTGCTAAAGCCAGGATTGAGATTAAAAGCCTGATCAAGTCTACCAAGGATGAGCAGGAACCGGATGAAAAGGCTTTATACTGGCTGGATATGGGTAACGGTTCAAAAAGTGGCCAGGTGGTTTTGGGTACGGTCAAGGATATTCAGCAGCCAAAATCAAAGCTGGAAACAAAAAAAGCGCTTCCGGATGTCCTTGATCTGTATCCTCAGATTAAAAAAGTAAAGGATAAAGATGATGGGCCCAGCTGCAGCCTGGCAGAAGCTATTAAAAAGCAGGACCTATTCGTTAATCCTATAATGGCCACTCTGGGGGCCGACATTCTCTGGAAATTATTCAGGGAAGGTATGATCACCAGCCAGGGATGTTTTGTCAATCTGGACACATTCCATGTCAACCCAATCAAGATTTTTTAAACCCTAAATATTATGCACTATGGATCCGCAATTAGAGAGCCTCCAGAAAAAATATGAGCAGTTGTTCACGCTGACACTCAAAATGAGGCAGAAACAAAAGGCCTTTTTCCAGTACCGGGCTAAACAGGACCTGGAATCAGCCAAAAGGTATGAGCGGGAGCTTGACCAGTTACTTAAGAAAGAGATCGAATTAAGAAAAAGCGGACAGTTAGAATTATTTTAAATTATGGCGAGGCCACTCAAAGACGGATTAGATTACTTTCCTTTTGACGTAGATTTTTTTGAAGATGAAAAGATCGAAGCAATCAGTGGAGAATTTGGGCTGAAGGGCGAATTAGCTACAGTCAAACTGCTATGTGCGATATACCGTAATGGTTATTTCATTGTGTGGAATGATCTGCTAAAAATGAAGCTCGCTAAGCGGCTTCCTGGTGTAAGCAGTGAATTGCTTGAACAAATAGTTTTACGCTTAGTTAAATGGGATTTCTTTGATGAAGGCCTGTTTAATTCGGATAAAGTATTAACAAGCGCCGGCATACAAAAACGTTTTTTAGTAGCAACTAAAAGGCGGGAAAAAGGAGCTATCACAGTTTTTGCTTGCAATAATGGGGTTTCTGTATACAAAAACCCTCTTACTGACGGCATTAATGATGACATTAGTACACAAAGTAAAGTAAAGGAAAGTAAAGTAATAGATACTAACGTATCTATCCCGACATCCGTCGGTGAGACCGCCCCCTCCCCTTCTTATAAATCGGTTGAAAAAACAAAAACCGGTATCTGGGAATATCTGAAAACCGGGCCCAAGGAAGCAGAGCCCTATGTCGACTTCTGGAATCTGTTTGCTGCAGAGAAGGGTGTACCCAAGGTTAGGGATATCACCAAGAAACGACGGCAAAAGCTAAAGGTCCGGCTCAGTGAGAAAAGCTTCAACTTCTGCAATATCCTGAAAATGGCCGGTAACTCAGAATTCCTGTTGAGCAACAGCTGGTTCGCTTTCGATTGGATAATCGAAAATGATTCAAACTATTTAAAAATCCTGGAAGGCAATTATCAATCTAAACCCACTACAAACCCGAAAGACGATGAGATCAGGCGAAAAGCAGCAGAGCATAAGCAGCTGGCGGAAAGACAGAAACAAAAGCTCCGTGAAGGTTGATGTGCTTCATGGCAAGGTGCCGCCCCAGGCAATTGATATCGAAGAGGCGGTGTTAGGCGCCATCCTCATGGAGCAGAGCGCACTGGATACCGTCCTTGACATCTTCCATGATCCGGAGGTTTTCTACAAACCCAGCAATGTAACGATTTTCAAAGCCATCCTGAAAATGTCCGTGGAGAACAAGGCCATCGACATGCTGACTGTCGTGGAGGAGCTGAACCGGACCCAGGACCTGGATATAGTGGGTGGCGCCTACTACATCAGCCAGCTCACAGCCAATATCGCTTCCACGGCCCACCTGGAGGATCACTGCAGGATCCTCTGGCAGAAGTCGGTACAGCGGCGGCTAATTGAAGCCGGTGGTCGCATCATCCACAATTCTTTTGACCCTGGCATGGATGTATTCGACCTGATAGATGATTCCGAGCAAATGGTCTTTGCCATCTCCACGGGCATGGTCAAGCAGAATTATCACGCCATCCAGGACGTGGGCGTCGAGACGATAGCCAGGGTGGAATTCCTGCGTAACCATCCGGATGAATTTACCGGGGTGCCCACCGGCTTCCCGTCCCTGGACAGAATTACCTACGGATGGCAGCCTAGCGACCTCATAATTCTTGCCGCGCGCCCTAGTGTAGGTAAGACTGCTCTTGCCCTTAATCTGGCCCGTAATGCGTCTAAAAACAACATCCGCAATGTACCAGTTGGTTTCTTCTGCCTGGAGATGAGCCGGGGACAGCTAACAGAAAGGGTGCTTTCCTCCGAATCTGAGATATTCCTGGATAAGATACGCCGCGGCAAAATGAACGATCAGGAGTTTTTAAAACTGCAGCAGTCAGCAGACCAACTGCCAAATATCTATTTTGATGACACAGCCTCCCTGAACATCTTTGAATTCAGGTCCAAGGCCCGGAAAATGGTCAGCAAAAACGGAGTGGGCCTGATCATTATCGATTACCTCCAGCTGATGGGCAGCTCCTCCGATTTTGGAAACCGGGAACAGGAGATCAGCATGATCACGCGTAACCTCAAGTCAATAGCCCGGGAGCTGGATATACCGATCATTGCCCTATCGCAAATGAGTAGGGACATCGAAAAAGGCAGTGGCAGAAGCGCTAAGCTATCGGACCTGAGGGAATCAGGTGCCATCGAACAGGATGCAGATTTTGTCGCTTTCCTATCCAGGGATGACTACCAGCAAAACGATCTCGAGAAGGATCCTGCCATTGCAGGCAATGCCAATTTCGATATCAGAAAGCATAGAAACGGCTCCCTGGAGAAGCTGGTATTCAAAACCGATCTCAGGATCCAGAAATGGTTCGAAGAGGATGCCTACAGGGATTATATGTCCAGGCACGGCCTGGGAGATGGCAGCTGGACCAAACTGCCGGCCCCCGATGGCCCCAGCCTCTTTATCCAGCAGCCGGATAATTTCGACAAAGAATTTGACGCGCCACCCTTTTAATTAATTTTTTAACCCAATATCAAAAACATGCTACCAGTAGATTTTGAGGGAACAAACCTCACGCTGAATAAACCGAGTGAAATGACCGACGAGCAGTGCCAGTCAGTCAAGGCATTTAAAGGGATAGACCAGGAAGGGTTCCCCTTTATACTGCTGGCCTTCAAACCTAATTACGAGGATATAGAGGCCATTAAAGCCGGTAGGCCCATCATGCTGAAAATTATTACAGCAGCAAGCATCCCTCCCGTGGCCATGTATACTTATGACGAAAATTTTAACGCAAATGAATGAACTAATCTTAATCAAAAGAGGCCTATATGCAGGCCAGAGGGCAATGGCAGAAAGAGTTCTTGCCCAGGACGGACTCAGGTATAGATGCCTGATAAACGAAAAAATAGTGGGCATAAAGCCAGGAGATGCCAGTATCCTGCCCCCCAGCCATCCAATGTATGTACAGCAGGCAGAGCTGCCAAAGGAAGTACCTAATAATGAAATGTTGGATAAAGCCCTTAAAGCAGTCGTGGAAGTCATTGCCGCGGCTAAGATCCAACCAGAACCTGATAAGGTTATTCCGGTCCCGGAAATCGTAAAAGAGCAGAGCCAACCACAAAAAAGAGCGGGCCGGACCAAAAAGGTAATCCAGAAAACAATATCAGCTAAACCTAAACAAGTCGAACCTGTTTTGCCGGAATTCGACAAAACGAAAATGGATATCGTTATCGATTTTGACGGCACCGTAGTAGCTCATGCCTTTCCTAAAATTGGAAAGGATATCGGAGCGGTACCGGTACTCAGGGAACTGGTAGAAAATGGCCATAGGCTGATCTTATTTACCATGCGCGCTGATATCGATGAGCCTATTATCCACGAGGGACAGATAACAGCAGGAATTGGTAAGCACCTAACCAGGGCGGTTGAATGGTTCGCCGAAAACGGTATACCCTTGTATGGCGTCCAGAGCAATCCCAGGCAGAAGAGCTGGACCACCAGCCAGAAAGCTTATGGCCAAATCATCATTGATGACGCCGCCCTGGGATGCCCGCTCAAATATGACTCCAGGGTATCTCATAGGCCTTATGTGGATTGGACCAGGGTCCGCCAGATCCTGGTTGATAAAAAGCTGATCCGCAAAAAAGAATCTAAAATATTTTAATCGCCAAAGGGTATAACGAATCGTTACCCCCCCTTTAAATCACTAACAATGCCAGCAAAAAGTAAAAAACAGAAAGAACTGAACCTTTTTCAGATGATGAAAGAGCTAAATGACCAGGACAAGAAACTGCAGGAATCGGGAATAGCAGTAAACGAGGGTAATGCCAAATTGGTGATTTCAAATGCCATGGTGACCGCTAAAACCCATCCCGGAGGCGGCGTGGTTTCCATGGGTGTCACTGGCCGGACCTTAATGGATATCATGACACCTGGCCCAACAGGCAAAAGTTCCAAAATATGCATCCTCTGTGTTATCGACAAGGCAGCGTATGATGAGTATAAAAAAGACAATGGTTTTGAATAATTGATTGAAATAGTAACCATATTGTTTACTTTTAAAGCTAACTTTAGCAAAAAGGAGGTAAAAATGAAATAGCAAACAATGAATATTCACTTTTTTGGGGCGGTATCCTTTTAATTCTCGTGGAAAATATGTTTTAACTCCGCCCCTAATTTTTAAAATCTTCAAAAATTGATTATGAACTTAAAAACTTTCGACGCTATTACAACTCCAAATCGGGCAAAGAGCGTCAGCCCGAAGATTACAATTAATACCAAATCCGGATTATTGAGCATCAACAAGGGAGCTGTAGAATTATTAGGCCTCAAGGAAAAAGATCAAGTAACCTTTCATCAGGATGAAGAGGAGATCACAGACTGGTATATTGAAAAAGTAAAAAGCGGGGGATTTCCCATCAGGAAAAACAAAAATGCTACTAGCCTGGCGTTCAATAACTCATACCTGGCTAAAAAGATTTTTGAGTCAGTGACGTGTAAGGAACAATCTGCATCTGTCCTGCTTGCAGGGAAACCCACCAAATTGGGCAGCAGAACATTATATGGACTATTAACTAATTCCCTAATTAATTAATCAAAATTCGAAGATGGTATACGGATATATACGCGTTAGCACCGACAAACAAGACACAGAAAACCAGAAATCCGGAGTGATACTTAAAGCAGAGTCACTGGGTTTGTCCATCGACAGCTATATCACCGATGACGGCATTTCCGGTACGAAGGAGCCTGAAGAACGTAAGCTTGGCAAACTTCTGAAGAAAATTAAAGAGGGCGATGTGATTATTACCTCTGAATTATCCAGACTGGGCCGTAAGCTTTTTATGATCATGCGAATCCTGGAACACTGTATGAATGTCGGTGCTAAGGTATATACCGTAAAGGATGGGTACGAACTAGGAGACAATATTCAAAGCAAGGTCTTAGCTTTTGCTTTTTCTCTGGCCGCCGAGATCGAGCGTAATATGATCAGTGAACGCACCAAAGAAGCGCTAAAACGCAAAAAGAACGCGGGCATGATCTTAGGGCGCCCAATAGGCCGGACCCGGGATGGTGGCAATCCTAAATGCGAAAAGAACCGGGACAAGATTATTGCCCTCCGAAAACAAAGGGTTTCCATATCAGCCATTGCCAGAATCATCAAAGTGCACCGACTTACATTATCTGCATACCTGGTGAGTTCAGGTCTGGAGGCGTCTAAAAAGACACCTATTCAAAAACAGGCTATCCTTGAGCCGCACCGGGAAATCGTTAAGGATGCCATTCAAAATGGCCTAAACTATAAAGAAATTAGGATCCGATGCAATAAGCAACTGGACCTGGAACTGTCTGAATCATCATACCGCACTTTCATCTCTAAACGGGTGGAGCTATATGATATGTTCACGGAGATCCACCAGGGAATCCGGATAAAGGCAAATGGAGGAATGAAAGTAAATAAAAGGTACGCTTCATGAGTAATAAAGAAATATACCAGCAGATCCAGCAGCTTAGCAAAATCCTAGGCTTTAAGGTTCCTATGAATGGATTTCTAATGATAGTCTTTGGATACCCGGTTATTGACATAATTGCCTTATGCGAACGCCTTGAAAAAATTCATCAATCTCCGGATAAAAGTCTCGAACAAATGCTGCAGGAGCATTATGGCCAGCAAGCTGTTGATTTATTAAACGGGATTATTTAATTAAAAATAATCACTCTGCCTTCGGGCACAAATCAATTTAAAAAATGAGAAAATGGTATACACAGGTCATAGCCAAAGACCCTAAAACGCAGGAAATTAAAATTTGGGCCGGTCCTTATATTGAAGCGCCCACTCAGAAGCTCGCCCAGGAGTATTGTGAGGCAAATGGGCTGGGTTATGTCCAGGTAACTCCTACCTGGGTAGTTGAAGAAATTGATGAGGAGACCGATAATATTGAAGTATTTGAACACCTCAATTAATAATCCATGGTTATTGTACCCCTAAATATTGCCACTGTTATCGCATTTTCTGTTATGATAATCATAGCGGTGGCAACATTTTTTAAACATAAAAAATAAATACGATGCTAGTAGAAAACTACACTAAGGTAAAAGAGCTAATGGCGGAACTTGATCGGTGCAAGCAGAAACTCGAAGAGTGGGAAGATTGTTTTATGGTAATCCCTACAAAAACGGGGTACCCGTCGGATATTGATAGGATTGTAATGAATTCTGATTGCCAACACGAATTAAATGATCAGACAGAGGCTTTTATCCGTAGCTGTCAGATTTTCTATAAAAAACGAATTGCGAGCATCAGGAAGCAGATTACGTTTTTATAATCGGCTCCGGCCCCAAAAAAAAGAAATGAACAATACATTTAAAAAAGGAGACAAAGTAATTATGGAAGGTTGTGCAGAATCAACCTTGCCAAAGTATAAAGGCAAAATTTGGATCTGTCAAACAGATAGTTACATCGACAAAGGCGGAAACGAGGTTGTTTTCCTGGAAGGGTTCAGCGGGTGTTTCTTCTGCGGTTATCTAAAACCCTATCTCAAAACTGATGAAGGTATGATACCTGCCTCCCTTCAGGTTGAAGCTCATCGCCAGTCTATGGTGGAGGGTGTGCATGAAGAGGTTGACCGGCTGGCGATGGCCATAGCCAAAAAGCCAATTGCCGAACAGGCGGAAATCCTAAGAACCACCAGACAGGCATTATTAACCATTAAAGAAGCAGCAAAATAATTGAAAGCCCTGGGCAATCAGCGGTTTTTCTGAACGTCTGGTGCCTTTCAAACTAAAAAACAGTAAGAAACGATGAAATCAGCAATGCAGATCGCAGGCGAACATAAAATCGGCGACCAGCCGGAAGGTATCGGCATCGTAATAGGCGCCATGCTTGAATATGGCGAACAGGAATTTAACCGGGGCAAGGAGGCTGGCGGAAAGGAAATATACGAACAGGCATCCCTGGCCTATGTAACCCAGAAACGCCTTTTGGCTGCTAAAGATGAAAAAATCAGGCAGCTGGAAGCAAAACTGGAAACAATTAAAAAGACAGTTCAATAAAAATGAAAGCATTAACCATAAAACAGCCATGGGCATCGCTTATCGCCCATGGCATCAAAGATGTTGAAAACCGAACCTGGAAAACAAATTACCGGGGACGGATCTATATTCATGCATCAACTCCAAGGAAGTTTAAAGTGGATTTGACAGATGACCAGACCAGATTAGCCCTGCCTGTACTCCAAACAGCAATGGAAGGGACGATGGCATTTGGTGCTATTATCGGCGAGGTAGATATCGTGGATTGTGTTCTTAATCACCCTTCCATTTGGGCAGAGAAAAGCATGGCATCAAAGGATTGGCAAAAGGAAGGTAATCTGTATGTCTATAATTGGGTACTCGCAAATCCCGTTCTGTATGATGAACCGATCCTGGAAGTAAAAGGTAAATTGAGTTTTTGGGAATTTGATGTAGCCTGGTAATGAAAAAAAGTAATTCCATATCATTCACCCTCGAGCAGCTCCAAAAAAAACCTTGTGCCGCGCTGAACCCTGAATTATTCCAGGAACAGGAGGAAATTTCCAAAAAACGTACAAAAGTTTCCAAATACCGTAATAAAAAGACGGAATTTGATGGAATTGTGTTCGATTCGGCTAAGGAAGCCACCAGGTATAAGGAGCTGCTCTTATTACTCAAGGCCGGCGAGATCGGTCATCTGGAGCTCCAGGTGCCGTTCGAGTTAAATGAAGGTGGTACCCATTCCCTTAAGTATGTGGCTGACTTCGTTTACCTGGATGCCAGGACCGGTCAGAGGATCGTGGAGGATACCAAAGGGCACAGGACCCGGGAGTATCTTAAGAAGCGTAATCTGATGAAAAAAGTCTTTGGGATAGATATTTACGAATCCTAATCATCTTATTTTATATGACTTATATTTATGTCTTCCTTCATAAAAAATCCTAATTATTACCTTTTCACCTTCATTTTTATTACAACAAGGTATATGATCTGGGGCATTCAAAATATAATGCCCCAACAGTCCTTTATGTACCGTAATTAAGACTTGATGACCCGTCAACGGATCAAGACCATCTAAATACCTGTTTTTCCTGTCAAACCTTTCGAAATAAAAATAAGTAACAAAATAAGGATCTGGATTCTTGGTGTAAAAGGTCAGCAAAGTTTTATCAGGCGTGAAGGGATCCACGTTATAACTAACATGTATCTTACGCCCTTTAAAATACCTGATTAATCCTATAAGTGCTATAATAGTTGACAAAACAGCTCCATACATTCCAATATAATCAGTAGTAGTCATAAACATTAATTTTAATCAAATTTAGTACTTTTGTTGAAAACTAACGAATTATGTCCACTCCAATAGTTATATCAATATTAGCACTGATTGTTGCTCTAATTCTTCCTACAATAGCAATCTACAAATTTTTTATAGAAAGAAAAATATATGCGGACATTCATGATGAATATGATATGGATCCTTATTCTGGTGATCAAATATCCAAAGCAATAATAGTCCTGTCTACTAAAGGATCTAGCCCAATTTATTATACAGATTTTCGGGTTCTACAAATAGATGAATCAGGGAAAAAAACTGAAATAATAGATATAAACGATTTAATTTTTCCTATGGTATACCCAGGCGTAATTTCAAATTCACAACCAAAAATTATAAAAAATCATGGATATGGCGTTTTCCCAGAAAAAACTGAAGATGGAAAAATAATAAATTATGCAATAGAGTTGATGATCACTGGAAACGAAAAAACTACAATTATACCACTTCGCAAACGAAAATGGCCGAAGGTGGAATATGTATATACTGGATACCCCGAGGTTGAGGCCCCAGATGAATAATTAAATAATTACAATAAATAACCGATATGTTTACTATTTTTGTTGTAAACAATACGGTTACTCGTGAAAAACCTTTCTGCCAAACACGAACTTTTTTGCAAAGAATATGTAAGCGATAAATACCTTAACGCCACAAAGGCCTATAAAGCAGTGTATAAAGTTAAAAGCGAAAACACTGCTGCTGTAAATGCGCATAAACTGCTAAGAAATGCTAAGATAAAGGCCAGAATCGATGAATTAATGGCTGAAAGGGCTAAGAGACTGGAAATTACTGCTGATGCCGTACTAAGAGAAGCCTGGGCTGTTGCCAGCGCCCGTATTACTGATTTCGCCAAAATCAGGACTGTAGAAAAAACTAGAATTGTAACTCGAGTTAAACAAATTACTGAAAATGAGAACAATGAGGGTGATAATGAAAATAAAGGACCACAATTCGAGGAAGTAGAAGAAACCTACCTGGAGCAACAGATTGAAATTCTCGATACAGACCTGATTGACCCGGATAAGATTGGGGCGCTTTCTTCCATAAAGCCATGCAAGGAAGGAGGTATTGAGTTTAAAACCTTTGATAAAGTAAAAGCCATAGAGCTAGTAATGAAGCATAAGGGTATGTTCGAGATCGACAATAAGCAGAAAACTGAAAAAATTGTGGTGGGTTATACTCCTGTCGATGAGGAGGAAGACGATGAATAATGCAGTATGAGTTCCATCCATATCTGTTTAATCCACTGTACTGGGTGATCCGTTGGGCGATGGCCCAGGACGATATCCGTTTTATTTATGTCTATGGAGGATCCTCAGCAGCTAAAACCTATTCGATCACCCAGGCGCTGACAGTTGAAGCGGTCCAAAATAATGCCTCATCGATGATCCTTAGAAAATTTGGGGTCGATATCGAGGACAGCGTTTATAAGGATTTTAAAGAAGTGGGTGAAAAATTGAAGGTTGACGAGGTACAGGCACCAATTAAAAGGCTGATTCGCTATAGCAATGGCGCTGAGCACAGATTTAGAGGGCTTGACAACTCCGAGAAACTAAAAGGACTTAAAGGGTACAAATACCTGTACTATAATGAATTTTCGCTCTTTGACAATGCAGACTTCGGACAGGGTAAGAAGCGTTTACGCGGGATGCCCGGTCAGAAGATCATCTGTGACTGGAACCCGATCATAGCCACGCACTGGATTAAAAGTGAAGTGCTGGACCTGGAGCAGTGGCACGATATCCATCCCGATGTCCAGGCTCCTACCAAATATTGCCGCCTGGATCCTGATTACTCTTTTATCCGTATAAACGAAACCGGGAATGCCTTATTGATCAAAGTAACGTACCGGGATAACTTTTGGATCGTTGGCCATCCCAAAAAGGGATTTGGTTACCTGGATAAACACGTAATTGCCGATTTCGAATATGACAAGATCCATAAGCCAAACGATTACCGCATTTACGGACTGGGCGAATGGGGACTGGTAAGGACGGGTTCCGAGTTCTGGAAATGCTTTGACGAATCTAAACACGTCAAAGTGGTACCACCCTACCGGGCAGGACCTATCCATATTACCCTGGACAATAATGTCCATCCCTATGTTACCATCAGCGTATGGCAGGTGGATACCAAAAGGCGGAAAATAAGGCAGATCATGGAGTTTCCCTGTAAATACCCCAACAATACCGCTGCCAAGGCGGCAAAGGTGTTTTCTGAATGGCTGAGGAAAATAGGATTTATCGATAAGATCTTCATATATGGGGATCCATCGGCCAAAGCCAAAAGTACAGTGGATGACGAGGGCCGCTCCTTCTTTGACAAGTTCTTTGGCGTATTGCATCAACAAAGGTGGGTAATAATTGACAGAGTACAGAAATCAGCGCCCCAGGTATCCATCTCTGCTGATTTTATCAATGAGATCTATGAATCCAATCTGGATGGATGGTCCATTGAGATTTCCCAGACTTGCCGGACCAGCATTGATGATTACTGCATGACCAAGGAGGATATGAACGGGCATGTATTGAAGAAACGAGTTGAGGACAAAGAGAAGGGCATCTCATATGAGCCACACGGCCATTTTAGCGATGCCAAAAGGTATTTTATCATAACCATCCTGAAAAGGGAATATTTGATCTATAAAAATAAACGTAAACGACGCCGGTCCACAGCGGCATAATCATAAAGCCATGATACTTAACATTGATGACATTAAAAGAATCCTGACCGAGAATCCTAATAAGGACCTGGTACAGAACGCCAAAAAGTACAACAAGGCATTGAGAACCCATTTTTATGGAGAGGACCTGAAAGGTGTGCTCCGTAAAATAGATGATTTCGAGACCGACGTCCTGCATAAGCTCCGGATACAATATGCCACTGCCAATAAAGACCTGTTTAACCGTCTATCCCGGCCCATGGATAAAGTCTATACCGCCAGGGGCGGATCAGTGTACTATAACCTACCCGAAGCCGGCGAAAGAAAGGCCCGGCAACTGCTATCCGATATTGGCGGCGGCATCTCCCTTAAAAAATGGATGGAAACGAACTGGATGCAACATTATAAAGATGATCCGGCGGGGTTGATCTTTATGGAGATCAAACCTAATCCGGAAGCTGCCCGCCTCCAGAGCCAGGGTAAATCATTCGTTTACCCCACTTATAAGTCTATCCAGACCGTTTTCGATTACCTGGTGAATGGCCAGACAGTTGAATATGTTGTTTTCTCCCTGGATAAAAAGGATTTAAAGGCTATGGGCATCACAGAAGAGGGCCAATATTACCGCGTAGTAGATGATTCTGCTGATTATATCGTAAAACGCCAATCTGGCGTAAACACACTTAAAAACGGCACTGAAGTCATTAGTGAATTTGCCATAATTGAAGAACTGACCCTTCCAAACTACTTTACACAGGTGCCCGCTATCCTTTGTGGCAATATTCCGGATACAGAACATAACCAGGGCGTGATCTCCATCTTTGACCCGATCATTGAGCAGGCAAATAAGTTCCTGGTGAAAGGATCCATCAAAGTCACCCACGACTTCATGCACGGCTTCCCCAAATACTGGGAATATGCCAATGATTGTGATAAGTGTGAAGGGACTGGATGGGTTGAAGCCCAGCAATGTCCAGAATGTAAAGGATCAGGCCATAGGCCCATGACTAAGGTCAGTGACGTTCATTTGCTCAATCTCCCCCAGGACAAAAACGATGCGACTATCACGCCACACGTAGGAGGCTATATTGAGCCGTCCATTAACTTCCATGAGATTGCCGTGGCCGACCTCTCCATGTTAGAGGATATCATGGCTTATACCATCTGGGGCATGGTACCCAAGATCCAGACCAACGGAATGTCTGTCAGCAAAGATGGTCAGACAAAGACGGCTACTGAAGCCTTGACAGATATCAAGCCTCAGGCCGACCGGTTACTTACCATCTCCAGTTATGCCGAAAAGGTCCATAAATTCTGTATGGATAGCATTATCCGGCTCCAGATCGACATAAACTACTCCGGCGCCTCCGTGAATTACGGTACCAGGTATATGCTGGAATCTCCGGAAGCCCTCTGGGACAAATACCAGAAAGCTAAATCCAGCGGTGCCAGCGATACCGCTCTGGATGCCATGCTGGTTGAATACTACGAATCGGTGTACTTCAATGACCCCATAGAGCTGGCCATTAAGGTAAAACTTATGAAGGTTGAGCCAAATATACACCGGACAATAGAGCAGGTAAAAGCCCTGGGCTATGATGAGGACTACTTAAAGCGCAAAATGTACTTCGGAGACTGGAAGCGAACCCTTACCCAGGCCATGCTGATCAGCTTTACCAGCGATCAGTTAAATGATCAGCTGAGTGCTTATGTCTCTGGCATTACCTTGCCTGAACCTGAAGAACAAAAACGACTGACCGCTTAAATTCTTTTTCTAACTTAAAAACAGTTTTTATGACCACCCAGAAAAAAGCCGCTAAGACGGCCAAAACGACTAAAACCACAGTCAAGGATCCTGTAATATCTGATCCTATCAACAACGAATCTGATATTGATCAGGATTTGGATAACAGTGGTGATGATGACGACGACGATGATTTCGACGCATCTGAAGGCTCAAACGAAGTTCAAAAGAGCGAAGATGCTGAACATCCCAAAAAGAAGGAAGCGCCTTCTAAGCAGACCACCCAGAAAAAAGCCGCTAAGACCGACCCTAAGCATTATGAAGAATGGATGGTTGAGATTAAAGAGGGTAAAGCCAGTAAGCTGAAGAAATTACGGGATAACGTAAAAATCAGCGATGAAGAGGCCGACACCCTCAACCATGGTGCACTGGGACAAGGAAATGCCTCCAGGCACGTTATGTATTTTAAACCTGGCCAGGATTAATAAAATCAGCCCATTGTTTTCTTAGCCATAAACACGCCGGGATGGAAGTAGCACCAGCCCGGCAATTTTTAAACACAAATTATTGATTATTATGCTTAAGGTAGAAACCATTCAAAAACTGGCTAAAATAGCCAAAATCGATCCCAAGACGCTGGAGACAGCAATCAAGGATAGTGAGGAGAAGGATGTCGATATTTCCGACGCTCTTACCGTCCTGGATGACAAAGAGCTGGAAACGCTCAAGAAAAATGAATACAAGGCCGGAAAGGAAAAAGGCCTTGAAATGACCATCAAAGAGGTGAAGGACAAACACAACCTGGAATTCACCGGAAAATCCCTTGATGACCTTCTGGAAGCCCATAAAGCTAAAGCTCTGGCAGACGCCAAGCTTAAACCAGATGAAAAGGTCGCCGAACTCGAGACTAAATTAAAAACGGCCCAGGCAACCGCTACTGAATTACAGGCTAAACTGACCGAGAAAGAAACTGAAGTTGGGACCATCAGGACCAATTCAGAGCTATTCAAGTATATCCCAGAGATATCAAACGAAAATGGCCCATCATTCGACCGTGAAGAGATCATGACGATGATGAAGGCCAAAGGTTATGACTTTAAGATGGAAAACGGTGCACTTGTAGCCATGAAAGATGGCAATCCTGTTACTGATAAGATCGGTAACGGTGTACCAGTAAAAGACGTCATTACAGGTTACCTGAAGGAAAGGAAGTTGATTAATGAAGCTCCCGGAACTCCTGGCGGCCGCGGTGGCAGTTCCTCCGGTGCTGCATTTAAGCCAGGTAAATTATCTGAAATCAAGGCAAAGTTTGAAAGTGAAGGTAAATCATTCCTTGGAGGCGACTTCAGCCAGGCTGTAGCAGCAGCTGTCAAGGATAATCCTGATTTTGATATGGCAGGATAGGCAACCTCATTCATACGTTAAAAGCACTGGAAAATTCCGGTGCTTTTTTTATTTACAAATTAATTTGGCCATCAATAACCATTTCGTTTACTTTGTATCTGCAACAAGGCCTCAACTGGTATCCCAAGGTACGGCGGAGCTTTTGAGGAAAGGGCAAAAAAGAAAAAATAGGGTCCAAGGTACTGGACCCGGGGGATTCGCCCAAGGTGCTGGGCAACTTTGAAGAAGGAAGGATTTCCTGATTCACATTTTTAAACTAAAATGGCAAATTTTGATGTCTCAAACCTCTTAACAGCGCAAACCTTAGTCGCTAAAAAGTATGCTCAGCCGGAAATGAGAATGAAGCCGGCCCCCGCATTTCAACTCTTAACAGGTAACTCCAACTTTCTAGTTGTGGGTGCCGAAACTCTCCGAACCCGTGACGATCGCGCTATCGAGGCTCATCTCTTAAAGCGAACAGTCCGGACTCCAACTGCATCCAGAACGTACAACCACACAGGCACAGTGGATGACTCCATGAAAGTAGACCTGACCTGGACTACCAAGGTAGATAAGTTCGCTATTTCTTTAAAACTCCTGGACAAAAACATCTTTGATTTCAACACCGTTCTGGCAAACAAGCTTGAACAGGCCTGTATGAATATCCTGGAAGCAAAAGAAACTGAAGCAATAGCCTATTTGCGTGCCCAGAGAGCTACTGCCTCTGCCACACTGAAGGGAATGACCTTTAACACCACTAATGACGCTGTGGAAATCTCAGACGCCGACAAGAACCTGTTCTTCCAGCGCCTGAAATCAGGTATGCGCCAGAACTATTTCAATAGTTCCAATCTCGATGTCATTGCTGACTCCCTGCTTTATGGCTGGGGTGAGTACATTGGCCGCCAGGGTGCAGCAAATGCGACCAATCTGGGATATCAGTTCCAGGGTGTCGACGTGATCGAAAGCATTGAGTTAGCAGACGCTAATTACGCCAACGGTGTGGGCCTGGCTTTTGAAAAGGGAACTGTAGCCGCCTTGAACTGGATTCCTAAACAAAACAGGACCGGTTGGGGAGATTACAACTCCTATGTTGGCGGATATGGCACCTTCAACTTCCTGGGTTATCAGTTTGCTCTGCATGGCTATGCTTCCAGATCAGATACCAGTGCAGCCAATGGTGATGGCCAGGACGTGACGATGGAGTTTGAATTGTCCCTGGACACTTCATACAACAAAGCGCCCCTGTCTACCATCAGCGGTCGCACTGACAGTGTCATCCTGGAATTCGGCCAGGCAGCTCCAGTAGAAGCATAATCCTAATTTTCTCACCTAATTACAGCTCGTGTATCAGTATACGAATGGCTTTGACCTGTCTTTAGTAAGCAGCGCTTTAACCGGACGGCTGGGCTGGATTCAGCCCACCGCCCAAGGCGCTCCTACCTTGGACCAGGCCAACACCGCTTCTAAATCCGGCAGGTATTATAATGACGGCAGTTTCCATTCCATGGTGACTGTTTCCAATATTGTAGCCAGCCAGGAAAACGCCAAACTGGATGAGGCTGGCGTTAACGCCTTACTGGTCCAGAAAGGGAAAGCGGCGGCCATGCGTGCACTCACAGCTGTCTTTAATGAGGTGGAATATTTTGACGGGCAAATGCTTCTTTATGACCGTCTCCCTGAAAATGCGGTACCGGTCCAAAATTCTGGTCTTGCTGTTGGTTACCAGCTGGACCTTACAAGCAGGATCGATATTACCTGCCAGATTACAACGGCCATCCTGTTTTTCGATTCTGACGTCACCTTTAACCTATACCTGTTCAAAGAGGGCACCCCCTCTCCCATCTGGACCAAGGAAGTTGAAGCCAAAGCTGGTGAGCAGACTGTTATTGACATTAGCGATATCTATCTTAATTATGCCGCTCTCAAAGGTGGCCGTTTTTACCTGGTATACTTCCAGGACGATCTAGGTACTGCTAAAGCCATTCAGGAGCAAATTTGCGGCTGGAACAGGACCCATTGTATAGGCGCTCAGGCGTTTACTGCACCCAGGATTGGCAGCTCTTTCAGTAAGGATAACAGGTCTTTTCCCATGGCGCCATACGGCCTTAATCTGGAGGTTACTAGCTTCAGGGACTGGACCCAGGATATCGTTAAAAAGGCGAATTACTTCGATAACCTAATTGGCCTCACTATGGCGTATATGGTTATCGAAGAATCGCTTTATACGAACCGGAGCAATGCTACGGAGCGTAATAACAAAGATGACCTGCAGACGGCCGGATTACAACTGGATCTCAAAGGAGCAGCACCCGTAAGTGCCTCTCCTAAAATCCAGGGCCTTCAATCCAGAATTGATCAGGAAGCTGTGAGAGTCAAGAAGCAGTTTATTAAAAAGCAGTTACCTGCCACCATTAACATTAGCACGACATGCCCTTATTCCTAAAAAATAACCCTGTTGGCATCGACCTGGTTATCCAGGGCATGCAAAAGAAGCTTTTTGATAAGCTAACAGGCACATGGCCGGCCAGCATTAAATACAATGCCTATGGCCGCTGCTACAGAAATAAAAAGGATAACGGCTATATCGCTGAGTTCTATGAAGGTGGCAATGAATATAAGGAAGTGTACTGGGATGATACCCTGTCCGCACTCTCCTTTTTTGGGGTTGATCCCATAACCGAAATTGATACTGACCCGGTAGCCAATGTGCACCTGGTGTTCTTTGTCAATATCGCTGACCTTAAACCAGGCCTCCAGGTCGAGCGCCAGGATGAAGAGGTCCGCCTCGATGTCTATAGGATCATTGAAAGGAATATCCGCGGCCTTGTCGTAAATGCCCAGAAAACGGGCATTGAAAACGTGCTGAGGGAATATCCGGGATCGTTTAGAGATGACCGCCTAAAGGTGGTGGACATGCATCCGGTTCATTGTTTCAGATATGACTTCCAGGTGAGTTACAACCCGTTTAGGTGTTAATTATTCAACTTTTAAATTATTTTAAAATGACTTCATTATTATTAAATCCATGTCAGGATGGCGGTTCTATCAAAAATACCGGTTATGAATGCAGTGAAATGCTGAGCGTTCTAGTAGGTGGCTTTGCCGTTCCCCCTTCTGCCAAATGGACTAAAGCAGAAATGGCGGATCCACTGGAATTCTTCCAGTCCAAGATCCACGAAGTAAAAAGTAAAAGGTTCTATCCGATTTTTGCAGATCTCAAAAACATTGAGGTGGCTGAAGGTTCTGATCAGACAGAAACCTATGCTGATGGCACAACTAAGATGCTACATTTAGCCGGTTATGGCATCACCTTGACCTTTGCCGATGGCGGTGAATGCCTGGCTAAAAAGCTGCTTTCTCTGAATAAAAAGGGATACCGTTTTATTCCAGTTGATGACAACAACCAGTTCAAGATGCGCAAAAACGCTGACGGGACCTATTCCGGGTTGAAACTGACGGACCTTTATGGCACCCGTCCAGAGTTGAGCACTTTTGCCGCCAGCTACAAAAACAAGCTGGTTATGAACGTGACCCTGGAGGAATACATTACCAACGCCGTCATTTACAAAACAGACGCTGACCTGTCTGACCTGATGGGCCTTCTTGATGTGGATATCGAGAGCAAAGCTGCTGCCATCGCCACCAAGGTAACCGTTGGCGCCACCACAGAATGTGCCGGTACCGACCTTTACGGTTTGTATGCCGATGAGCTGGCCAAGCCTGAGGCGTGGAAGATCCAGGATGCTACCGGTACCGCTGTGGTGGCTACTGCAGTAGCTAAAAATGCGAGTGCAGGCGGCTGGGATCTCACTTTTGCTACCCAGGCAGGTAAGACCCTATCCGTCGGTTTAGCCGACGCATCCGTATTGGCAGCTCTGGAGCCTGCTGTAACCGGTTATGAAGGCGCCAAAGCGGCTGTCATTGTCATTCCTTCTGCATAATAGCTATAAATAAAGGGGGATCACTCCCCCTTCTTTTTAACCATTAAACCTTAAGGAATGTCCTATCTAAAATTCAACCAGTACCATTTTAACCTGGAGCATCTTGGAAAGATCAAGACGGTCCAGGATCTTATAGCTGATAAGCGCTTCTTCCATCAGGAATCCGGAAAGGAGCGGGAAGCGCTCTGCAAACAACTCTTTAACCAGCTGAACCCAAAAAAGACTAAAAAGAATGCTGAAAGGCCTGGAGACACTGATCAATAACTTATCTGCCTTTGATTTTATGAAGGAGCAGGAGGCTATTATTGTGTCCAACCAGGACAAGATTGCCGACCTGCAGGCGATCCAGCTCTTTACCGGTATAGATAGCCAAGGTGAGCAGATTATGCTTAAGGATAACGCGCCCTGGGGTTTCGGCTACCGGCCTTATACGATGATCAGGAAGGAACAAAAAGGGCAGGTCTATGACCGTGTAACCTGGAGGGATACCGGTGCCTTATACCGCTCTTTGGTAACCAAAATAAGTAATGGCCAGTTTACGGTGGTGAGCAAGGGAGGTTCTAACGACGAAGAGGAGAAATATCAGACAATGCTTGAAAGGAGCGGTGAAGAGGTCCTCGGTTTAACGGAGTCAAGCCGAAAAGAATTCGCAGAAGATGTCCTGCTTCCTGATTTTAAGGAGGTTTTATTAAAAAAGACAGGTTTAAAATTATGACACAAATTATCAATACCGCTAAAGAATGTACTGTCCGGACCTATATGGCTGCCGGGTTTGAGGGCAATTTAAAGGTATTAATTGTGTCTGGTGAAGCCTCTGATCAGGAACTGGCAGAAGCATTTGAATCCATCCATGAAGAGTATATAACCCTTGCCGGCATGGAGCAATCTGGGGATTATATTCTGATCAAGCAGATTGAATACCTGCAAACCAGATTAAAATCCATTGGTAATTTCATAAAGATTAACCGCGTTTGTATGGCTGAGGTCGGAGAACCTTTCTATCCTGCCCTCACCGACCTTAAAAAACTGGGGCACAAAATTAAGTGGGACCAGGAAAATCCGGATCCTGTAAAATTCTTAAACGATCTGAAAGGCATTGAGCGCAAAGAACGCAGGACGGAGTCCGAGCTTTTGAACAAACTCAGGGCACTGGAGGCATTTAGGCAAAAATCAACGGGGCAAGCAAAAAGCCTTAAACAGCAACGTATAGCCTTTGTTTCACTTCTGAATAGGCTTGGTAAGGAAGGGTTCAGTATCGATAAGGACAAAACCTCTATGGAGGAGCTTGGACTGATGTACAAGGATTTTACTGCTGAAATGGAAGCCATCACCAATAAAAGAAGCAAATAATGTCGGCACATAATATTATAGATTTAGGGTTCTCTGAGGATGTAGTCAAGGAAAAAGGTAAAATCCTTGAAGCGCTCAATGAGGTTTATCAATCTGCCAAAAAGATCGACGGACTCCGCATTGAGATTAAAATGAGCAATTCCATAAAAGATTTCAAAGCGGTTACTAAGGACCTGGAGACACAATATCAACGGCTGACAGAAACTATTAAAAATTACAACCAGGTCCTTGAAGATCACTATAAGCAGCAGCAAAAGACGGCTGAAGCCCAGAAAAAAGAAGCTCAGGCTGCTGCAGATGCTGCCCAGGCTAAGGTTCAGACCGCCAAATCCGTTGGTGAAGTGAATGCCGCCTATGGAAGCATGCTAGGAAATATTGAAGGAAGCCTGGTAGCTTTGAGGAAGCTGAAAGGAGCGCTAAATGAAAACCAGGTAGCCCAGAGAAGCCTGGCCAAAGATTATCAGGCAGGCAATATCACCCTGGATCAGTATAATGCCAGCCTCCTGCAACTTGAAAAGCAGGAGAAGCTACTGGGCCAGGCTATCAAACAGCAAAACCTTTATATCACGTCCCAGACCAAGGAGCTGATCGCTGCTGAGGACAGCTATGATCAGCTAAACGCGAAAATGCTCCAACTGGAAAGGACCTGGAAAGCGCTCAAAAAAACGGACCGTGAAAGCGAAATCGGGGTTAATCTGCAAAAAGAAGTTGCTGCTGCAAGAGCAGAGCTCACCAAAATGGATGAGACTATCGGCAATCACCAGCGCAAAGTGGGCAATTATGCCTTGGCCTGGAACGGCCTGGGTAACTCTGTCAGTCAGCTAACCAGGGAACTTCCTGCATTCGCCAATAGCCTTCAAACCGGCTTTATGGGGATATCCAACAATATCCCGATCCTAGCCGATGAGATCAAACGGATCCGGGTAGAAAATGCTGCTTTGAAAGCAGAAGGCAAGCCTACAACTTCCGTCCTAAAACAACTGGGATCTGCATTCTTTTCCTGGAATACTGCCCTATCCTTAGGCATTACACTTCTGGTTGTTTACGGTAAGGAAGTAGGTGAACTTATTACATCTTTAATAAAAGGCAAACAGGCAATAGATGAGGCCAAATTAAGCCAGGAAGCTTTTAGTAAAGCGCTGGAAAGCACAGATTATAAAAGTGCAGTAGCTAACGTAGCGGAGCTTACTGATAAAATAGAATTAGCTAAAAAAGGGTTTATTGATAAAAAACAGGTACTTCAGGAATATAATTCTACCATAGGAAAAACAACCGGCAAAGTGACTGATTTGGAATCAGCCGAATCTCAGCTAGTCAAAAACAAGGATGTATACATTGAAATGATGGCGCAAAAAGCAGCCGCAACCTATGCTTATCAACAATATGCTGAAAAGACTGTAGAAGCCCAAAAGAAAATTACTGATGGCCCTGGAATAAAAGGGTATATAAAAATGATTGGGGCCTTCCTTGGATCCAATCAAAACCTCAATGAAATGGCGAAAGCAGGTGTTGAAGCTGTCGTGGAAGGGTATAATGAGGATACTAAGGCTGCATTGGGGTATAAGGATATAGCCACCAAAATCATGAAGGATATAGCTTCTACTGCCAAACAAAATAAATGGACTCCGTTTGGAAGTGCCGATGATAAAACTGCAAAGCAACAGAGTATTTTGGCAAAAAAAATGCTGGAGGCACAAAAAAAGTCAAACGAGGCTCAACTTCAACAGCAAGCGGCACTTAATAAGTCTCTGGCTGACTTGGATTCTATAGGCTATGCTGCCAGGCAAGGCTTTCTAAAAAAATATTATGCTATTGAGCAGCAAATCATTGCAGACAATGCAAAGTATGATCTTCAACAGGCTGGATTGACTGAGGAACAGAAAGTTGCCATTAAAGAGGAAGCTGCCAAAAAGTCCTTAGATCTTACTGTAAAATTCAATTCAGAAAACGCAAAGCTTCAGCAAAAGGCAGATGCAGATTTTAAGGCTCAATATGAGAAGGACCTGGAGGAAATGAAGTCATTTGAACAGAAACATGGCAAAGAACTCCAAATCCTTAAGTTTAAGCAAAGGGATGATGATGCCAAGCTGGAACTTGAAAATGGCCAGAGCAGACTCCAGGATCTCACCACACAATACAATAATGAGCAGGCGGCATTAACGGAATCTCTTAATAAAAAGGAGATCTCTCAGACTGAATATGCTCAAAGAATGATCAAATTGCAGCGAGAATATACTGCTGAAGCAATTAAGCTTCAAATAGCAGCAGCGGAAGCAGCAGCAAAGTTAACCACAGATCCAAAAGAGTTTCTCGAGCTACAAAATAAAATTTCAAGTCTTAGGAAGTCCTATCAGGATTTTGTTAAAGAAAGTGACGAAAACCCTATGCCAAAATGGCAAATTTGGGCTCAAAAGATGCTGCCTTATGTAGAAAGGGTTGCCGAAGCTTTAAACAATTTAGCATCAACGATGCAATCAATTGGCGATATTGATTATAATAATCAAAAAGCCGAATTGGATGAATTAGCGCAAAAGGCCGATGATAATTACTCGAAGGAACAGGAAAACATTGCCAACTCTACCCTATCAGAAGCAGAAAAGGCAAATAAATTAAAGGTTTTAGAAGCCCAACATGACGCGCAAAAACAGCAGATTGAAAAGCGCCAAAAGCAAGCTGATAATGAACGGGCACAGTTCAATAAACAGATAAGCATAATTAATATAATTAGCAGCACCGCTGAGGCAATAATGAAGACGCTGGCTCAGGGTGGCTGGTTTGCCTTACCTCTTACTTATACTATAGGAGCTATGGGCGCTGCTGAGCTGGCAGCAGTGGTGGCCACAAAAGTTCCTCAATACGCTGAAGGTACGGACGATCACCCGGGCGGCCCTGCCATTGTCGGAGAAGGGAAACACAGGGAACTGGTTATCACTCCGGACGGAAAAATAGGTATGGCCACAAAACCGATGTTAATGGATTTGCCCACACACACTCAGGTTATACCAATAACCCCGGAATTTTTGAGCCGTGAAAAGGATTACCAGTTTGCACAATTGATGGAACTGGCAAAGATCAAAAAGCCTGATTATATGGAAATAGCCCCATGGCAATTAAAACAACTGGCTCAGGCATATAAGGATGCAAATCAAAGTCGCGGCAAAAGAATTCAGGTTAATAATATAAATATTGATCTGGGCTGGGCCAAATATGTACAACGAAATACAAGAGGTATAGATGATTAATCCGAGCAAAATATGGCAATTCTTTATCCTTGACAGTGTAAATCAATATTGCACTGTCAGGGACGGTAATGTAGTGAAGGTAACAGAGCCCTCTGCATTACAATATGCTCCGGATGGCTGGAGAAACATGGAGATTGCTTTCAATACAAATGAAAAGTATTTTAACCTGGCCAGGAGCTTCTCTCTTCCCCTTAAATTCATTAAAGACGGCGCTGAGATACTCAGAACCATGGTTAGAGATGGCAGAGGTTTCGAGGAAGAACTTTACATCCTGGTAATGCGCTGGGACCGGGAAACTGGAAATTACGTCCAGGAATACCGCGGACGCCTGGATTTTAGTAAATACAAGGATGATCCTAGGACAGGTGTTACCGTCAATGCCATAGAAGGCGGAGTACTCCAGTATTTAAACAGCAATGAAGGCACTGATTATGACATTTTGTGCGATGAAACCGCTCCGGATATCATCAAAGTGAATTTTACAGGTATTACGCTTGAGAATAGCAATGTGTTCCAGCAAATAGATATCGGCAATACGCTCATATTTGGTGTCAATAACCCTACCAACCATATTGTTCCAATGGTATTTGTTGACCATGAAGGGGACAGTGTGGGCCTCGTTATGGGCAATCCGCAATATGACCATTACGGTACTACCAGCTTAAAAGATAATACCAATTACCTGCTGGAAACATCCAGCCGGGCAGTAGCAGTCAAGATCCAGGGAAACTTTTACATTAAGGCACGATCATCCTATCCGGTAGGTCTTGATAATCAGGATACGCCTGGCTCCTATTCTTTGAAATATGTAATCTACGATGAGGCAGCAAGCGTATTAGGAACTCCGGTTTTGATAGACAAGTTCGATTACCCTCAGCATGGATCCGCGGCTATACTTAAAATTGATTTGGCTGTTACGGTCGATCCTAATAGTAAGCTATTTGTTTATGGCGTTTTAACGCCGGAAGGTCCGAGCGACACCGTAAGTTCAAATATAGTATTTGGTGACCAGGAGCTTAAGGTGATCACTACCTCTGTAAATGATGATTCGGAAAATTATGCTTTGCGGCCATTGGCTTTACTAAAGGCTATTGTCTCTAAAATGACGGACGGGAAATTTACAGCAGAAAGCAAGTTCTTTACACAAAATGCAAATTTAGTTACTAGTTGTGGCGATGCCATTCGTAATACAGCAAAAGGCGATGGCCACCCTATTCAGAATTACCTTTTAACGACCAGTTTTGCTGATTTCTTTGCCAGCTATAACGCTATTTATAATCTGGGCATTAAAATAGAGGATAATGTCCTTTGGGTAGAACCCAAGGCAGACCTGTATGGTGATGAGGACCAGGTACTGGATATCGGGGAAGTAAAAGACCTTGAAATCGCAACAGCTGATAGTTATATCGCCAATGTGGTTATGTGCGGGTATCCGGATCAGGATTATGATGCCAACAGCGGAAAGTTTGAGTTCAATACAGAGCATTCCTTCTCCCTGCCGGTTACCGTGGTCAAAAAGGATTATGACATCACCTCTAAATACCGGGGTGATGCCTTTGGCATTGAATTTATCAGGGGCGGTCTAACAGGCCTGGACAATACGGATAATGACGGAGACAAACAGGCTTTTCTGGTAGATACCATGGAAGTAACCAAAACAGAATCTATTGCCGGTATAGTTTCATTCTTGCAGCTGCCAAATGCAATCGGGTTTCATGATCCGTCCCTGAAGTCCAAGTTTCGGGTTGGGGACACTTTGGTGATTTCCGGAACAGTGAATAACAATTTTACCGCAAAAGTAACGGCAGTTCAAGGCGGGGGGCCTTCATTTTACGAGTTCTTGGTCTGGATCGACACGGCCACAACCTTGGAAGAGGATGTGAACGCTACCATCCAAATCTCCGGCATAAGGACAGTGGTTAACCGGCCCGAATACGATACTATTGCTGGCGTATTGGATAATACGGTTTATAATACCACAATCAGCCCTAAAAGGCAGCTGCTGGCACATGGTAATTATCTGCATGGCATGCTCATGCAGCAGGCTGGCCAGGCCATTAAATTTCTGACCGGTAATAAAAACACGGGCCTGGTAACAACGCTAGGCGCCGATGTCGTAAACGAGGTAGCAGACACTCCAGTGGAGAGTCTTAGCCAGCCGCTATTTCTGCCATACCAGCTGACCTTTAAATCTAAGGTTCCTTACCGGTTTGTAGATGTAATGAGTAATATCGGCAAAGGCTATATTAAACTCAAATACAAGGGCTTTGAACTTTACTGTCTCCCGGTCGGGACCATGAAGGCAAAGCCAGCTATCAGTAGCTCCCAGGAATGGACACTTTTGGTAGCGCCTAAAACTGATCTTTCCACGCTGTTCAAACTAAATGAGAACGGGCAATTCTTTTTCAACATGGACAATTCTCTTTATATATCCAATCTGAACCCGCTTCACCTGGTCAAATATGATTATCAGGTGCCCGCTAAATACCATGAAACGGGCATGTACAACGCCTGGCTGTCTGAGCGTATGACGCGCTGGACCATGTCAGCTAAATATATTCAACCATGGCAGCAGGGCGATACCATCGAGCTTCAGTTCCTGGCCAATAGCAACTCCAATATTGTTATTAAGGTACATTCCTGCCTTTTGGGCTTTGTCAACGAAGTGCCCATGACCGAAGCGTTAAATCCGGCCGTGTTGGCTCCTAATCGGCTTTTACAGGCAAGTATTGACACATCGGACCTGGAAGAGGGTAATTATACCGCCCTGGTTTATTCTGAGGGGAAACCAATCTGTATTAGTGAGCCGTTCTCAGTAAATGATGATTGTCCCGATACCTTCCTGTTTGAATACAAAAACAGCTACAATTTTATTGACGCCTTTTTTGACGGCTGGAATCCATCCATACGTGTGGCAGCTTTCTGGCAGCATATAACACCTACAAATACGTTGGAGGATTACCAGGATGAGGAAGGTAATTTTGAGATCCTTAGCAGTATGGCCACCTACACCCGGAAATTATTTCTTGGGGATGCATATGGTTTGCCCGATTGGATGGTGATTAAACTTAACCATGTCCTTTCGGTAAACACTTTGTTTATTGATGGCCAGAAATACACCAGAAATGCAGACTCAAAACTCCAGGCGCATGAACAGGAAGGTAACCCCCTATCCTATTTCGATATTGATCTCTCTCCTGTAGAGGATCCTGGCATTGAATTATTCAAGACCCAAACAAATACAATGATTTATTACGGCACACTACCAACAGCAGCGGATCCCACAATTGCAGATAAATTCTTCCTGGCTAATCCTGACGGCGATATTATCATTAATTACGGTCCGGTCCTTAAGGCCGCTTATTACTGGTTTTGGATACCACTGGGTTTTAGTCTTAAAACCTCCTGGCAGGACCTGGGACAGCCCTTGATGACTGGTACCATTGATCAACCCGGGGATCTGTTCAAATCAAAAGATTTTACCATTAATGGCCTGCCTGGGAGGTTATATAAATCTCAATGGATTACCCAGTTCAACAACAATCCATCCACCCGAATTAAAGTAAAATAATTTTTCCACCATATTAATATTAGCACGATGAGTATTGCAACATCTGACAATTTTAAACCGACTAATCCTAAACCGTTCAATGAATGGGAGCTGTATCCTATAGGAGATGGAACTTATAGGCACTGGACCAGCACATCTGAAGTAACCGCATTCTTTGCTGGTCAGGATATGTCTCCCACCTGGGCCAAGTATAAATTCTTTTGGATCGCTGGGATTTATAATTTTTACACTGGTAATGAATTTATACCCATTGGTGCTCCTGGTAATATTAAAGGAGTGGCCTTTACCAATACAGTCCCCGCAGCAGGAGCCACCACAGATTCTCAATACATCTATTTCTCCGGCCCTGGCACTTTTGCATCCTTTCCCGGAGCAGATGCACAGCCGATTGTGTTGACCGAAAATCTGAATGTGATCAGCTGGGACGGCACAAAAGCGACGGTGCAGGCAGTACCGGTGGATGTAGATACAAATTATTTAACACCTAACGGTGGCTTTCCAGGCTCTACGCAGGATTTGAACAAAAAAATATCTTTCATTGAAGGGGCATTCACCGCTGAAAACCCTCCAATGCCATTCACGCCCGTAGGTGATGGCTTTTGGGGTGGCAATGTTGGCGAGGCGGCTGTAATAAAGACTACCACAGCGGGATATAAATATGCGGACCTTATGGATGTGAAAGAAGGTGATCGGATCATCCTTGATGGGTTTAATCTTAATGGAATCGCAACAAACGGGCTGCTTGCATGGATTGACAGCGATGGCAATTATTTGGGCAGGCTGCAGGGAGATACCGCCGAGAATGCTGACATGGAAGCCGGACATTTTGAGGCAAGTGTTGGTGCCGGAGTTGCAAAAATTGGGTTATACTTTTATAATACTGATGAAGAGAATTTCCCAATTGACAAGGTTACAATAGGGGTTAATACCTTATTGGTGGCAAATTCAGATAATTTACCTAAGGCAACTGAAGATATAAAAGGGGTAAACGAAACCACCGATGATATTAAAAATAGCACTAAAAACATCTCATCTAAGGGTGTCCTAGGGCTTAAACAAAGTATTTTCCCTGCCTCTTTAAATGCAGATTTCCCTCCGTATTCCGCCGGATACTGGACTGGAACCGTAGGCAATGCGCCCACTGTTACCGTTATTTCCGGATGGCAACATAAAAATGACTTACTTGACTGCAAAACGGGCGACACGGTAATACTTGATGGATATAACTATCAAGCTCCTACCTCAATGCTTTTTTTGGTTCTGGATGCCGATGGAAACTTCTTAAAAAGGATAAATTACTCAGATGCGCTAGTAGCTGACATTGACAATGGGCATTTTGAGGTGCCGATAACCGTAGCAAATGTGGCCAAAATTGCCGTCAATTTCAACACAGCATCCGGAAGTAGACTACCAGCAGATGCTAAAATAGCTGTTTATCCTGGCGGTAAAAATCCAAATAAGATCGATCCAGAAAATATCGATATAGATAAACTATCAGATCTACTTCCCGACAACGCCAAAAAGGTGCTTAATGCGATCTCTGATATGTATAATAGAGGAGCGGCACCCAAAAACTATGATAAGAATCTAATCGCACTTGCAATATTGGTTTTTTGGGCACTTGGACAAAGCCAAATAGACGGAAGGAACGCAATCGCAGATTTCCCTGTTTCTTATCAGGATGAGGACGGGAATACGGTCAACTATCTGGACGGAACTACCATGACAGGTACGTATTACAGCAAGAACCAGTTAAATCCCAATTTTGCACCTTATGTATTAAATGGCAAATGGGGCTTTGACGTTTTGCTTTTGAAGAAACTAACGCATTATTTAGAAAGCAAAGGCGTGGATGTATATGAATTAAAAAGATCACTGGGAGGAACGGCAATAGACACTACGGGTACTGACGGTGGTGGCTTTTGGACTCCTCTGGATGAGCAGATAGACAAATATAATGAAGATAATGGTAAATCAGATTTAAAGCTTCTTTTATTGGCGGAGCAGGCATTTAGGAGAATGATCGCCAATGGTATTGATATTCGCTGTCTAAAATTCGTTTTATTCATTCAGGGAGAGGGAGATTCGACAATAAACGCAGCTATCAAATATTACGATAATCTGATTAATGTTATTGATTATATCCGGGGCGTGGTCGGCAATCCTAAGCTGCCCATATTCATGAGTACAGTCCCTCATGCATCTGCTCAATACAATACTATTGTTGAACAGGCACAAAAGGATATTGCTGCTCAGGATGAAAACATATATCTGATAGACATGAAGGATGCCCAACTTATTGACCAATATCATTTTAATGCTGAATGGTCTGAGTATTTAGCCACTGAGATTTATACCATCTTAAGGGATAAGATCCTGCCGGGATTATTAGCCTAAAAAATTAATCATGCGCCCTTCGGGGCGCTTTAAAATCCTTCCAATGCCACCACCCATAAACATACCACAAGCCGGAACTGATGACACCGGAGACGCAAAGGACGAGGTAAAACGAACGAGTTTCATTGCTTATGCCTTTTACGTGTCGGTCTTTATTATCTGTACTGCTATTCCCGCTCTATTTATTTGGGGCGGAAAACAGTACGATAAAGGCGTTGGGGACTGCTCGGCTGATAAAGTAAAGATAGTCCAGCAGTATCAACAGAACTGGCAGTTTGAGCATGCCGAAAGGTTGCAAGTGCAGCATGACAAGGATTCCTTACAAGGGGTTTTAAACTCCATGCTTAAAGACGAGAATCGCAAAAACTTTGAAATTTTCAAGATGAAACTCAATTCAACCGGTGGCGCTAAAGTGATCACTATAAAACCGCAATCATGAAAAAAGTATTAATTCTGGCCGTGTTACTTCTAGGGTGTTCACATTCCAGGCACTTGACCAAATCGCAAAAAATAGACAAGGCGGACACGCTTAATGTCGCTAAGGCGGAGGTAAAACAATCACTATCCGATTCCTCACAGTTCCTTTCCCACACAAGCAATTTAAGCGTGGACAAAGGAAAGGATATGTCCATTATCGAAAGCGAAACTAAGTCAAGCTCCGAACCAATCGTTTTGACCGGAAACTTCAAGATTGACACAGCTGCTGGGGGCGGAATTAAACTAACCAGTAACGGGGTCACCTTAACGGCCAATTATGATAAGGCGACGGGTTTAATAAAGGCCAAGGTTAAGGTTGAAGGCCATGGCGAACAAACGACTTACACTAAGCAAATCAACATTAAAGACAAAACCTCCATACGGGCGCAGGATTCGATTGCAGAACAAAAGAAGAGGGTTAATGAGATATTAGACAGTTTGAGCCAAATAGCCGCTTCTGGGAGCCATTTACACGCCGAAAAGACTAAAGAAGTTGAGAGTAAAACCAAGTGGCCAGTACTGCAGCTTATTGGACTGGGGGTGTTAGTTGCTCTGATTGTTTGGGTGCTGGCGAAAAGGAAAACGGTTATTAAATGGTTTAAAAACAAACTTATCAAAAAATAGTTATGGCAGAATTTTTAAAAGCATACAGAAAAACGGTGGGATGGGAAGGTAGTAGGCTAGACCTTGATCCTGATGACTCCGGAAACTGGACTAGTGGCCAAATTGGCGTTGGAGAGCTCTCCGGTACCAAATATGGTATTACACCCATCGATTATAAGCGCTTCTATGGGAAACAGCCCACCCGGGATGACATGGATTCTCTAACTGAAGCCAGAGCTCAGGCTATATTCAAAAGCCTTTACTGGGATCCTATCCATGGGGATGATATAAATGTCCAGCACTTTGCGGAGCAGATCTTTGATGTCAACGTGAACACGGGCGGTGGATCCGTTCCAGTTATCGTTGGGCAGGCTTTAAATATAGCCATGGAGAATAAGGTCGGTCTGAACCAGAATACGATCAACATTTTAAACAAATTAGCAAATGAAGAAGCTTAGTATTGTCTTGGCCATGGTTCTGATCATGGCCACCGGATGTCATAAAAAGAAAACGGGCATAGAAAACCCTATTCTGGTTATTTTAGATACCGTATACGGACCTGATACACCATTGGTGGGAAATAAAGAAACAGTTATTACCACCGATTCTTTCCTGGTATGGGTGAGCAATCGGTTTGACTCCCTGGAGTCAATAATCCAGGAGCAAAAAAGCACAATTCGATCCAGGGATAGCGCCTTATTTGAAGCTCGTTTCAAGCTAGCCAGAGTCTGGTATTATGATTCCCTCTGTCTCAAAAATAGCCGGCTGGACAAATACCTTAAGGGGTGGATTCGGAGGGCGCTTGAAAAATAGGCTAAATTTTAAACAGTTAAAACCAATATATTATGACGGAAGAACAATTTAAATCTATGTTCGAGAATCGAATCGAGTTTAAGGGCCTAAGTAATTATGAAGGCGGAGTAATAATTACACATCTAGAAAATTTGTTTTTTATCGGTATGGAGCATTCCGAGGGCGTTAGTTATTTTCCAATATCTCAGGATCTATATAATGCATTGTTGGAAGCTAACTCCAATAGAATCATTGAAAAGTTTGAAGTTATTGATAATCTATATTATTCCCGAAATGATGCAAAGTAATGTATCAAATCTTTATTAGATTTCATAAAAAGTTCTGGATCTGACTCTATTACTTTCCTAAACATTTTCCTACATAAACTATCAGAAAATTCACTTAATTTCAATATAATCTCCGAAGAGGGTTCCTTTTTGGTAGCTAAATCAATTAACAATTGCCCATGGATATATTTATTCCTGATCGTGTATGCCGATGCAAAAAGTGAAAGATCAAATTCGGGATCGTTTAAAAACTGCGCGATTCTATTTTTTATATTCCAATATTTATCCTCCTTATGTAAGGAAAAAAGACATTCCAGCGAAGCTATATAATTTGTTATTTTTACTGGAATTACATCAATTGCTCTAGCTTGATGTAAAAAAAGCTTCGCTCTTGAGAAACGGGAAAATGAGTTGTATGGAACAAGTGCAGCATTGCTATTAAAAAACCCTTCCCTATTATCTTTACTAACCATGGCATAAGCTTTTTGATTCACAACTGCACTATAATATAATTCCCTTTCACAGATTTTTATTAATTCATCGAATAAATCTTTGGAATAAATATAATTTAGACGGCCACCTTTGGAGGTATTAAAATAATAGTCTTTATAAACAATGAGCGACAGATTCTTATCTCCTTCCATTATATATAAAAAACTTGTCGGTGCGCAAAGGTTACAATCTCGAATATACCACAGATTGCCTATGATAATATTAATAAAAGTGGATGCAGTGTCTAACAGTATACTCAAATCAGACTTGTCTGGTATATCGGAATAAATCTGATATACAAAACAGAATTTTCGGTTCATCACAAGATCATAGTTCACTCCGCCGAATTGAGTCATAAACTCACTTTTAAAGTTGCCAGATGCTTCTAATAATGAATAGTTATTAGAAAGTCGAAATCCCATTAATAATTCATGATCCACTAATTCTTTATTTGAATAAAGATGCTTAATGGGGGCTAAGATTAATAATTTCATTTGCTTTAATTTTGGTGTTTAAATTAAAATCTATAAAGAATCCCACAAATACAGTGCAAATAGAAGGATTCAAAGAGTTTTTTAGAAAGAACGTTTATTTAAATTCATCGGCTAACCCATTCATCTGGATATATTCATTTAGAGGAAGGCCATTTACAATTGTAATAATCTTTTTTCCAGAGATATCATATGAGTCAGGCAGGACTTTTTCTAAATATATCGACTCAACATCCCCAATTTTAGATCCATCAAGTTTGTTGACCGCGAATCCGCCTTTTTTGTATTCAGCATATTCATATACGTCATCCAAGCTTAGAATTATTGCCATAATATATTATTATTTTGGCAACGAATATATGCCTTTTATATCATGTATTTGTCCTGGATCTTATTGCTTTTGATTCTAATATTTTAACAACATGCTGATAAAATTCCTAACTCATTCGACCCTTATTATAAGTGAGGATGTTTTCGTTTTCAGAACAAAGGCATTTTTTAAACTGCCCCTTTATAAAATTTGTGAATAAAAAAATCTTTCAGATTCGCACCTTTTTTGATCATCTCTTCAGCCCCTTTAAGGGCATCTTCTTCGTTTTCGAATTCATTATTTATTCCGTGTATATTTTTTGCAAACAAGAACTTACCAATCTGATTTCCGAAAGTTGGGATTGCTGACTCAATCAAGATCACTGCGAAATAGGACTTCATAAACAATTAATTTTTGGGTTATCAATACGCTAATTTATAAAAAGTTGGAAAACTGACCAATTATTTATTTCTGTAATACTCTGCCACCTTCACGTTAAATTCAGTCAACTTAGCCTGGAGATCATCAATGTGAGCCCTACCGGCGCGGATGGCCATGATGGGATCCCGAAGGAAGAGCCGTCCTTCTTCAAAGGTCCTGATCTCCGCTACCGCTTCCAGTTCCTCTGGAGTATACCAGGTACTATCATACTTTATCCACATTTTAGAGAGCCTGGCTTCCCTGGCCATGGCCATCACTCCTTGAACACTGTATTTTGTTTCAGACGATTTTCCCCAGTTTGCATTCATAAACCAAATAATTTAGTGCAAAATAGTAATTATTTCGGGAAAATGGCTATCTTTGTGATCTCATAAGCAGTTAGTTTTGGTTGCGGCCCCTATATCCATAGGGGCTAATTTTATTTTAGGCGAAATCGCCGCAATTAAAACTCATTCCCTACCCTTTTTATAATCTCCATCTCCCTGGCCGCCTCATTAATGGCATAAATCCGGGTGGTCCTGGTTGATGTATGGGAATTCAGTTTTTGGGCTTTTTCAATGCCAACAAGGTCAGAAACCTCATCAGAATTTAGATGTTTGAGTGAATAAAAGTCCGCACAGATATTTAGCTCCTTGTCTTTTTTTACCCAGTTCTTCCATCGGCGCGTGATCTGCTCAGTCCGGATCTGATCTGGACCAGGTTTCAATCTCCAGGATATCACATAATGGTTGGGATCATTGTAATCTTTTAAAAATTCCTCCCAGAAGGGCAAAGCAATATTTTTGATGGGCTTGGCCACCTTCATCCACTGCTTTCTTTTTTTGATTAAAAAAGTGGCGGTTTGCCTTTCCAGACTGACATCTGATATTTTGAGCCGGCAGAATTCCGTGATCCTGGCTCCAGAATGGAAAAACATATTAATGAAGAGCCAGTACCGATAGTTCTTGGAGATAATCTTTTCTTTAACCTTCGTTCTCTGATCAGGTGTTAACAGGATCCTGGTGGCCTTGACGGTATTTTTCTTGGACAACTCCCTTGGAATATTAGATTCAACCGCGTCAAACTCTCCGAGCTCCTTATAGAACATCATCATGTGAGACCGATAATAGTTATACGTATTGTTGGACCAATTCCTTTTTTTGGATAAATAATCAAATAGGGCCCTGATATCCCTTTTCCGTATCTTCCCTATCGGTGTTTGTGCTATTGGCTTACCATCTATTTTTAAATGATCCGCAGCCATTTTTACGAAGCCGGCCACAGAAGTTAAATCCTCCTTTGTATGCTTTTCAACATCAATCGATTTTAAAGCCATTTCAATCGCCTGATTAAATGGAGTCTTTTCCGAGGGAATATCGTTTTCCAGGACAGCTTCTTTAATTAAACTATTTTGAATTGGATTATATCCTTCTTCCAATATTCTTATTTCATTCTCCAGAATTGCCTTTGTCGCCGCTTGCCTTCCCTTTAAATCTTCAAACTCATTCATGCCCTGTTTACGTATCTGCTTTTGCAGTCCGACATTATCATCGTAGAACCGATAAACGATTCTCCATTTAACATTTAAACTGGCTTTAGTGGTTTTCCAATTGCTAGGGTGGACTGAAATTTTACTCAGTCTGCAATTGTTAGGAAGTTGAATCATTGCATTTCGTTTTTGTGATACTTTTTGTGATACCTTGACGAAATGCCAAAAAATAGAAGTTAAAAAAAGCCTTGAAAGTTTTATCAATCAAGGCTTTGAAGAGTGACCGCGTCAGGATTCAAACCTGAAACCTTCTGATCCGTAGAGAGAAAGTCCACTCAAAAAAGCCTCATATTATTTTGGCATTAAGAAAGTTATAAATAATATTTAATT
>Ga0180219_1000278_pt1 | contig 48569 bp, 47 predicted proteins | sample eDN3rd30CBELigMG_FD_151338 | JGI IMG/M metagenome (GOLD analysis project Ga0180219, IMG submission 151338) | Enriched Miracle-Growth compost microbial communities from Emeryville, California, USA - eDNA 3rd pass 30_C BE-Lig MG (version 2)... ... | reverse complement strand
CGCGTAGGCGCCGCCTGCCGCGACCGCGAGCCACTGCGAAGGCCGCGACCAGCTTCCTCTGAACGCAGCCGTCGCGAAGGCAGCCGTGAGCAGAGCCCACACTGCGATGTGGCCGAACTCCACGACTGCCCCGCGGACCCCCACCGCGTCGGGCACTTCCACACCATCGCCGAGCGTCGAGAAGACCACGGTGACCGCCAGCGTTGCGACCGCCGCGACCGAGTATCCGATCCGGGCGCGCCGAGCTGTGGTCGCCGATGGGGTCATGGAAGCAGTCCTTCTTCGAGTTCGTCGAGCTATTGGATGAGCACGTCGTGCGACCTGAGTCCGTAGTCGAGGGTGGCGCGCTGATACGCGAACACGCGTCGGGCTGCAGCGTCGAACCCGGCCGCCTTCGCATCGACCTCTGTCGCGAGGCTCCGCAGACGGCCGCGAGCGGCGTCGGCTTCCAACCGGATGTTTCGGACCGTTTGCACGCGCTCTTCGTGGTCCTCAAGGCGGCCGAGCAGAAACACCTTCGCCAACGCGGTCTTCTCCGCGTCCGATCCCGGCGGGGTCGGCGCATGCATCCACTCGCGCCACGCAGATCGCCCTTCCGGAGTGATCCGGTAGAGCTTCCTCCTGCGGGCGCTTCCCGGTTCCGCTTCCACCGCGGCGGCGCCCTCGGCGACGAGCCGTCGCAGGGCGCGCTCGATGCTGCCGGAGCTGGCGCTGTAGAAGTGGGACAGGCCGCTTGCGAAGCGCTTCTGCGTGTCATACAGCGTGAGCGGACCCGTAAGCAGCAGCCCGAGGATGACGAAGTGCATGCACGCACGATATTCCCCTGAGGGATATATGACACATATGCGACTTGTTCTCCTGCGGATCACTTGACGCAAAAGACCGCGCACCCGGTCGTCACCGGACGCGCGCGTAGCATGGCGGCATGGCGTTCTCCGCTCCCGATCTCGACGAGGACCTCCTCGTCGGAGCGCGATCGAGCCTCGACCGGCCGTGGCGCACGATCGTGTGGAACGACCCCGTCAACCTCATGCAGTACGTGACGCACGTCTTCCGCACCTACTTCGGCTACCCCCGCGAGGAGGCCGAGCGACTCATGCTCCTCGTCCACAACGAGGGCCGCGCCGTCGTCGCGACGGGGCCGCGCGAGGAGGTCGAGCGCCACACCGAGGCGATGCACGAGTACGGCCTGTGGGCGACGGCTGACAAGGGCGAGGCGTGATCGGCTTCGACCTCGTGGACGGGCGCATCGCGCTCGCCGCGGACGCCCCCGACGCGGACGCGCTCGTCGGCCTGACCGCCCAGTTCGCGCAGCTGCTCGCAGAACGCGATGACGAGTCCGGCCTGTCCGAGGCGGCAGAGCGGGACCCGGCCCTCGCGCGCCTCTTCCCCGACCCCGTGCCCGACGACCCCGCCGAGTCGGCCGAGGTGCGGGGCCTCACGCTGGCGTCGCTCGTCGAGCACAAGCGCGCGAACGCCGAGCTCGTCGCCGCGTCGCTCGCGAGCCCCGGCGTCCTCGACGAGCGCGGCGAGCTCGCCTGGCTGCAGTGGCTCACCGACATCCGCATCGTGCTCGCGAGCCGCCTCGGCATCCTCCTCGACGGCGACGAGGGCGCGGCGGAGACCGACGCCGAGCAGGCGATGCAGTGGACCTATCACGCGCTCGGCGCCCTCCAGTCCGACCTCATCGAGGTCCTCGACGAGCGCGCCGACGCGGCGGGCCCCTCGTGAGCGGCCTCGACCTCGATGCGGAGGCGTTCGAGGCGCTCGTCGTCGAGGAGCTCGACGAGCTGCCCGACGAGATGGTCGAGGGCCTCGACAACGTCGTCTTCGTCGTCGAGGACCGGCCCGAGGACGGCTCGCTCGACCTCTTCGGCCTCTACCACGGCGTCGCGCTGACCGAGCGGGGCCAGTACGGCTTCGGCGAGCTCCCCGACCGCATCGTGCTCTACCGGGAGCCCCTGCTCGCCGCGTGCGAGGACCTCGAGGAGCTCCGCGACGAGATCCACATCACGCTCGTGCACGAGATCGCCCACTTCTACGGCATCGACGACGACGAGCTGCACCGGCTGGGCTGGGCCTGAGCGACCCGATCCCGACCGCGGCGGCTCCCAGGCTCGGCGCGGTGCAGCCGATAGGATGCCGTGGGCCGTCGGACCGGGCGGCCGCAACGATTCGAAGAGGTGGTCCGTGGCTCGACGATTGCGCTCGATCGGGGCACTCGCGGCTGCCGGCGCCGCCACCGCGACGCTCCTGTCCGGCTGCCAGCTCATCGAGGCGAACACCCCCGTCTACACGCCGACCGCGCTCGAGGCGTGCGCGATCGACTCGACCTGGCAGCTCGACACCGAGCTGCTCGGCCCCGTCGCGACGACCGTCATGCGCGACCGCGGGCTCGACGTCGACGTGACCGTCGAGGGCACGCAGACCCTTACCTGGGACGCCGACTTCACGATGCGCTTCGCCACCGACCTGACCTTCACGGGCACGGTGCCGTCGCAGCCCGGATTCCAGGAGCGCTTCAGCGCCTCCGGCACCTCGGAGGGCATGGGCTACTTCTCGGGCGACGTCGTCGTGCCGCGCAAGTGGACCGAGGACGGCCTCACGGTCGCGACGACCGCGACGCAGGACGACGCCGCGGCCGACGTGACGTTCCGCTGGCCGCCGCTGTGGGTCGACGACACCGCGGGGATGCACGCGACCTGCTCCGGCGAGCAGCTCACCCTCACCGCGCGCCAGGGCCACCTGGCGTGGACGTTCAACCGCGTGGGCTGAGCCGCCGGTCCCGACCGAGCTCGCCCGCGCCGAGCGCGAGCGCGGTGACCGCGGCGAGCAGCACCGCCGCCGCGTTCGCCAGCGCGAGGTTCCCCGCCCCCGGGTGACCCGCCAGCCGTTCGATGACGACCGGCAGCGTCGCCCACTCGGGACGCGACAGGAACGCCGTCGCGCCGAACTCCCCGAGGCACACGGCGAACGCGAGCCCCGCGGCCGCGGCGGCCGGGCGGGCCGCGAGACGCAGATCGATCGAGGCGAGCACGCGGGCCGGCGACGCGCCGAGATCCGCCGCGGCATCGCGCAGCAGCGGGTCGACGCCGCGCAGCACCGGCAGCAGCGTCCGGATGACGAGCGGCGCGGCGACGAGCGCCTGCGCGATCGGCACGAGCACGGGCGAGGCGCGCAGGTCGAGCGGCGGCGTGTCGAGGGCGACGAGGTAGCCGAAGCCGAGGACGACCGCCGAGACCCCGAGCGGCAGCATGAGCCCGCCCTCGAGGGCGGCGAGCACGCGCCGGCCCCTCGCCGACGCCGGCCGCCGGGACAGCAGGATGCTCGCGCCGAGACCGATCGCCATCGCGACCGCGGTGCCGGCGAGTGCGAAGAGGAGCGAATGGCCGAGCGCCTCCAGCGGCGAGACCGCGATCGCGGGCGCTCCCCCGCCGACGCCCGTGCCGACGCCCGCGAGCGCGGCCCAGTGCTCGAGCGTCCAGCCGTCCCCGGCCCGCAGCGACCGGACCACCATCGAGACGATCGGGACCGCGAGGAGCACGCCGACGGCGAGCACGGCGAGGATGAGCGGCAGGTCGGCGAGGCGCACGGGACGCCCGGACGATGGCGTTCTCAGCTCCGGGCGGCTGCGCGCCCGCGACGCCGCCCACAGCACCGCGACGACGAAGACGACCTGGACGAGACTCAGCGCGCTCGCCGCCCGCAGGTCGAGATACTGCGTCGTGAGCATCCAGATCTCCGTCTCGACCGTCCCGAACCTCGTGCCGCCGAGGACGAGGACGACGCCGAACGCCGTCGAGCAGAAGAGGAACGCGATGATCGCGGCCGAGGCGATCGCGGGGGCGAGCCGCGGCAGCGTGACAGACAGGAACGTCCGCGCCGGGTTCGCGCCGAGATCGGCGGCCGCCTCCTCGATCGACGGGTCGAGCTCCTCCCACGCGATGCCGACCGTGCGGGTCACGACCGCGACGTTGAAGAACACGAGCGCGAGGATGATCGCGAGCCACGTCCCCTCGAGCGCGGTGCCCGCGAACAGGACCTTGAACGCGACGCCGACGACGACCGTCGGCAGCACGAACGGCACGAGGACGAGCGCCCGCAGCGCCGCGCGCCCGCGGAAGCGCAGCCGGTACAGGACGAACGCGGCCGGCATCCCGAGCACGAGGCACGCGAGCGTCGCGATCGCCGCCTGGGCGAGCGTGAGTCCGATGATGCGCAGCGTGCGCGGGCGCGCGAGCACCTCGCCGATGCCCGCGAGGTCGATGCTCCCCTCCGGCGCGATGCCGCGCCACAGGATCTCGCCGACCGGCCACAGGAAGAAGACGGCGAGGAACGCGACGAGCGCACCCGCGCCCGCCCACACCGCCCAGCGGCCGGCGCCGCTCACGGCATGGCGATCGCCGACCACTCCTCGATCCATCGCTCGCGGTTCGCGTCGATCTCGGACGGGTCGAGCTCGTACGGCGCCTCGACCCGCACCGCGGCCGCCGCCCAGGTCTCCGGCAGCACCGTCGACTGGACGACCGGGTAGACGTACATGCTGCCGGGGATGTCGGACTGCACGGTCGGCGACAGCAGGAAGTCGACGAGCAGGCGCGCCTCGGCCGGGTGCGCGGTGCCCGCGATGACGCCCGCGAACTCGGTCTGCCGGAAGCACGTCGCCTCGAGGACGCCGGTCGGCACGGGCGCGCTCGCGTCGAGGACCTCGGCGGCCGGGGACGACGAGTAGGACACGACGAGCGGCCGGTCGCCCTCGCTCGACGGGCCGGAGAAGCTCGCGTAGTAGGCGTCCGTCCAGCCCGCGTCGACCTTGACGCCGTTGTCGACGAGGTCCGCCCAGTAGTCCTGCCAGCCCCCGTCGCCGAAGGCCGCGATGGTCGCGAGCAGGAAGGAGAGGCCCGGCGAGCTCGTGCCGGCGGACTCGACGACGAGCAGATCGCGATAGGCGGGATCGGCGAGGTCCGCAAGCGTGGCCGGCTCGGCGAGACCCCGCTCGGCGAACCACTCGTGGTCGACGTTGACGCACACGTCGCCCGAGTCGATCGGGGTGAGCCGGTCGCCGCCCTGGCCGGCGGGCAGCAGGAACGGCGCCTCGGCATCGGTGAGCGCCCCCGAGACGTAGGGCTCGAGGACGTCGACCGCGCGCGACGCGAACGTGTTGTCGATGCCGAAGACGACGTCGCCGAGCGGCGAGCCCTTCGTCAGCACGAGCTTGTTGACGAGCGACCCGGCGTCGCCGAGCGCCTGCACCTCGACGGTCACGCCCGTCTCGGCGGTGAACGCGTCGAGCACGCCATCGCTCAGCGCGAACGAGTCATGCGTGACGAGGACGAGGTGCGCCGCGGCGGGCGGGTCCTCGCGCGAGTCGCTGCACGCCGCGAGCGTCGCGACGAGCGAGAACGCGATCGCCGCAGTCACGGCAAGACGGAATGGACGGATGGACGGTTCCATGATGTGCTCCCTAGCGCCGGCATGACCCGGATCAGGTTCGACGGTCGGAGCGACGTACGCTCCCTCTCAGTCCGGTCGGTCCGGACTCCCGTGTACGCAAGACATCCTAGCGAAGCAGATCGCCCTTCGACTTGCTGCGCTCGCTCAGGACCCGGACGCCGCGACGCGGCGTCTCGAGATCTAGGCTGACCGGATGGACTTCCGCCTCTTCGTCGAACCGCAGAACGGCGCGACCTTCCACGACCAGCTCCGCGCGGCGCAGCTCGCCGAGGAGACCGGGTTCGACGGGTTCTTCCGCTCGGACCACTTCCTCGCGATCGGGATCGACGACGGCGCGCCCGGCCCGACCGACTCCTGGGTGACGCTCGGCGCGATCGCCCTCGCCACGAGCCGGCTGCGGCTGGGCACGCTCGTGTCGTCGGCGACGTTCCGCCACCCGAGCCTCACCGCGATCCAGGTCGCGCAGGTCGACCAGATGTCGGGCGGCCGCGTCGACTTCGGGCTCGGCACCGGATGGTTCGAGGCGGAGCACGTCGCGTACGGCTTCCCCTTCCCGGCTCGGCGCTTCGGCCCGTTCCAGGAGCAGCTCGAGATCATCACGGGCCTCTGGTCGACCCCGGTCGGGCAGACCTTCTCCTACGCGGGCGAGCACTACACGCTCACCGACTCCCCCGCCCTCCCGAAGCCCGCGCAGGCGCGCATCCCGATCATCATCGGCGGCTCCGGCGCGACGAAGACGCCGCAGATCGCGGCGCGCTTCGCCGACGAGTTCAACGCGTTCCGCGCCGCGAACGAGGTCATCGCCGAGCGCATCGCCCGGGTGCGGGACGCCGCGGCCGCCGCGGGCCGGGACCCGGGATCGATCACGTTCTCACTCGCGGGGACGACCGCGATCGCCCGCGACGAGGCCGACCTCGCGCGCCGCGCCGCCGACGCCGGATCGACGCCGGAGCGGCTGCGCGCGCACGGCTTCGCCGGCACGCCCGCCGAGGTCGTCGACACGCTCGGCGCACTCGCCGAGCTCGGGATCGACCGGTTCTACTTCCAGGTCATGCGGATGCAGGACCTCGACCACATCGAGTTCATCGGGTCCGAGGTACTGCCGCGGTTGCGCTGACCGGCGCGACGCCCGCGCGGACCCGCGCTGAGCGCGTCGCACGGCGGTGCGCCGCGAACGCGCGCGCGCCGACGACGAGCGCGATCCCCAGCGTCGCGCCGATGCAGCCGAGCACGAGGTCCTCGACCCGGGCACGGCCCGTCTCGGGCATCCAGACGGCCTGCCCCGCCTCGACCCAGGCCGCGAGCAGCCAGCCGAAACCGAGGGCGACCCACCAGCGCTCGGGCCTCGACACGAGCGCGAAGAGCGCCCCGACGACGAGGAACACGCCGAGCGACCACCACGACGACACGTCCTGCGCCCGACCCGGCAGCCAGAACGCGTACGCGCCGACCCCGACGAGCGCGAGGCCCGTCGCGCACCAGAGCAGGGGGCGGGCCGCGGACATGCGCTCATCGTCCCACGCGCCCATCGGAGGGAGCCGTGAGCGGGCTGAAGGGCCGCTCACCGCTTGGCACGATGCGGGCTGGTGGCCCGCTCATCGCTTGGCACGATGCGGGCCGGGGGCCCGCTCACGACTTCCGGCTACCCGTGGATCGGCGCCGTCGGGCCGAGGGTCTCCTGCGCGTCGGGGTCGATCTCCGACTCCTCGTCGCTGAGCGGATGCGCGATCTCGTCCTGCGGCATCCGGAACGCGAGCACCGCGACGACGCCGATGACGATGGGCGCGAGCCCCGCGACGAGGAACACGATCGGGAAGCCGGCTGCTTCGCCGATCGGGCCCGCGAGCGCCATCGAGACGGGCATGAGCGCGAGCGACACGAAGAAGTCGAGGCTCGAGACCCGGCCGAGCATCTCGGGCGGCACTCGCCGCTGCAGGATGGTCCCCCAGATGACGCCCGCGCCGTCGGTCAGCACGCCGATGGAGAACGCGAGGACGACCATGATCCAGATCTGGTCGACGATGCCCATGGCGGCGAGCGGGATGCAGCCGACGCACCACATGAGGTTCATGATCGTCAGGTAGCGCCGCGGCAGCCGAAGCGACGCGACGGTGAGCGAGCCGACCGCCGCGCCGACGCCGAACGCGGCGAGCACGAACGCGTACTCGACCGTCCCGCCGCCCATGTGGTCGCGCACCGCGAAGGGCATGAGGACCTCCAGCGGCCCCATGATGAGCAGGATGACCGCGCTCGCGTAGATGAGCGTGCCGAGCAGCCACGGCGTGCGCACCATGTACTTGAAGCCCCGGCCGATGTCGCCGAAGATCCCGCCGGAGCCGACCGCGGTCCGCTCCGCGGCCGGCAGGCGCCGCAGGCCGAGCAGCAGGACGAGCGCGAGGAGCTGACTGCCGGCGACGACCCAGAACGCGATCGCCGGCGACCACACGGCGATGACGAGTCCGCCGAGCGCGGGCCCGGCCGCCTGGTAGGCGACGGGACGCAGCATGCCCTCGATGCCGTTCGCCGCGAGCAGCTGCTCGCCGGGGACGATCCGCGGCAGGAGCGCGGAGTACGCCGGGTAGAACATCCCCTCGACGAGCCCGATGACGATCGCCGCGACCGCGAGATGCCATACCTCGAGCACGCCGAGCAGCGCGAGCGCGCCGACCGCGGAGGCGACGAGCACGCGTCCCGCCTCGACGACGGCGAGGATGCGCTGCTGCGGCAGGCGGTCCGCGAGCGCGCCGCCGAAGAGGACCGCGACGACCATGCCAATCGCGTTCGCCGTCATGATGAACGACAGATCCGTCGGCGTGCCGCCCGCCGCCCAGACCGCCGCGACGAGCGTGACGATCCACACCCCGCCGCCCATGAGCGAGAGCGCGAGCGCGCCGGCGAGCAGGCGGTAGCGACCGCCGGTCAGGGGCCGGAGGGCGCGCGGGACACGAGTGGCTGGCGTCGTCATGGGAGCGGACCATCCTATGACTTCGACGGCTGCGCCGCTGCCCCCGGCTACGCTGAAACGCATGCGGATGTTGACGGCGGCCGAGATCAGGGCGTCGTTCGGCAACATCGAGCCCGAGGAGGCGGAGCACATCCCGCTGCCGGGCCTCCACGAGGTGGTGTGGGAGGACCGCGAGTTCCTCGGGTGGCGCGACCCCTCGCTGCCGAGCCGCGGCTACCTCGTCCACGACTCCGACGACGGCGCCGTCGGGATCGTGCTGCGCGCCGCCGACGGCTCGCACGGGCGCGGGATCCCCGCGATGTGCTCGCTGTGCCACGCGACGCAGCCGGCCGCGCAGGTGTCGCTCTGGTCGGCGCCGCGCGCGGGGCGGGCGGGCCGCGACGGCAGTTCGATCGGCACCTACATCTGCGACGACCTCGGCTGCCCGCACATCATCCGGATGCTCCCGCCGTCCTCGCCGTGGGCGATCGGCACGGGCGACCTGCTCGAGGCGCGCTCCGCGGGCCTGCTCGAGCGCGTCCGGTCGTTCTCGACGAACGTGCTCGCGCCCCGCTAGGGCGCACGCCGTTCGGCGCACTTCCGACGGTCGGCACGCTTCCGGCGCTCGACATACTTCCGGCGGTCGACGCGCATACGGCGATCGGCGCGCCTCCGGTGGTCGACGTTATGCGGCGCGCGGCGCCTTCGCGGCCTTTCCTGGCTTGGCCGGCTTGGCCGGCTTCGGCGCGGGCTTGCCGCGGTTCGCGTGCGCCATGAGCCACCAGACGGCGACGCCGATCGCGGCGGCGAGCACGAGCGCGAGCACGGGCGGCAGCCACAGCAGCCCCGGCGAGTCGTCGGTCACGACCTCGGCGAGCCACACGACGAGGAGAAAGACGGGCAGGTCCACGACGGCCGCGATGACGAACGACGTCCAGTTGACGCGCCCCGGTTTGTCGACGCCGCCGCGCCTGAGGAGGTACAGCGAGGACAGGACGCCGAACGCGACGAACGCGAGGCAGCCGACGATGAAGACGAGCCCGAGCAGCCAGAACAGGGCGCTCGCCCGGGCGATGATCTCGGTGAACCGCTGCGCGTCGACGTCGCCGAGGAGGTTCGCGAGCAGCTCGCTGACCAGCGGTGCGATCGCGGCGCCGAGGACGACGAACGCGATGCCGAACCACCCGATCGCGAAGAGGATGTGGCCGGTGAGCCCCGCGAGGATCGCGCTCGCGCGCTGACCCGCCGTGATCGGCGGCTCCTTGGGCTTGCCGGTCTTCGGCGCCGACGCCGGCGCTGCAGCCGCCGCAGTCACAGTGGCCGTAGCCGCTGCAGCCGCCGCAGCCGCCGGGCCGACAGTTGCCCCCGCGGGAGCCTCAGGATTCGACATGCCCCCATTCCATCGGCTCCCCTCGCCGCCCACAAGACGCCGGCATGACGTTCTGTCAGCCGGTTTGCGCCGGTGTCGCCTGTTTGAACCGCATGCACGGGCGCAAACCGCATGCACCGATGCTGCGGCGCAGCCTGCGTCGCCAGCGCGCGGCGCAGCCTGCGCCGCTACCGCGCGAAGCGGCGGGCGCGGCTACTGGGCGGCGCGCTCGAGGACGAGCTCGCGGACGCGGGCGGCGTCGGCCTTGCCCTGCATCGCCTTCATGACCGCGCCGATCACGGCGCCGACGGCCTGGACCTTGCCGTCGCGGATCTTTTCGAGCACGTCGGGATGCGCCGCGAGCGCCTCGTCGATCGCCGCGATGAGCGCAGAGTCGTCGGAGACCACGGCGAGCCCGCGGCGCTCCACGACCTCGGCGGGCGTCCCCTCCCCAGCGAGAACGCCGTCGAGCGCCTCGCGAGCGAGCCGGTCGGTGAGCGCGCCGGACTCGACGAGGGCCACGAGCTCGGCGACCGCCTCGGGGGCGATGAGCGATGCGGCCTCGCGGTCGCTCGCGTTCGCGATGCGGGAGATCTCGCCCGTCCACCACTTGCGGGCCTGCGCGGGCGAGGCGCCGGCGGCGACGGTGCGCTCGACCTCGACGAGGAGCCCGGCGTTTCGCACGTCCTGGAACTCGAGGTCGGTGAAGCCCCACGTCTCCTTGAGCCGGCGCCGACGGGCCGCGGGCGGCTCGGGCAGCGCGGCACGGAGCCGCTCGACGAGGAGCTTCGAGGGCTCGACGGGCAGCAGGTCGGGCTCCGGGAAGTAGCGATAGTCGTCCGCGTCGGACTTGGGCCGCCCGGGGCTCGTCGTCCCGGTGTCCTCGTGCCAGTGGCGGGTCTCTTGGCGGATCGCGCCGCCGCGCTCGAGGATCGCGGCCTGGCGCTGGATCTCGTAGCGCACGGCGCGCTCGACGCTGCGCATCGAGTTGACGTTCTTCGTCTCGGTGCGGGTGCCGAGCACACCGCTGCCCTTCGGGGAGAGCGAGACGTTCGCGTCGCAGCGCAGGTTGCCGCGCTCCATCCGCGCCTCGGAGACGCCGAGCGCGAGCGCGATGTCGCGGATGGTGCTCACGTACGCCTTCGCGACGGCCGGTGCGTCGACGCCCTGGTCGAGGACGACCTTCGTGACGATCTCGACGAGCGGGACGCCCGCGCGGTTGTAGTCGACGAGGCTGTACTCGGCGCCCTGGATGCGGCCGGTCGCGCCGCCGACGTGCGTGAGCTTGCCCGCGTCCTCCTCCATGTGGGCGCGCTCGATGCCGATCGTGACGACGCGCCCGTCGTCGAGCTCGACGTCGACCGATCCGTCGAACGCGATGGGCTCGTCGTACTGGGAGATCTGGTAGTTCTTCGCGAGGTCGGGATAGAAGTAGTTCTTGCGCGCGAAGCGGCTGGACGGCGCGATGGAGCAGCCGAGCGCGAGACCGAGCGAGATCGCGTGCTCGACGGCCTGCTCGTTGACGACGGGCAGGCTGCCGGGCAGGCCGAGGCAGACGGGCGTCACGAGCGTGTTCGGCTCGGCGCCGTGGAACTCCGAGTTCGCGGGGTTCGGTGCGTCGGAGAACATCTTCGTCCGGGTCGACAGCTCGACGTGGACCTCGAAGCCGAGTGCGACGTCGAACCGTCGGATCGCCTCGTCGAAGTCCATGAGTTCCGCGCGCGCCATGGCATCCAGCCTAGGAGATCGCGGCGGTGCCGCTCGCGGGCACGACAGCCTCGACTCCTCCACAGCCGATGCCCCTCGAGCGCCCTCCACAGCCTGGCGGGGACCCCGAGCCCCGATGTCGGTCCCCGTCCCTAGCGTCACCGTATGGAGGCCTACCCCGTCCCGTTCCGCGTCGACCGATCCCGCGCGCCGCGCTACCGGCTCGTCAACTCGAGCACCGAGCGGCTGCGCTGGGTGCGCGTCGAGATGGACGGCCCGGGGGTCGCCTCGGCACGGCTGACGCCGCGACTCGACCCGGGAGGCGCCGTCGACGTCGTCGTCCGGGGCGCCGACCTCGCGCTCGACAGCCGCCTCTGCGTGCGGTGGCTCAGGCCGAACGGAGAGGAGTACCTGTGGGCGATCGCGTTCTGAGCTGTGCCGCGCCTGGGCAGAAGGATCAGGCGCCGATGCGATGGCGGCGCTCGGCGGCGAAGCGGGACGGCACCGCGACGCTGGGATGCTCCGGCAGGTCAGCGGGACGCAGGCCCCGGATCAGCTCGCCGGGATCGACTCCGAGGGCGAAGGCGAGGCGCACGACGACGCCGAGGCTCGGCAGCGCCTTGCCCGCCTCGTACCGGCGGATCGCCGCGACCTCGATGCCGGACATCTCCTGCAGCTCCGTCTGGGTCACGCGCAGACGCTCCGTGCGCAGGCCCCGGATCCGGGTGCCGATGACCGTCGCAGCGTCCGGGTCGAGTCGAGGCATCGCACCAGCGTCCGGATGCCTCGCATCCCGAGCGAGAGCATCCCGACCATGGCCGGACATGCACGGTGCTTCGGCCAGAGAGCGAGCTCCTCCAGACGGGAAGCGGTGGGAGGGTGACGGAACCGCGGACGAGAGGCGAAGGAAGGCGACAGGACTCCGGACGGGACCGCGACGAGAGGGCGACAGGACCGCGGACAGACCGCGACGAGAGCCGGAGGCGACGCGGGTGCGGCTCAGACGAGCTCGGGTGCTCGATCGAGGATCGCGCCGTGGCGCTCGCCGAGCAGGCGCTCGAGGGTCGCCCCGATGCGGTAGAGCCGTGCATCCTGCCGCGCCGGTGCCATGAGCTGGAAGCCGGCCGGCAGGCCGTCCTCGGGCGTGAGCCCCATCGGGAGGGCCATGCCGGGCACACCTGCGAGGTTCGCCGGGATCGTCGTGACGTCGTTGAGGTACATCGCGAGCGGATCGTCGACCTTCTCGCCGATGCGGAAGGCCGTCGTCGGCGCCGCGGGCGAGACGAGCACGTCGGCCTGGTCGAATGCCGAGGCGAAGTCGCGCTGGATGAGCGTCCGCACCTTCTGCGCCGAGCCGTAGTACGCGTCGTAGTACCCCGCCGAGAGGGCGTAGGTGCCGAGGATGACGCGGCGCTTGACCTCCGCGCCGAAGCCGGCCTCGCGGGTCGCCGCCATGACCTGCTCGACGGTGCCGCCGCCGGGCGGCGTCACGCGCAGGCCGAAGCGCACCGAGTCGAACTTCGCGAGGTTCGACGAGGCCTCGGCGGGGAGGATGACGTAATAGGCCGCGACCGCGTACTCGAAGTGCGGGGCCGAGACCTCGACGATCTCTGCGCCGGCGCCCGTGAGCAGCTCGAGCGCCTCATGGAAGCGCTGCGTGACACCCGTCTGGAAGCCGGGGCTGTCGAGCTCCTTGACGACGCCGATCCGCACTCCGCGCAGCGAGTCCGCGAGCGCGCCCTCCCGGGCTGCCTCCGCGAAAGACGGCCAGGCATCGGTCAGCGAGGTCGAGTCCTTCGGGTCATGGCCCGCGATGACGTCGTGGAGGAGCGCCGCGTCGAGGACGGTCCGGGTCACCGGCCCGACCTGATCGAGCGACGAGGCGAGCGCGATCGCGCCGTAGCGGGAGACGCCGCCGTACGTCGGCTTCACGCCGACGGTGCCCGTCACCGCGCCCGGCTGCCGGATCGAGCCGCCGGTGTCCGAGCCGAGGGCGATCGGCGCCTCGAACGCCGCGACGGCGGCGGCCGAACCGCCGCCGGAGCCGCCGGGGATCCGTTCGAGGTCCCACGGGTTGCGGGTCGGGCCGTACGCGGAGTGCTCGGTCGACGAGCCCATCGCGAACTCGTCCATGTTCGTCTTGCCGAGCGGGATGAGCCCCGCGGCGCGCATGCGGGCGACCGGTGTCGCGTCGTAGGGCGGCACCCAGCCCTCGAGGATGCGCGAGCCCGCCGTCGACGGCATGTCGTGCGTGCACAGCACGTCCTTGATCGCGACCGGGACGCCCGCGAGCGGCCCGAGGGCCGCGCCGTCGCCGCGCGACGCGTCGACCGCGGCGGCCGCCGCGAGCGCGGAATCCGAGACGTGGAGGTATGCGTGCACGTCGCCGTCGACCGCCGCGATGCGGTCGAGGTGCGCCCGGGTGACCTCCACGGAGGACACCTCGCGGGCGGTCAGCAGCGCGGAGAGCTCCGACGCGGGGAGCCGGGTGAGATCCGTCACTGCTCCTCCCCGAGGATCGCCGAGACGACGAAGCGCGAGCCGTCCGACTCGGGTGCGCCCGAGAGCGCCTCCTCGGTCGTGAGAGTCTCCCCCGGGACGTCGTCGCGGTAGACGTTCGCGAGCGGGATCGGGTGGCTCGTCGCGGGGACGTCGGGGGTCGCGACCTCGGACACCTTCGCGACGCTGTCGACGATCGCCCCGAGCTGGCCGGTGAGGGTCTCGATCTCCTCCTCGGTCAGCGCGATTCGGGCGAGCTCTGCGAGGTGCTCGACGGTCTCAGGAGTGATCTCGGACACCCGTCGATCCTACGCGGCCCCATCCGCCGGACAGTTCGGTGCCGCTCAGTGCGGGGCGTGGTACTCCGCCTCGCCCTGCTTCCAATAGCCCTTGACGACGGCGCGCTCGAGGTCGATGCCGCGCTCGCTCAGATGCTGGCGGCTCGGCTTGACGACGGACTGCTCCGCGGCGATGAACGCGAAGCCGTCGCCGGCCCGCTCGGGCGTCCCCGCGAGCGCCTCGACGAGCGCGGGAAGCGATCGGACCCAGGTGACCGACAGCTCACCGGGGGACGCGAGCTCCTGCTCGTCCGCAGGGTCCTCGGCGAGGACGACGACATCGGCGGGCACGCCCGGCGCGACCTGCGCGAGGTGGCGGCGGATCGCCGGCAGCGCGGTGCGGTCGCCCGCGAGCAGCCACCACTCGGGCTGCCCCTCGACGACGAGCGATCCGCGCGGGCCGCCGATCATCGCGAACGCGCCCGGCGTCGCGTTCTGCGCCCAGCGCGTCGCGGGCCCGTCCGAGGGGGCGTGCATGACGAAGTCGAGCACGAGCGAGTCGTCCGTCCACGACACCGGCGTGTACTCGCGCGACGGGTGCTCCCGCATGCTCGCGAGGTCGTCGGCCTCGAAGCCCTCCGGCACGAAGAAGATCCGCAGGTGGTCGTCCGCACCGCGCGAGTCGAAGTCGGCGAAGTCGCCGAGGAGGCGGATCCGGCGATACGTGGGAGTGAGGTCCTCGACGGAGCCGACCGTGACCCGGCGCGGGACGTTCGCGAGCGGAGTGCGGACGAGGGAGAACGCGGTGGAGGCAGCCATAGCTGTCACACCGTAACAGGCGCCGCTATCCTCGGGTCCCGGGAGGCTCATCGGTGACACCCAGGACGACGGATTCCGGCGGCGGCGCGTTCCGCGCCGCCGTGCCGTATCTCCCGGTCGGACTCGCGCTGCTCGTCATCCAGCTCGACTTCTTCGATCTCAACCTCGCGATCCCCCGCATCGCCGAGGAGCTGCACGTGCCGGTCACGGATCTGCAGTGGCTGGTCAGCGGCTACATGCTGAGCCTCGGCGCGCTGTTCATCCCCGCGGGCCAGATCGGCGACCTCGTCGGCCGCAAGCGCACGATCCTCGTCGGCCTGGCGATCTTCGGCTCGATGAGCCTCGCGAGCGGCCTCGCCCCCGACGCGCCGCTGCTCATCGCGTTCCGCATCCTGCAGGGCATCGGCGCCGGCCTCATCATGCCGAACGCGTTCGCGCTCGTCGGGGCGACGACCGCGCCGGGCGTCAGGCCGAAGGTGATGGGCATCCTGCTCGCGGTCGCCGGCGTCGGCACGGCGCTCGGTCCGATCCTCGGCGGCCTGTTCACGGCGACGATCGGCTGGCGCTGGCTCTTCTTCATCAACGTCCCCGCCGTCGTCATCGCGATCCTCGCCTCGAAGTGGATCCCCGAGTATTTCGTCGGCGAGCGACGCCAGTCGCTGCGCCGCCTCGACTGGATCGGGACGGCCCTCATCGTCGGCGGGCTCGCGTTCGGCTCGCTCGGGGTCGACAACGTGACGAACCTGGGGCTCGCCAGCTGGCTGACGTGGGGCCCGTTCGTCGTCGGCGTCGCGCTGCTCGTCGGCTTCGCGATCCACCTGCGCCGGGCGGCGAGCCCCCTCGTCGCGCCTTCGCTCTTCCGCGACGCGCCCTTCATGCTCATGGGTGCGGCGGGCTCGGCGCTCAACCTGAGCGTCGCGGTCGTCACGTTCACGGCGACGATGCAGGTGCAGACGGTCGACGGCTTCACGCCGGAGGTCGCGGGCATGATGTTCCTCGGCAGCTCGATCGGGGTCGCCCTGTCGGGTCCCGCCGCCGGATGGTTCACCTCGCGCTGGGGCGCGCGCCCCGTGCTCGCCGTGACGATGGTCGGCGCGGTCGCCGCGATCGTGCTCGTCGCGGCGGCGCCGAACCTCCCGGTCTACATCGTCGCGCTCGGCCTCGCGGGCTTCGGCGGCGGGCTCGGCTGGTCGGTCGCGCAGGTCGGCGGCCAGTCCTACCTGCCGCCCGAGCGGCAGGGCGAGGGCGCGGGGCTGCTGTCGATGTTCATGGTCGTCGCGGGCGGGCTCTCCGTCGTGATCGCGGGGGTCGTCATCGAGGCGATCGCGGGCACCGCGAAGCCGACGACCGCGGCGCTCGACTGGACGCTCTACGGGCTCGCGGGGCTCGTCGCCCTCGTCGCGGTGATCGTCTTCGCGGCGACGCCTCGCAAGCGCAATGCCCGGCAGAACGCGACCGCCCCGCCCGAGAGCGCACCCCCGCCCCCGAAAACGACCCCCTGAACAGTCCCCAAGACGGCTCCCCGAGCAATCCCCCAAGGCGAGCCCCCAAAGCGGCTCCCTGAGCGAGCGAAGCGAGTCGAAGGGCCCCTACCCCAGCACCTCAAGCCCGCGCTGAAGGAACTCCCCGAACCGCTCCGCGGGAACGATCGGCACCCCGAGCTCGATCGCCTTCGTCTCCTTCGAGCCGGCCCCGGGGCCGACGACGACCGCACCCGTGCGCTTGGAGACGGAGCCGCTCGGCTTGCCGCCGGCCGCGATGACGGACTCCTCGGCGCCTTCGCGGGTGTAGCCCTCGATCGTGCCGGTGACGACGACGGTAAGCCCGGACAGCGGGCCGTCCTGCGTCTCCTCGCCCGCGCCGGGCCCCGGATGCCCGGGCGTCGCCCACTGCACGCCGGCGGCGGCCCACCGCTCGACGATCTCGACGTGCCAGTCGACGTCGAACCAGTCCCCCACGGCTTCGGCGATGATCGGCCCGACGCCGTCGACGGCGGCGAGCTCGTCGACCGAGGCGGCGCGGATCGCGGTGAGCGAGCCGAAGTAGGCGGCGAGCGAGCGCGCTGCGACGGGGCCGACGTGCCGGATGTTGAGCGAGACGATGAGGCGCCAGAGGTCCTTCGTCTTCGCCTTCTCAAGCTCCGCGAGGAGTTCGAGCGCGGCGGATGATGGCCCGTACTCGGCCGCTTCGTCCTTGCGCGCCTGGCGCACGACCTTCCGATACGGGGTCTCCGTGCCCTGCACCTCGCCGCCGCGGATGGTCGGCACCTCGATCGGGGTGAGGTCCTCGAGCCGGAGGTCGAAGAGGCCCGCCTCGGTCGTGAGGGGCCCGTTCGGCGGGGTCAGCGCGATCGCGGAGACCTCCCCGAGCCCCTCGATGTCGAGTCCGCCGCGGGATCCGATGTGCTCGATGCGACCGCGGACCTGGGCGGGGCAGGCGCGCGCGTTCGGGCAGCGCAGGTCGACGTCGCCCTCCTTGGACGGCGCGAGCGTCGCGCCGCACTCGGGGCACTCGGTCGGCATGACGAACTCGCGCTCCGAGCCGTCGCGCAGCTCGACGACGGGCCCGAGGATCTCGGGGATGACGTCCCCGGCCTTGCGCAGCACGACCGTGTCGCCGATGAGGACGCCTTTGGCTCGCACGACGTCCTGGTTGTGGAGCGTGGCCCGGCGCACGACGGAGCCGGCGACGAGGATCGGTTCGAGGACGGCGTACGGCGTCGCCCGGCCCGTGCGCCCGATGCCGACCTCGATGCCGCGCAGGATCGTCTGGACCTGCTCCGGCGGGTACTTGAACGCGATGGCCCAGCGCGGCGCGCGGGAGGTCGCGCCGAGCCGCGCGTGGAGCGCGAGATCGTCGACCTTGACGACGATCCCGTCGATCTCGTGCTCGACGGAGTGGCGGTGCTCGCCGTAGTGCTCGATGTAGCCCACGGCGTCGTCGATCGTCGTCTCGACCCGGTAGTTCGGCGAGGTCGGCAGTCCCCACGACCCCAGCAGCTCGTACACTCCGGACTGCGTCGCGACGGGCGGATCGGGCCAGGCGCCGATGCCGTGCACGAGCATCCGGAGCCGGCTGAGCCGGCGCCGCATGAGGTCGATCTCCTTCTGCGACTTCCCGTCGGCCTTCTGCCGCAGCGATCCGGACGCCGCATTCCTCGGGTTGGCGAAGACGCGCTCGCCGGACTCGGTCTGCTCGGCGTTCAGCTCGTTGAACGCGGCGACGGGGAAGAAGATCTCTCCGCGCACCTCGACGAGCTCGGGGTGACCGGTGCCGGACAGTCGGCGCGGGATGCCCTGGATGCGCAGCACGTTCTCGGTGACGTCCTCGCCCGTCGTGCCGTCGCCGCGGGTCGCCGCGGTCGTGAGCGCGCCGCGCTCGTAGCGCAGGTTGATCGCGAGCCCGTCGATCTTGAGCTCGCACAGCCACGAGACGGCCTCGTCGGCATCGCGTTCTGTCTTCGCCGCCCACTCGCGGAACTCGTCGATGGAGAACACGTTGTCGAGCGAGTACATGCGCTCGGCGTGGACGACGGGGGCGAAGAGCGTCGAGTCGACGCCGCCGCCGACCGACTGCGTCGGCGAGTCCTGGCCGGCGAGCTGCGGCCAGGCGGCCTCGATCGCCTCGAGCCGATGCACCATCGCGTCGTATTCGAGGTCGGAGACGAGCGTCGTGTCCCGCTCGTAGTAGGCGTCGCGCAGCTCGAGGATGCGCTCGGTCAGCGCCTCGGCCTCGGCGCGAGCCGCGTCGAAGTCGCTCGGTACGGGTTCGGCCACGCACACAGCCTAGGAGCGGCCCCCGACAGCGCTATGCGATGGCGCGCTCCGCGGCGCGCGTCCGGTCGATCGTGACCTGGCCGAGCACCCTGGTCCCGGCGTAGAGGACGGCCGACTGCCCCGGCGCGACGCCTTCGACGGGCTCGTCGAGCTCGATCAGGACCTCCCCCTCTTCGACCCGCACGCGGCACGGGACGGGCTGGGCATGCGCGCGCACCTGCACCTCGAGCGCGTCCTCGAGCCGGCCGAGCGCGCTCCACCGCGCACCCGCGAGCCCCGTGACCGCGAGCGCCTCGCGCGGTCCCACGACGACCTGCCCGTTGGTGGGGCGGACCTCGAGGACGAAGCGCGGGCGGCCGTCGGCGGCGGGGACCGCGAGGTTCAGCCCGCGCCGCTGGCCGACGGTGAACGCGAGCGCCCCGTCGTGCGCGCCGACGACGGCGCCGTCGGCGTCGACGATCTCGCCGGCTGCGAGGTCGAGGCGCTCGGCGAGGTAGCCGCGCGTGTCCCCGTCGGGGATGAAGCAGATGTCGTACGAGTCGGGCTTGGTCGCCGTGACGAAGCCGCGTGCGGCGGCCTCGGCGCGCACGTCGTCCTTCGACGCGGCGGCGCCGAGCGGGAAGTACGCGTGCGCGAGCTGCTGCGGCGTCAGGACGCCGAGCACGTACGACTGGTCCTTCGGCCCCGCGGCGGCGCGGTGCAGCTCGAGCCCTTCGGGCCCGTCGACGATGTCGGCGTAGTGTCCCGTGGCCACGGCGTCGAAGCCGAGCGCGAGCGCGCGGTCCAGCAGGGCCGCGAACTTGATCTCCTCGTTGCAGCGCAGGCAGGGGTTCGGCGTCCGGCCGGCCGCGTATTCGTCGACGAAGTCGCGCACGACGGTCTGCGCGAAGCGCTCGGAGAAGTCCCACACGTAGAACGGGATGCCGAGCCGGTCGGCGACGCGGCGGGCGTCCATCGCGTCCTCGACGGTGCAGCAGCCGCGCGAGCCTTCGCGCAGCGTCGCCCGGTGGCGGCTGAGCGCGAGGTGCACGCCGACGACCTCGTGGCCGGCTTCGACGGCGCGCGCGGCGGCGACGGAGGAGTCGACGCCTCCGCTCATCGCCACGAGCACCTTCACCCCGGCATTCTCCCCCACCTTCGCTTTTCAGGCCTGGACGGGGGTCGGCGTGCAATGTGCACGCCAAGGGGCCGCCACTCCTGAAAAAGGGGGCTAACCGTTAGTCGGTGGCTCGGGCGCCGTGGCGGTCGAGGAACTCGTAGAGCTCGCGGTCGTCGACCCCGGGGAAGGTGCCCTGCGGCAGTGGGTTGAGGATCTGGGCGTGCAGGCGCGCAGAACTCCATGCTCGCCCCTCCCAGCGTGAGGCGAGCGAGGCGGGCGGCAGCTTGCAGCACGACTCGTCGGGGCAGGTCGAGACTCGGCGATTGTTCGTGTCGCGCCCGCGGAACCATTTGGAGTGCTGGTGCGGCACGCCGATCGTGATCGAGAACTCGTCCGAGTCCGTCGTCCCGGTCTGCGCCGCCTCGAAGAAGGTGCCTTCGGGGGTGTCGGTGTACTGGTAGAACTCGGTCGTGCGGTTGACGCGCACCGACGCGGTCCGCGCGGCCCACTTCCGGCACACGAACTGGCCCTCGGTCGAGCCCGTGACGTCGACGGGGAGCCGCAGCCCGTCGTTCTCGTACGCCTTCTGGACGGAGCCGTCGCCGGCGACGCGCAGGAAGTGCAGTTCGAGCCCGAGGTCGACGGTCGCGAGGTTGGTGAGCCGCAGCGCCGCCGCCTCGTGCGTCACGCCGAAGGCGTCGCGGAAGTCCTCGACGGCGATGTTCTTGTCGGCTTTGGCCGAGCGCAGGAAGTCGATCGCCTGCCGGCGGGGCATGAGCGCGGCCGCGGCGAAGTAGTTGATCTCGAGCCGCTGCTGGAGGAAGTCGGCGTAGGTCGCGGGGGCCTCGTGCCCGAGCAGGCGGTGCGCGAGCGCCTGGAGGGTGAGGGCGCGCAGCCCGTGGCCGCCGGGGATGGATGCGGGCGGCAGGTAGATCCGGCCGTTCTCGTAGTCGGTGACGGATCTCGCGTTGTGCGGCAGGTCGCCGACGTGGACGAGCTCGAAGCCGACCGACTGCGCCATCCGCGCGACGCCGCGGTGGGTGAGGGCGCCGGAGACGTGGCCGGACTCGTCGACGAGCCGCTGCGCGAGGTCGTCGATCTCGGGGATGGAGTTGTTGCGCTCGCGCATCCTGAGGCGCAGCTCGGTGTTCGCCCGCCGCGCCTCTTCGGGTGTGGCGATCGCCTGACGGGCGCGCCGGGAGACCTCGCGGTGGAGTCCGACGAGGGATCGCAGAACGTCATCGCTCATGCTCTTGGAGGCGCGGACGGACGGCAGGCCGAGCTGCGCGTAGAGGGAGCCGCGCTGCGCCCGGTCGAGCTCGATCTCGAGCGCGGCGCGCTCGGTCGGCGGGGTGTCGTCGAGGAGCTGCTGGACGGGGATGCCGAACGCGTCGGCGAGGGACGAGAGCAGGCTGAGCCGGGGCTCGCGCCGCCCGTTCTCGATGAGCGAGAGCTGGCTGGGCGCCGCGCCGACCTTCTCGCCGACGTCGTCGAGGGTCATGCCGGCTTCGGCGCGGAAGTGGCGGATCCGCTGCCCGAGGGTGACAAGGTCCTGCATGACTTCACAGTATCGAAAGAATTGCTATTCTTTGCATCACATTTCGGATACTACGCCGAAATCGATGGACATACTTGAAGCACCACCACTATTTTCCGGAGTTGCAGCGATGAGCCTTCTCGAATCCCAGAGTCCGACCGCGCCGAACGGCTACCGTTTCCGCACCGAGCCCCTGACCGGCACGCCCGCGTCGATCGTCGAATGGGTCGAGTCTGTCGCCGCGCTCGCGAAGCCCGCGGCGATCGTCTGGGCCGACGGCTCCCAGGAGGAGTTCGACGCGCTCGCCGACCTCATGGTCGCCAAGGGCACGATGCTCCGGCTCAACGACGAGAAGCGCCCGAACTCCTACCTCGTGCGCAGCCACCCGGCGGACGTCGCGCGCGTCGAGTCGCGGACCTTCATCTGCTCCGTCAAGGAGGAGGACGCCGGCCCCACGAACAACTGGGTCGCCCCCGCCGAGATGCGCGGCACGCTCGACGGCCTCTTCGACGGCGTCATGGAGGGGCGGACGATGTACGTCATCCCGTTCTCCATGGGCCCGATCGGCTCGCCGCTGTCGCGCTACGGCATCCAGCTCACCGACTCCCCCTACGTCGTCGCGAGCATGCGCATCATGACGCGCATGGGCGACCAGGCGCTCTCCCGCATCACGGAGTCGACCCCGTGGGTCAAGGCGGCCCACACGGTCGGCTACCCGCTGCGCCCGGGCGTCGAGGACATCCCCTGGCCCTCGAACGAGCTGAAGTACATCACCCACTTCCCCGAGACGCGCGAGATCTGGTCGTACGGCTCCGCCTACGGCGGCAACGCGCTGCTCGCGAAGAAGTCGTTCGCGCTGCGCATCGCGAGCGTCCTCGCGCACGATGAGGGCTGGCTCGCCGAGCACATGCTGCTCATCAAGGTCACGAACCCGCAGGGGCGCGTCTTCCACCTCGCCGGCGCCTTCCCGAGCGCGTGCGGCAAGACGAACCTCGCGATGCTCCAGCCGACGATCCCCGGCTGGAAGGTCGAGACGGTCGGCGACGACATCGCGTGGCTCGGCATCGGCGACGACGGCCAGCTGCGGGCGATCAACCCGGAGGCCGGCTTCTTCGGCGTCGCGCCGGGCACCGGCTGGGCGACGAACTCCGTCGCGATGGAGACGATCAAGTCGGACACGATCTTCACGAACGTCGCGCTGACCGACGACGGCGACGTGTGGTGGGAGGGCGCGACGAAGGACAAGCCCGCGCACCTGACCGACTGGCTCGGCAACGACTGGACGCCGGAGGACGGCCGCCCGGCCGCCCATCCGAACTCCCGGTTCACGGTTTCCGCGGCGAACGCCCCGTCCATCTCGGACGACTGGGAGGACCCGCGAGGCGTCGTCATCGACGCGATCATCTTCGGCGGCCGTCGTGCCACGACCGTGCCGCTAGTGGTGGAGGCACGCGATTGGGCGCACGGGGTCTACCTCGGCGCCACCATCTCGTCCGAGGCCACGGCGGCCGCCGAGGCCACCGTCGGGACGCTGCGACGCGACCCGTTCGCGATGGCGCCCTTCTACGGCTACAACGCCGCGGACCACTGGCAGCACTGGCTCGACATCGGGCGCCGGCTGCGGGCCTCGGGCGGGCGCGTGCCGCGCATCTTCCAGGTCAACTGGTTCCGCAAGGGCGACGACGGCCGCTTCCTGTGGCCCGGCTTCGGGGAGAACTCCCGCGTGCTGGAGTGGATGTTCGAGCGCATCGAGGGCAAGGCCGCGGCAGCGGAGACGCCCATCGGGCTCGTCCCGGTCGACGGCGGGCTCAACACCGAGGGGCTGGACATCTCCGAGGCGGACCTCGAGGAGCTCTTCCGCATCGACACTGAGGGCCTGCTCTCGGATGCGGAGAGCGCCGCGGAGTACTTCGGCGAGTTCGGCGGTCGGGTGCCCGAGGAGCTGACGACCGAGATCGCGGCGCTGCGCGAGCGGCTGTCCCGCTAGCTGCGCGGGCTACAATCGCGACGCCGCCCGGCTCCCGGTACGGCATCCGATTGGTACGCCCGCGGGCTTGAGGAGGTCGCGTCTTGCAGCATCGAACGGGCCTTCGCCATGGCGTCACGGGCGCCGCGCTCGGGGTGCTCCTCGCGCTCGGCGGAGCGGCGCTCGGCGCTTCGGCGGCCGATCCGGTCGCGATCGGTCCCGGCGGTGTCGTCGACGAGACGGGCCTCCTCGATGTCGACCGGGCGCAGAACGCGATCTCCGAGCTGAGCGCGGACCACGGCATCCACCTGCTCGTCGCGTTCGTCGACGACTTCGGCGGCGAGGAGCCGCAGGTCTGGGCGGATGACACCGCGCGCCTGAGCGGGGCACTGGGCGACGACGACATCGTGCTCGCCGTGGGGGTCGACATCAGCTCCTACTGGGTCTCGGTCGCCGACGGCTTCCGCCTGTCCGATGCCGAGCTCGCAGAGATCGAGGACCAGGCGCTCGTGCCCGGGCTCAGCTCGGGCGACTTCACGGGCGCGATCATCGCCTATGCGCAGGCGCTCGGCGCAGCGGTCGCGAGCGACACGGGCTCCACAGGCGGCGGTGCCGGCGCATCGGGCGGCGGCATCGGCTGGATCGTGTGGCTCGTCATCGGGCTCGTCGTGGTGGGGCTCATCGTGTGGTTCGTCGTGCGCGCGCGACGCAAGAAGGTCGCCGCGGGTGCCGCGGTCGAGAGCCAGGAGCAGCTCGAGCAGCGCGCGGGGCGGATGCTCGTGCAGCTCGACGACGCGGTCCGCAGCGGCGAGCAGGAGCTCGGCTTCGCTCAGGCGCAGTTCGGGGACGGCGCGGCCGGCGGCTACCAGCAGGCGCTCGAGGAGGCGAAGGCGGGCCTGCGCGAGGCGTTCTCGATCCAGCAGAAGCTCGACGACGCGTATCCCGAGCCCGCCGACGAGGCCCGCGCGATGGTGCTCAGGATCATCTCGCTCGCGGAGGCCGCGGGCGCGCGGCTCGACGAGCAGGCGAGCGCCTTCGACGACCTGCGGGAGCTCGAGCAGCACCTGCCCTCGCTGCTGCCCCGGCTCGAGACGGATCGCGCCGCGGCGGCCGCCCGGATCCCCGCCGCCCAGTCGGCGCTGGCGGCGCTCGCGTCGCGCTACGCGCAGCCCGCGATCGAACCGGTCGCCGGCAACGTCGAGCAGGCGGACGGCCTGCTCGCCTTCGTCGACGAGCGCCGCGCCGCGGCCGAGTCCGCCGTCGCGAGCGGCGCGACGGGTGAGGCGGCGCTCGCCGTCCGCGACGCGCAGGCGAGCCTCGCGCAGATCGGGACGCTGCTCGACGCGGTCGACACGACCGGCAGCTCGCTCGACGCGGCCTCGACGAGCCTCGACGCGCTCGTCGCGGAGCTGCGCCAGGATGTCGACGCCGCCGAGCGGCTCGATCCCGACCCGGCGGTCGCGGGGCGCCTGCCCGAGACGATCGCGAGCGCGCGGGCTGCGCTCGCCGCGGTCGACCCGCGCTCGCCGGTCGACTCGATCGCACGACTCCAGCAGGCGAACTCGACGATCGACGAGGTCTTCGCGGCGGTCCAGGGCCAGCAGGTCGCGTTCGACCGCGCCCGGGCGCAGCTCGACGCGACGCTCGCGGCCGCGAGGGCGGCGGTGACGAACGCGATGCAGTTCGTCGCGACGCGGCGCGGCGGCATCGGCACCTCGGCGCGCACCCGGGTCGATCAGGCCGACGCCGCGCTCCAGCAGGCGGTCGCGCTCTCCCCGACGGACCCGGTGGGCGCCATCCAGTCGGCGCAGCGCGCCCAGCAGCTCGCGAACGACGCCTACCGCTACGCCCAGCAGGACGTCGACGACTTCCGGACCGGCTGGCCCTCGGGCGGCGTCAGCGGCGGCAGCAGCAGCGGGATCGACTTCGGCAGCGTCCTCGGCGGGGTGCTCGGCGGCATGATCGGCAGCGGCATGCGCGGCGGGGGCGGCGGGGGCTGGTCCTCATCCGGCGGCGGCGTCTTCGGTGGCGGCCGGTCCTCCGGCGGCCGCTCGTCGGGCGGCATGCGCGGCGGGGGCGGCGGCTGGTCCTCCGGCAGTCGTCGCAGCAGCGGCTCGTCTGGCGGACGCCGTGGCGGCGGCGGTAGATTCTGAGCTGCGGGACATCCAAACGCTCGAACCCTCATCGGAAGGCACGAACCATGGCCAAGCAGTCGATCTTCGGTCGCATCGGACAGCTCCTCAAGGCGAACGTCAACGCCCTCATCGACGCGGCGGAGGACCCGCAGATCATGCTCGACCAGCTCGTGCGCGACTACGACAACGCGCTCGCGGACGCCGAGTCGGCGATCGCGACGACGATCGGCAATCTCCGGCTCATGGAGCAGGACCACGCCGAGGACGTCGCCGCGGCGGCGGACTGGGGCCGCAAGGCGCTCGCCGCGAGCACCCGGGCTGACCAGTTCCGCGCCTCGGGTGACCAGGCGAACGCCGACAAGTTCGACAACCTCGCGAAGGTCGCGCTCGGCAAGCAGATCGCCGAGGAGAACGAGGCGAAGGCCGTCGAGCCGACGATCGCCTCGCAGACGGAGGTCGTCGACAAGCTCAAGGCGGGCCTCGAGGGGCTGCGCGGCAAGCGGCAGGAGCTCGTCGCCAAGCGCGATGAGCTCGTCGCCCGCGCGAAGGCGGCGGCCGCGCAGGCGCAGGTCGCCGACGCGATCAAGTCCATCGACGTCATGGATCCGACGAGCGACCTCGGCCGCTTCGAGGAGAAGATCCGCCGCGAGGAGGCGCGCGTGCTCGGCCAGCAGGAGATCGCGGCCTCGACGCTCGACGCGCAGTTCGAGGCGCTCGAGGACAACGACCGCGCGGTCGAGATCGAGGCGCGGCTCGCGGAGCTCAAGGTCGGTGGGCAGAAGGCCATCGGCGCCGACTGAGCGAGGGCGCGTGCCCTTCGACTCGCTGCGCTCGCTCAGGGACCCGCAACCGCGCCCTGTGCCCTTCGACTCGCTGCGCTCGCTCAGGGATCCGCAGCGGTGCCCTGGGCGGGTCCCTGAGCGAGCCCGCAGGGCGAGTCGAAGGGTGGCGCTCCGCCTCGTGCTGAGTCCCGCGCTCACGGTCCCCGGCTACTGGCTCGCGACGGGCGTCGGCGCACTCTGGGGCGCGGCGCTCGGGCGCGGCCGGCTGCGGTGGCGCGGCGGCCTGCTCGTCGCCGATCGACTGCCCGCGTGGGCCTTCGGCCGCGGTGGGACGACGATCGGCGGCGTGTTCCTCACCTCGCGCGTCGTCGAGGACCGCGTCATCGCGCACGAGCGCGTGCATCAGGCGCAGTGGCGCCGCTTCGGGCTCGCGTTCATCCCGCTCTACTTCGCGGCCGGTCGCGACCCGCTGCGCAACCGCTTCGAGATCGAGGCGGGTCTCGAGGCCGGCGGCTACCTCCCGGGCCCGCCTACTTCTTGAGCGAGAGCTGCAGGAAGATGGTCCCGAGCCACCGGTCGAACTTGTAGCCCACGCGACCCATGCGGCCGATCTCCTTGAAGCCGAGCTTCTCGTGCAGCGCGATCGAGGCCTCGGCGCCGTGATCGGCGACGACGGCGACGATCTCGCGGAATCCGGCCGTCCTCGCCCGCTCGACGAGCTCTGCGAGCAGGGCGCGCCCGATGCCCTTGCCGGTCGCCGCCGGACCGAGGTAGATGGCGTCCTCGACGGTGTACCGGTAGGCGGAGCGGTCGCGGTAGGCCGACAGGTAGGCGAAGCCGAGGATCTCGCCGCTCGGGCTCTCGGCGACGATCCACGGCCAGCCGTGCTTCTGCGCCTTCGTGAACTTCGCCCGGTACTGGGCGTGGGTCAGCAGCTCCTCGTCGAAGGTGACGGTCGAGTTCTCGACGTAGTGGTTGTAGATGGCCCGGCAGTCGGGGACGTCCGTCGACACCGCGTCGCGGATCGTGAAGCCGGTCTGCGCGACGGGGTCGGGCCGCCGGCGCTTCGCCTCGCGCAGCGCGCGCTTCGGGTCGTACTCCTCGCCCACCTCCGCCATGTCCTCACCCTACGTCGGCGCGAGCCGCCAGTCGACGGGCTCGCCGCCCTGCGCGACGAGCAGCTCGTTCGCGCGGGAGAACGGCTTCGAGCCGAAGAAGCCCGACGACGCGGACAGCGGCGAGGGGTGCGGCGAGCGGATCGAGGGCACGTCGCCGAGCATCGGCACGAGCGTGCCGGCGTCCCTCCCCCAGAGGATCGCGACGAGCGGGCCGCCGCGCGCGGCGAGCACCTGGATCGCCTGCTCGGTGACGATCTCCCAGCCCTTCCCGCGATGCGAGCCGGAGACGCCCGACTGGACGGTGAGCACCCGGTTGAGCAGCATGACGCCGTGCTCGGCCCACGCGGTGAGGTCGCCGTGGGCGGCGGGCTCGACCCCGAGGTCGTCCCGCAGCTCGCGGTAGATGTTCTGCAGCGAGCGCGGGATCGGCCGCACCGACCGCTCGACCGCGAACGACAGCCCGATGGGGTGGCCGGGTGTCGGATACGGGTCCTGCCCGACGATGAGCACCCTGACCGCGTCGAGCGGGTAGGTGAAGGCGCGCAGCACGTTCTCGCCGGCGGGCAGCGTGCGCCGACCGGCGGCGTGCTCGGCGCGCAGGAAGTCCCCCATCGCGGCGATGCGGTCCGCGACGGGCCCGAGCGCGGCGGCCCACCCGGGATCGACGAGTTCGGACAGCGGCTTCGGCACTCCCTGAGCCTATGGTCATCGCGCCAGCGTGGTGGCATGGCGAAGGATGGCGGCTTCTCTGCGGAGGAGAAGGCAGCGATGAAGGAGCGCGCGGCGGAGCTGCGCGCGCAGAAGCAGGCGGCGACGCTCGCCGACCTCGAGGTGGCGACGCTCGAGCGGATCGCCGAGATGCCGGAGGAGGAGCGGGCGATCGCGCAGCGCATCCACGAGCTCGTCAAGGAGCACGCCCCCGAGCTGACCCCGAAGACCTGGTACAGCATGCCGGCGTACGTGACGGGCGGCCCGAAGGGCAAGGTCGTGCTGTTCTTCCAGACGGCGACGAAGTTCGAGTCGCGCTACTGCACGCTCGGCTTCCAGGACGCCGCCCGGCTCGACGACGGCGACCTGTGGCCGACCTCGTACGCGATCACCGCGATCACCCCGGAGGTCGAGGAGCGGGTCGTCGCGCTCATCAGGCGCGCCACGGGCGCTTAGACGGGCGGCTGCGCCGACCAGGGGAACGTGATCCACAGGTCGGTCGTCGCCCACGTGTAGTCGGGCTGGATGATCGTCGTCGGCTTCGTGTAGAGGACGGCCGAGCGCACCTCGGCGGCGCGCTCGGCGAGCAGGTCGACGGCGAGCCGCAGCGTCCTGCCCGAGTCGGCGACGTCGTCGACGAGCAGCACCCGGGCGCCTTCGAGCGAGTCGGGGTCGAGGTGCGGGGCGAGCACCTCGGGCTCGGGGAGCGTCTCGCCGACACCGGTGTAGAACTCGATGTTGAGGGCGTCGCAGGCTTTGATCCCGAGCGCGTAGGCGAGGCCCCCGGCGAAGAGCATGCCGCCGCGCGCGATCGCGACGACGAGGTCGGGACGGTAGCCGGACATCCGCACGACGGTCGCGAGCTCGCGGTTCGCCTCGCCGAAGCGCGCCCAGCTCAGGATCTCGCGTTCGGCGTCCGCCATGCCGATACGCTACCGGCCATGACCCTTCCGCAGGCGCGGGGCGACGCGATCGGGATCGAGCCGGAGCGGAGGTCCTTCGCCCGGACCACGTTCCGCATCATCGGGTGGCTGTTCTGCCTCGAGCTCGTCAGCGGCATCCTGCAGGGCTATTACGTCCCGATCGTCCCGCAGCTCATCGACCACCTCGGCATCACGGACGCCGAGTTCAACTGGTTCGAGGCGGGGCAGCTGCTCGTCTCGGCGCTCTCGGTGCCGCTGCTCGCGAAGCTCGGCGACATGTTCGGCCACAAGCGCATGCTGCTCGTCTCGACGGCGCTGACGCTCGTCTTCACCTGGTGGCTCGTCGTCGCCGGGGACTTCACGTCGTTCCTCATCGCCTGGTCGTTCATGGGGTTCTACGCCGTCTGGCTGCCCCTCGAGGTCGCGCTCATCTTCGACCGGGGCCGCTCGACCGGGGTGGGCGCGGCGACGACCCGGCGCGCGGCCGGCACCCTCGTGCTCGCGCTCCAGCTCGGCGCGATCGCGGGCGCGCTGCTCGGCCGGCGCATCTTCAGCTGGACCGACGAGAGCATCCCGCTGACGCTCACGATGCCGGCGATCGCGGTGACGCTCGTCTTCTTCGCGATCCTGTTCGGCGTCCCGGAGTCGAAGCCGATCCCGGGCCGCACGCTCGACTGGCAGGGCTTCGTCCTGCTCGGCCTCGCGCTCGTCGGCGTGACGGCGGGCCTGCGCTTCATGTCGCTGAACGGCCCGGGGACGTGGTGGGCGTGGGCGATCGTCGCGCTCGGCGTGCTCCTGCTGCTGCCGTTCGGCTGGTGGGAGCTGCGCCAGAAGGATCCGGCGATCGACCTGCGGGTGCTGCGCCGCAGGACGATGTGGCCGGTCCAGCTGACGGCGGGCCTCGTCGGCATCTCGCTGCTCGGCGCGCAGGTGCCGCTCGCGACGTACGCGGCGACGGATCCCGGGGAGGTCGTCGACGGCCGGCCGCTCGGCTACGGCCTCGGGCTGGACGACACCTCGCTCGTCATCGGCGGCTACATCCTGTCGCTCGCGGTCGGCGCGCTGCTCTTCGCGATCTTCTCCAAGCGCATCTCGCCGCGCATCGTGCTCATCGTCGCGACCTTCCTCGTCGCGTTCGGCTATTTCGCGCTCATCCCGCTGCACGACTCCCTCGGCGTGTTCCTGCCGCCGCTCATCATCGCGGGCCTCGGCTGCGGGGCACTCGTCGCGGCGCTGCCGGCGACGGCGGCCGCGGCGGCGCCGCCTGGGCAGACCGGCATCGCCGCCGCTCTGACGAACACGACGAAGACGATCGGCGGCTCCTTCGCCTCGACGGTGTTCGGGATCGTGCTCGCAGCGGGGATCTCCTCGGCCGCGACGACGGCTGCGAGCCTCTCGGGCTACATCACGGTGTGGGCGATCTGCGGCGCGGGGGCGCTCGTCGCGGCGATCCTGCTCTTCCTCGTGCCGCGGGACGCCTTCGGGGAGCCGCTCGTCGACTGAGGCACCTTGGTCTCGATACGTGCCTGCGACGCTACTCGACCCGCGGGGTTGACATCCGCCGTCTTCGATGGTTCATTAGTTGAGTAATGAACCACCGAAGGAGTGCGACCCATGGATGAGGGCCGTCCGATCTACAGCCAGGTCGCTGAGCAGATCGAGAACGACATCATCGCAGGCCGGCTGCCCGAGGACACCCAGGTCCCATCGACGAACGAGTTCGCGGCATACCTGCGCATCAACCCGGCCACCGCCGGCAAGGGCGTCAACCTGCTCGTCGACGAGGGGATCCTCTACAAGAAACGAGGCATCGGCATGTTCGTCAGTCCGGGCGCGCGGGAGCGGCTCATCGCCGCACGACGCGATCGCTTCCGCAGCCAGTACGTCGCCCCGCTCCTCGCGGAGGCCGCCAAGCTCGGCATCCCGGCCGACCAGGTCGCCGCGATGATCCGGACGAACGACGAAGGGATGCGGCGATGAACGCGATCGTCGAGGTCAGCGGCCTCACCAAGCGCTACGGGTCGCTCGCCGCGGTCGACGAGGTCGGCTTCACGCTCGAGCCGGGGCGGGTCTACGGACTCCTCGGACGCAACGGCGCCGGCAAGACGACGCTCATGTCGCTGCTGACCGGCCAGGAGTTCGCGACCGAGGGCCGCATCGAGGTGTTCGGCCGCTCGCCCGTCGAGCACGCCGACGTCCTCGACCAGCTCTGCTTCATCCGCGAGAGCCAGCGCTACCCCGACGACTTCGAGCCGCGGCACGTCCTGCGCTCGGCGGAGTGGTTCTTCCCGAACTGGGACGCGGCGTTCGCGCAGCAGCTCGTCGAGGAGTTCCGACTGCCCGTCAAGCGCAAGATCAAGAAGCTCTCCCGCGGTCAGCTCTCCGCCGTCGGCGTCATCGTCGGCCTCGCTTCCCGCGCGCCGCTGACGTTCTTCGACGAGCCCTACCTCGGGCTCGACGCGTCGGCGCGGCAGCTCTTCTACGACCGCCTGCTCGCCGACATCGCCGAGCGCCCGCGCACCGTCGTCCTCTCGACGCACCTGATCGACGAGGTCGCCGACCTGCTCGAGCACGTCCTCGTCATCGACCGGGGCCGGCTCATCGTCGACGCGGACGCCGAGGAGCTGCGCGGCACCGCGGCCTCCGTCGTCGGGCCGCGGGCCGCCGTCGACGCCTTCGTCGCCGGCCGGGAGGTCCTGCACCGCGACGGCATCGGCGGGCTCTCCTCCGCGACCGTCAGCCGCCTCAGCGAGGCGGAGCGGGCCGAGGCGGCCGCGGCCGGCCTCGAGCTCGCCCCCGTATCCCTTCAGCAGCTCGTCGTGCGACTGACGGGCGCCACCGACTCGGAGGTCGAGAACCGATGAACGCCGCAGCCGCCACCCTCGCCGTCCCCGCCACCGGTCGTCCGAACCGCGTGCTCGCGGTCTTCCGGCTCCACTTCGTCAACCCCGTGACGGTCGCCTGGATGCCGCTCGGCATCTACGCGTTCATCTTCGCGATGAACTGGCTCATCTGGCTCATCGTCAACGTCGCGACGACCGACAGTCGGGAGGGCATGAGCGAGGGCACCACCTGGAGCGGTGCGAGCATGTTCATCTTCGTCTGGCTGCTCGTCATCGCAGTCCAGGCGATGAACCGCACCTTCCACTTCGCCCTCGGCTTCGGCGCGACCAGGCGCGACTACTACCTCGGCACGATCGCGGCGCTCGTCGTCTCGGCCGCCGGCTGGGCGATCCTGTTCGGGATCCTCGCCATGATCGAGGAGGCGACGGACGGCTGGGGCCTCGGCGGCCACATGTTCGCCTCGGTCTACTTCGGCGACGACGGCCCCATCGCGCGGATCTGGTACGTCTTCCTGCTCATGCTGTTCTTCACGGCGCTCGGGCTCGTCGCCGGCGCGCTCTTCGTCCGGTGGCGCACCTTCGGCCTGGTCGGCTTCTTCGCGGTGCTCGCGCTCGTGCTCATCGGCGGGATCGCCTGGATCGCGCTGACGAGCTCGTGGGCAGCGGTCGGGTCCTTCTTCGGCACGCTCGGCTTCGCGGGCTCCTACCCGCTGCTGCTCGTCCCCGTCGCGATCGCCGGCCTGCTCGGCTACGTCGCCCTCCGCCGCGCGACGGCGAGGAGCTGACCGTCAGTCCCGTGCGCGCAGCGGCCCGCGGTGGATCTTGTACTGGGCCGACTGCGCGACGGGCTTGACGGTCACCAGGTCGAGGTCGATGTGCGCGGGCCGCTCGCACGCGTGCACGATCTCGGCCGCGACGTCGTCGGCAGACAGCTCGTGGACACCCTCGTAGACGGCGTCCGCCCGCGCCTGGTCGCCCTCGAAGCGCACGAGCGAGAACTCGGTGCTCACCATCCCCGGGGCGACCTCGATGACGCGGATGGGCTCGCCCGAGAGCTCGAGGCGCAGCACCGCGTTGACCGCGCGGGCCGCGAACTTCGCCGCGTTGTATCCCCCGCCGTTCTCGTAGGGGGTGTAGGCCGCGACGGAGGTGATGTTGACGATGCTCGCGGCATCCTCGACCGCGAGCCCGGCGGAGGGCGCGACCGAGCGCCGCAGGATCGGCAGCAGCGCCGCCGTCACGAGCTTGAGCCCGATGACGTTGACCTCGTACATCCGACGCCACTCGTCGGCCGAGGAGTGCTCGACGGAGGCGAGCCCGTAGGCCCCGCCGGCGTTGTTGACGAGGACGTGCGCGCCGCCGAGCTCCTCGACGCGGGCCGCGATCCGCGCCGCGTCGGCCTCGAGCGTGACGTCGGCGGTCAGCACCTCGGCGCCCGTCTCGGCGGCAAGCGCCTCGAGCCGGTCGGTGCGCCGGGCGACGCCGAGCACCTCCCATCCGGCGGCTCGGAAGCGCCGGACCGTCGCCGCCCCGATCCCGCTCGAGGCACCCGTGATCACCGCTCGCCTGGTCATGCGCACCAGCCTCCCATCTCTATCCGTGGAACTCCGGAAGCCGTCTCGGCAGCGCGAACACGAGGGCGAACGCGATGAACGAGAGCACCGCACTCGCCCCGATCGCGACGGGCACGCCGATCGCGGGGCCTGCGGCGGCGCTGACGCCGAAGAACGTCGCGGCGACGATCGCGATGCCGATCGCGGCGCCGAGCCGCTGGACGGTCGAGACGACGCCGGATGCGGCGCCGGCCTCGATCGGGTCGACGGTCGAGACGATGAACTGCGTGTTCGGCTCGATGAAGAAGCCGGTCCCGAAGCCGACGAGCACGGTGGGCGCGAGGACGGTGAGCCAGTCGGTGTGCGCGGGCGGGACGAGGAGCACGACGAGCGCGAGCCAGACGAGGCCGATGCTGACGGCGCCCGCCCCGATGACGAGGACGCCGCGCCCGATGCGGTGCGTCGCCCGCTCGCTGAGGAACGCGCCGACGGCGCTCGCGAGCGCGTTCGGCACCATCATGAGGCCGGTCTCGAGCGCCGAGCGGCCGAGCGCGGTCTGCCAGTAGATCGACAGGACGAAGAAGACCGCGGTGAACGCGGCGAAGAACGCCGTGCCGTTGATGACGCCGCCCGTGAAGGACCGGTGCGCGAAGAGCCGCGGCGGCACGAGGGGCGCGCGTCCCGCGCGCTCGACCCGTCGCTCCCAGGCGTAGAACGCGATGAGGACGACCACGCCGACGACGACGAGGCTCCACGTCCAGCCGGGCCAGCCGCCCTCGGAGGACTGCACGAGCGGGAGGATGATCGCGACGAGTCCGATCGTGACGAGCCCGATGCCGACGGGGTCGATGCCGGAGCGCTGCTCGCCGGCCACGCGTCCGCGCGGCAGGAGTGCGAGCCCGGCTGCGAAGAGGACGACGCCGATGGGGACGTTGACGAAGAAGATCCAGCGCCAGCCGTCCTCGACGCCGAGCGTCTCGATGAGGATGCCGCCGAGGAGGGGGCCGAGCGCGGTCGTCATGCCGATCACGGATCCCATCAGGCCGAAGGCGCGGCCGCGCGCGCGACCTGAGTACAGCACCTGGATGAACGACGTGACGGTCGGGTAGAAGATGCCGCCGCCGAGCCCCTGCACGATGCGCGCGACGACGAGCTCGTCGGCGCTCTGCGCGAGCCCGCACCACAGGCTCGCGAGGGTGAAGACGGCGAGGCCCGCGAGGAAGACCGGCTTGTGCCCGATGCGGTCGCCGAGCCGCCCCGCTGGAATGAGCGAGATGCCGCTCGCGAGCGTGTACCCGGTCACGATCCACGACAGCTGCGCGTCGTTCGCACCGAGCGACCATTCGAAGGCCGGGAGCGCGACGTTGACGACGGTCGTGTCGAGCATGACCATGCAGATCCCGATGATGACGATCGCGAGTGCGAGGCCGCGTCGCCCCGCATGCGCATTCGTCACGTCGGAAGCCTACCGACTCGCGTTCACTCCGACTTCACACGCCGGGCGACGGCGCTCAGCCGGCGCCGACGGCCTCCTCGCGACGCTCGGCGACCTGCTTCGGGAGCACCCAGACGAGGCAGAACGCGATGACGGCCCCGATCGCCGCGGCGAGCATCGCCCACTGTGCGCTCGTCGTGAACGCGACGGCGAGGGCGCTGCGGACCGCCGCCTCCCCCTGCGGCCCGGCGGCGGCGATCGAGGCGGTGTCGAGGGTGCCGAAGAGGACCGCGCCGACGATCGCGACGCCGGCCGCCGCGCCGACGCGCTGGATCGTGTTGATGACGCCCTGGGCGGCGCCCGCCTCCTCCCGCGTCACGGTCGCGACGATGAACTGGATGTTCGGCGCGATGAAGCAGCCGTTGCCGAACCCGGCGACGATGAGCGGCGCGAAGACGATCCACATGTTCATCGCGGCGGGCTCGACGACGAGCACGGTGAGCCAGAGCGCGATGAGGCCGATCGCGACGCTCGCGGTGCCGAGCACGAGCACGCCGCGGCCGAGTCGGCGCGACAGCCGCTCGCTGAGCGCCGCGCCGACGACGGATCCGATCGAGAACGGCAGGACGGCGAGCCCCGACTCGAGGGCGCTGAAGCCGAGCCCCGACTGCCAGTAGAGCGCGATGACGAAGAAGATGCTCGTGAAGGACGCGAAGTAGACGAAGCCGAGCAGCACGCCGCCGGTGAAGGCGGGGTGCGAGAAGAGCCTCGGCGGCACGAGCTGCGTGCGCTCGCGCCGAGCGCGCCCGACCTCCCACCAGGCGAAGGCGACGAGCAGCAGCGCTCCGACGACCATCGAGACCCACGTCCACCACGGCCAGCCCGCGTCCTCGCCCTCGATGAGCGGGACGAGGATCGCGATGAGGCCCGCGGCGACGAGCACGAGCCCGAAGCCGTCGAAGCCGCGCTCGCCGCGCCCCTCCGCGCCGCCGGGCAGGAGCACGAGCGCGCCGACGAGCGCGAGCACACCGATCGGGAGGTTGACGAAGAAGATCCAGCGCCAGCCGTCCTGCTCGCCGAAGGCCTCGATGATGAGGCCGCCGACGAGCGGGCCGATCGCGGTGAACACGCCGATCGCCGCGCCGAGCACGGCGAACGCCCGGCCCCGGGAGCGGCCCTCGAAGAGCAGCTGGATGAACGCGCCGATCGCGGGGAAGAAGAGGCCGCCGCCGAGTCCCTGGATGACGCGGGCGATGACGAGCTGCGTGCCGTCGGTCGCGAGGCCGCACCACAGGCTCGCGAGGGTGAACAGCACGATGCCGGTGACGAAGACCGCCTTGTGCCCGATGCGGTCGCCGAGGCGCCCCGCCGGGATGAGCGTGAGCCCGCCCGCGAGCGAGTAGCCGGAGACGATCCAGGCGAGCGTCGCCTCGTCCGCCCCGATCGAGTCGCGCAGCGTCGGGAGCGCGACGTTGACGATCGTGACGTCGAGCATCATCATCGCCGCGCCGAGGATGAGCGCGACGAGCGCGGATCGGCTGCGGATGGCTGAGGTCGCTCGGGTCACGGGGGTTCAGCGTAGACCCGCCTCGCCGCGAGCCGAGTGTTACCCCGGGTGTCGGGCCCGCTTGCCCCAGCCGGCGGGGCTTCGTAGCCTCGTCTTCGGACCGAAACGCGTCGGTCCATCCCGAGACGAATCCCGAGACGAATAGAGGAAGCCATGTCCGACTGGCGCTTCGAGACCAAGCAGGTTCACTCCGGCGCCGCGCCGGACCCGACGACCCACGCCCGGGCGACCCCGATCTACCGGACGACCTCGTACGTCTTCGACTCGACCGAGCACGCCGCGAAGCTGTTCGCGCTCGCCGAGTTCGGAAACATCTACACCCGCCTCATGAACCCGACGACCGACGTGCTCGAGCAGCGCATCGCGGCGCTCGAGGGCGGCACGGCGGCGCTCGCGGTCGCGTCCGGCTCGTCCGCGATCACCTACGCGGTGCTCAACATCGCCAGCAGCGGCGACCACATCGTCTCCTCGTCGAGCATCTACGGCGGCACCTACAACCTCTTCAAGTACACGCTCGAGAAGCTCGGCATCGAGGTCACCTTCGTCGAGGACCAGGACGACGCGGCCGAGTGGGAGGCCGCGATCCGGCCGAACACGAAGCTCCTCTTCGCCGAGACGATCGGCAACCCGCGGATCAACGTCCTCGACATCGCGAAGGTCGCGGACATCGCCCACGCGCACGACCTCCCGCTCATCGTCGACAACACGATCGCGACCCCGTACCTCATCCGTCCGTTCGAGCACGGCGCCGACATCGTCGTCCACTCGGCGACGAAGTTCCTCGGCGGCCACGGCACCGTCATGGCGGGCCTCATCGTCGACGGCGGCCGGTTCGCTTGGTCGCAGCACGTCGACAAGTTCCCGGGCCTGACCGAGCCGGACCCGTCGTACCACGGCGCCAGCTACACGGGCGTGCTCGGCGACGCGATCGCGTACGTCATCAAGATCCGTGTCCAGCTGCTGCGCGACACCGGCGCGGCGCTCGCGCCCGACTCGTCGTTCTCGGTCCTGCAGGGCATCGAGACGCTGAGCCTGCGGCTCGAGCGGCACACGAAGAACGCGCAGGAGATCGCCGAGTGGCTCGAGAACCACCCGGACGTCGCGAGCGTCAACTACTCGGGTCTGCCGTCCAGCCCCTGGTACGAGGCGGCGAACCGCTACGCCCCGAAGGGCGTCGGCGCGGTGCTGTCCTTCGAGCTCAAGGGCGGGGTCGAGGCGGGCAAGGCCCTCGTCGAGAACGTCGCGCTGTTCAGCCACCTGGCGAACATCGGCGACGTGCGCAGCCTCATCATCCACCCTGCCTCGACGACCCACTCGCAGCTGACGCCCGAACAGCAGCTCACGGCCGGCGTCACGCCGGGCCTCGTGCGCCTCTCGATCGGCATCGAGGCGGTCGAGGACCTCAAGGCGGATCTCGAGCTCGGCTTCGCGGCGGCGCGGGCGAAGTCCGCGGCCTCGGCGGCGTCGTAACCGTCCACCGCGGGTCGAGTAGCCTGCGAATGCGGGCGTGTCGGACACGGTCTCGACACGCGGGCATCGCGTACTCGACCCACGGTTAGGGCACATGGACTGGCAGACTCCCGAGGACTCCTTCCCCTCGGCGTTCATCACGGACGCGAACGTCCGCGAGCTCGTCGGCAAGCCGCCCGCGACCGGCGGGTGGCGGGAGGGCGATCATCCCGGCGACCGGCGCTTCGCGAGCCTCGGCGCGTTCGAGTTCGAGCGCGGCGGCCGGCTCGCGAGCCTCCGGGTCGCCTACGAGACCTTCGGCACCCTGGACGAATCGGGGACGAACGCGGTCCTCGTCTGCCACGCGCTGACCGGCGACTCCCACATCACGGGCGACGCGGGCCCCGGCCACCCGACGGCCGGCTGGTGGGCCGACGTCGTCGGACCCGGGCTCGCGCTCGACACGGATCGCTGGTTCGTCGTCGTGCCGAACATGCTCGGCGGCTGCCAGGGCACGACGGGACCCGTCAGCTTCGCGCCCGACGGCCGCGAGTGGGGCGCGCGCTTCCCGTTCACGACGATCCGCGACCAGGTCGCCGCGCAGGTCGCGCTCGCCGACGAGCTCGGGATCGCCCGCTGGGCGCTCGTCGTCGGCGGCTCGATGGGCGGCATGCAGGCGCTCGAGTGGGGCGTCGGCGAGCCCGAACGAGTCGAGCGCCTCGCGATCCTCGCCTCCCCCGCCATCACGACCGCCGACCAGATCGCGCACAACGCCCTGCAGATCGAGGCGATCCACACCGACCCCGCCTTCCGCGACGGCGACTACTACGAGGCGGCCGACGGGGACGGGCCGCACCGCGGGCTCGCGCTCGCGCGGCGCATCGCGCTGCTCGACTACCGCTCGCCGCACGAGCTCAACCAGCGCTTCGACCGCAGCTGGCAGTCGACCCGCTCGCCGCTCGGCGAGGGCGGCCGCTACGCGGTCGAGTCCTACCTGGACTTCCAGGGCAACAAGTTCCCCCGGCGCTTCGACGCGAACAGCTACATCACCGTCGCCACCGCGATGAGCTCGCACGACGTCGGGCGGGACCGCGGCGGCGTCGAGGCGGCGCTCTCGCGCGTGACGATGCCGACCCTCGTGCTCGCGATCGACTCCGACCGGCTCTTCCCCGTCGCCGACCAGGAGCGCATCGCGGCGGCGGCGCCCGGCAACATCGACGGGAACCGGCCGCACCTCATCGAGAGCGAGTTCGGGCACGACGCGTTCCTCATCGAGTCGGACGTCGTCGGCGCGCAGCTGCGCCGCCTGCTCGCCCACTGATGCGGATGCCGGGGGTCGCGATGCGACCCCCGGCCTTGTCCCCCTGGGTGCAATGCCCCTCCGGGTATGGAGATTAGTTGGGGTCCACTCGATTCGGACCGACCCCAGTTAGGGGGACAGCGGGCGTTCGGCCGCGTCTGTAGCAAGATGAGTGCGTCATGGACCAGATCCAGGTGAAGCGCGATCGCCTGCTCCGACAGGGTGCGCGAGTCTACGGGCTCGCGGGTCTCGTGGCGTCCTTCGCGATCCTCGCGACGCCCGGATCGTGGGGGCTGCTGGCGTTCTGGACCGCGATCCCCCTCTACGTCCTCGCGTTCGTCTGCGCCGCGATGCTGCAGAGCCGCCGCACGCTGCGCTGGGCGGGCGGCCTCCTCGCCTGCGCGATCGTGATCACGCTCGTCCTCGCCTTCGTCTCCCCCGAGCCGAACCGCACGACCGGCCAGGCGCTCGTGCCCCTGCTCGGCGCCGCGGTGCCGGGCGCCCTGATGGCGCTGCTCGCCTACCGGCTCGGCTGGTTCTGGTACTGGCTCGGCTGCCTCGCGGGCGTCGGCGCGGGCGCCATCGCGATCACGCCCGCGAACCGTCTCGTCGTCGTCGCCATCCTGCTGCTCGGCTGCGGCCTCGCCCACGCCGTCGGCTACCTGCTGTCGTCCTCGATCCCCCCGGCGCTGCGCCAGGTCGCCGAGGTCGGCCGCGCCCATCGCGCGGAGCGCCGGGCGAGCGAGCTCGAGGCGCATCGCAGGCAGAACGCGAGGCTGCTGCACGACACGGTCCTCGCGACCCTGACGCTGCTCGCCCACTCGGGGCGCGGCGTCTCGGAGGAGGCGCTGCGCGAGCAGGCCCGCAACGACGCGCACCTGCTGCGCCAGCTGCGGCTCGGCGAGCCGCTCTTCGCCCTGCCCGAAGCCGGATACCGCCCCGAGCTCGTCGAGGAGACGACGCTCGGCACGACGCTCGACTCCGTCAAGCAGCGCTTCGACCAGCTCGGCCTCGACGTCAGCTGGCACGGCTCGGCGCGGATCATGCTCCCGCCGGGCGTCCTGGACGCCTTCCTCTTCGCGATCAGCGAGTGCCTGGAGAACGTGCGACGCCACAGCGGCGTCGTCCTCGCGCACGTCACCATCACGGAGGACGAGCGCGTCGTGCGCGCGATGGTCACCGACGCCGGCCGCGGCTTCGAGGTCGACGCCGTCGGCAACGAGCGGCTCGGCATCAAGGAGTCCGTCGTCGCCCGGCTCGCCGAGCTCGGCGGCAGCGCCCGACTGTTCTCCTCCCCCGGCGCCGGCACCACCGTGCTGCTCGAGGTCCCCCGGTGACCGCCGCGGTGCTCGCGGAGCGCGCGAGCGGCCGGCGCCACGCCGCGATCGGGATGCGACGGCTGTGGGTCGGCACGACCGTCATCCTCGCCTTCCAGATCGTCTTCGACTTCGCGAACACGATCGAGCGCATCGACGCGTACCGCGACACCGTGCCCGTCTTCACCGCCTGGGCGGTCCTGCTCATCGCCGACGCCGCGATCGTCGTCGTCACCCGCGTCCTCGGCGAGCACCTGCCGAACTGGCTCTTCGCCCTCTGGTACGCCGCGCTCGTCCTCGTCATCGCGCTCGACCTCAGCGCCGCCTGGGGCATGCCCAACCCGGCCGACTCCTTCACGGTCGGCCTCTCGGCGGCGCTGTCGCTCGTCCTCGCGCTCGTCACCCGATCGACCGTCCAGGTCTTCAGCGCGGCGATCGGACTCGCCCTCGTGACGGCGGCCGCCTGGATCCTCATGGGCGGCTTCGCGGAGCCGAACCTCCCCGAGACCGTCTACACGCTGTGCCAGATGCTCTTCCCCGTCCTCGTCGCAGCCCTCATCACGGGCAGCTTCCGACGGCTCATGCGGCGCGAGACCGAGGAGATGCTCTCGCACTCCGCGATCGCCGCCCCGCGCCTCACCGTCGGCATCGAGGCCTCCGAGCAGCTCGCCCGGCTCGACCTCGCGGCCGAGAGCCTGCTCAGCGCGGTCGCCGACGGCCGGATGCGGCTGCCGCTGTCGGAGGAGGTCGCGCGGCGCGCCGGCGGCCTCGCGACCGAGCTGCGGCTGCACCTGCTCGAGAGCCGGAGCAAGACGTGGCTCGGGCTCGCGATCGAGGAGTCGACGCTGCTCAGCGAGAAGGTCCGCGTGGAGGACCCGAGCTCGTCGGCGGGACTGCTCGGCACCCGGCAGCGGGCGGCGCTGCTGTCCGCGCTCTGGCTCCTCCACGACGAGCGCAGCGTCTCGAGCCGGTCGCCGCAGCAGCAGATCGTGCTGTCCTTCGCCAGCCCCACGAGAGCGATCGAGACCGACCACTTCGAGGCGATCGCGATCCGCGTCGAGGTACCCGGATCGACGCGGATGATGATCGATCCGGGGGTCTGGGAGCACTTCGCACGGGTCGGCCGCTACCGCGAGGCGCTCGACGGACTCGGCATGCGAATCGACATCCACTGCCTCGTCCCCGCACCGCGCGGGCCGGCGCGTGGTAGAACGGACTCCTGAAGGGGACCCGATGACCATCAAGCTCGCGATCGTCGACGATCACCGCATGCTCCTCGGTGCGCTCACCGAGTGGCTCCGCAATGCCGCGAGCGACATCGAGCTGGTCGCGGCCGTGCCGACCTGGCCGGAGCTCGTGTCGCACCCGTCGTTCCCCATGGACATCGTCCTGCTCGACGTCGACCTCAAGGACAACATCCCTGTCAGCGTCAAGATCTCGCTGCTCAAGTCGGCCGGCGTGACCGCCGTGCTGATGAGCACCTACTCCGAGCCGTCGATCATCCGCGAGGCGCTCGCGGCCGGCGCGCTCGGCTACCTCGTCAAGACCGAGGACGCCGAGATGATCATCGAGGCGCTGCGCACGGCGGCCCAGGGCGACGTGTTCATCTCCGCCGAGCTCGACCTCGCCGTCAACGGCGGCCCCGACACGTCCTCGCCGCGCCTGTCCGCCCAGGAGCGCCGCGTCATGGCCCTGTACGCGACCGGCGAGCCCGTCAAGTCCGTCGCCTACCAGCTGCAGATCTCCGAGGAGACGGCCAAGAGCTACCTCAAGCGGATCCGCGAGAAGTACCGGGCGTACGGGATCGACGTCGGCACGAAGGTCGCGCTGCGGATGCAGGCGATCCAGGACGGCATCCTCATCGGCAACGACGCGACCGCGCCGACCGACCTGTAGTGGCGACCGGGACCCCCGCGACGGCCCTGCTCACTCGCGCGGGCATCGCGTTCGTCCCCCACGAGTACGCCCCTCGGTCCCTGAGCGAGCGCACCGGGCGCGGGTCGAGTGCGCCGCAGGCGCGCATCGAGACCTCGAAGGGCCGAGCCCAGGGCTACGGACTGGAAGCCGCCGAGGCGCTCGGCGTCGACCCCGACCGGGTGTTCAAGACGCTGCTCGCCGACGTCGAGGGCGTCGGACTCGTCGTCGGCGTCGTCCCCGTCTCGGGCTCCCTCGACCTCAAGGCGCTCGCGGCCGCCGCGGGCGGCAAGCGGTCCGTCATGGCGGCCCCGGAGCTCGCCGAGCGCAGGACGGGCTACGTCGTCGGCGGCATCTCGCCGGTCGGCCAGCGCACCGCGCTGACCACCCTCGTCGACGAGACCGCGCAGCTCTGGGACACCGTGTACGTCAGCGGCGGACGCCGCGGCTTCGACATCGAGCTCGCCCCCGCCGACCTCCTCGTCGCGACCTCCGGGCGCTACGCCGACATCGCGCGCGGCTGACGGCGTAACGCACCGTCGCAGTGCGACGCGCCCCGTCGCGTTCGGGGAGAATGGGACCATGCCCAAGAACTCCCTGCTCAAGCGCGCCGCGACGCTCCTCGCTGCCGCGACCGTCGCGGTCGGCCTCGCCGCCTGCTCCTCGAACCCGGCCCCCGACTCGAGCTCGGGCCTGCAGACCGTCACGCCCGGCAAGCTCACGATCGCGACCGGCGACATCGCCTACTTCCCGTACGTCATCGACGACGACCCTGCCTCCGGCGAGGGCTTCGAGGCGGCCGTCGCCTACGCCGTGGCCGGCGAGCTCGGCTATGCGCCCGAGGACGTCGAATGGGTGCGCACGAGCTTCGACGCGGCGATCGCGCCCGGCCCCAAGTCGTTCGACTTCAACATCCAGCAGTACACGATCACCGACGAGCGCAAGCAGGCCGTCGACTTCTCCTCGCCCTACTACCAGGCGAGCCAGGCCGTCGTCGCGATCGCGGGCAGCGCCGCCGAGGGCGTCGACTCCATCGCCGAGCTCAAGGACCTCCTGCTCGGCGCGATGGCGGGCTCGACGAGCGCGACCACGATCGAGCAGGCGATCGCGCCGAACGTCGCGCCGCAGCTCTACAACTCGAACGAGGACGCCGTCGCGGCCCTCCAGGCGGGCCAGATCGACGCGATCGTCCTCGACCTGCCGACCGCGTACTACGCGACCGGCGTCTACATCGAGGACTCGTTCATCGTCGGCGAGCTCCCCGCCGCCGGCGTGCCGGACGAGTGGGGCCTGCTGCTCGCGAAGAACTCGCCCCTGACCGCCGCCGTCACCGCCGCGGTCGACGCGATCCGGGCCAGCGGCCAGCTCCAGGCGATCACCGACGAGTGGCTCGGCTCCGGGCAGGGCGTGAAGCTGCTCAAGTGACGCTCCGCTAGCGTCGCTCCATGACCGTCCACCAGCCGAGCGAGCTCGAGCTCGATCGCCGCGGGTACCGTCGCAGCCGTCAGCGGCGCTCGGTGCTCGTGGCGATCGGCTCGACGCTCGCGTTCGCGGTGATCGTCTGGCTGACGATCATCAACACGCCGGGGTGGTCGGACGTGCAGCGCGCGTTCTTCAACCCGGAGATCGCCTGGGCCTCGCTGCCGAAGGTCTGGGACGGCTTCCTGCTCAACCTGCAGGTGATGGGGCTGTCCGTCATCACCGTCGGCGTCTGCGCGCTCGTCATCGCGGTGCTGCGCACCCTGCGCGGCCCCGTGTTCTTCCCCCTCAGAGTGCTCGCCGCCGCCTACACCGACCTGTTCCGCGGCATCCCGTTCATCATCGTGCTCTACATCGTCGGCTTCGGGATCCCGACCATCGCGGGCGTGCGCATCCCGCCGATCACGCTCGGCGTCATCGCCGTCACGCTCACCTACTCGGCGTACGTGTCCGAGGTGATCCGCGCGGGCATCGAGGCGGTGCACCCCTCGCAGCGCCTCGCCGCTCGCTCGCTCGGGCTCCGGCACGGGCAGACGATGCGACGCGTCGTCCTGCCGCAGGCGCTGCGCAAGATGACGCCGCCGCTCATGAACGACTTCATCTCGATGCAGAAGGACGTGGGCCTCATCTCCATCCTCGGCGCGGTCGACGCGGTGCGCGCGGCGCAGATCTTCCAGGGCCAGACCTACAACTTCACGCCCTACGTCGTCGCGGGCCTGCTCTTCGTGCTGCTCGCGATCCCGACCATCCGGGTGACGGACTGGTACACGGCGCGACTGCGCGCCCGCGAGCAGTCGGGATCGATCCTGTGAGCGCGCTGCTGCGGGCGACGGGCCTGCGGAAGGCCTTCGGAGAACGCGAGGTGCTCCGGGGCGTCGACGTCGAGGTCGCGAGACACGAGGTAGTCGCGCTCATCGGCGCGAGCGGCTCCGGGAAGTCGACGCTGCTGCGCTGCCTCGGCCTGCTCGAGACGATCGACGACGGGCAGATCCTCCTCGCCGACCAGGACATCTCCGACCCGCGCGTCGACGCGAACCGCATCCGGGCCCGCTTCGGCGCCGTCTTCCAGAGCTACAACCTGTTCCCCCACCTGTCGGTCCTCGACAACGTGACGCTCGCCTCGCGCATCGTGCACAAGGTGCCGCGGCGCGAGGCCGAGGAGCGCGGGCTCGCGCTCCTCGAGCGCATCGGACTCGCCGACCTCGCGCGCGAGCACCCCGACCGGCTCTCCGGCGGGCAGCAGCAGCGCGCCGCGATCGTCCGCGCGATCGCGACCGAACCAGAGGTGCTCCTCCTCGACGAGATCACCTCCGCCCTCGACCCGGAGCTCGTCGGCGAGGTGCTCGAGCTCGTCAGCCAGCTCGCCGCCGACGGCGCGACGATCCTCATGGCGACGCACGAGATGGCCTTCGCCCGGGAGGTCGCGCACCGCATCGTGTTCCTCGACGGCGGCGAGGTGCTCGAGCAGGGACCGCCCGAGCAGGTGCTCGCGGCGCCGCGCGAGGCGCGCACGCGGGAGTTCCTGTCGCGGTTCCTCGGCTGAGCCCTTCGACTCGGCCTCCGGCCTCGCTCAGGGACCCGCACCCGCCCCGCTCCGCTCCGCTCCGCTCCGGGGGTCGAGTAGCCGCGCAGCGGCGTATCGAGACCCGACCCGGCGCTAGGTTTGAGGACGTGATCGGCCGCATCCCCATCCGGTTCGTCGGACCGGTCGAGCCCGAGGGCCGCTGGCCCGCGAAGGCCTATGTCGGCGAGGTCGTGCCCTTCCAGGCGACGATCTTCCGCGAGGGTCACGATCGACTCGGCGCGGAGCTCGAGCTCACCGCGCCGGACGGTGCGCTCAGCAGGCATCGGATGCGTCTGGCCGGCGAGGGCACCGACCTGTGGCAGGCACCGGTCCTGCTCGATGCGGAGGGGACGTGGACGTTCCGGGTGCGCGCCTGGAGCGATCAATGGGCCTCCTGGCTGCACACGGCGGCCGTGAAGCTCGCCGCGGGGCAGGACGAGGAGCTCACGCTCGAGACGGGCGCCGTGCTGCTCGACCACGTCGCGCGCCTCAAGCTCTTCCGCGATGCCGCGGCCGCCCTCCGGGACGGGGGCCGGGATCCCGAGGAGCGCTTGGCCATCGCACGCGCGCCGCGTCTGACCGCCGCGATCGAGCGGGAGCCGATCCTGCGCGCCCTGCTGACGGAGTCGGAGGAGCACGTCATCGTCGTCGAACGCGCGCGGGCGGGCGTCGGCCAGTGGTACGAGCTCTTCCCCCGCTCCGAAGGGGCGAAGCGCGCGAAGGACGGGACGTGGACGAGCGGCACGTTCCGCACCGCCGCGCGCAGGCTCCCCGACGTCGCGGCGATGGGCTTCGACGTCGTCTACCTGCCGCCCATCCACCCGATCGGCGTGAGCCACCGCAAGGGCCGCAACAATTCTCCCGAGGCGCGCCCCGGCGACCCTGGCAGTCCCTGGGCCGTCGGCGGCTTCCTCGCGGACGGCTCCCGCGGCGGCCACGACGAGATCCACCCCGACCTCGGCACGCTTGCCGACTTCCGCGCCTTCGTCCGCAAGGCGGCCTCGCTCGGCATCGAGGTCGCCCTCGACTTCGCGCTCCAGGCCTCGCCCGACCACCCGTGGGTGGAGGAGCATCCCGAGTGGTTCCAGCACAGACCGGACGGCTCGATCGCCTACGCGGAGAACCCGCCGAAGAAGTACCAGGACATCTACCCGATCAACTTCGACCTCGACCCCGAGGGGCTGTACGCCGAGGTCGTGCGGATCCTCGAGCACTGGATGGCCCAGGGCGTGCGCATCTTCCGCGTCGACAACCCGCACACCAAGCCCCTCGCGTTCTGGGAGCGCCTCATGGCCGACTTCCGCGAGCGCCACCCGGAGGTCGTCTTCCTCGCCGAGGCGTTCACCCGGCCCGCGATGCTGCAGGCGCTCGCCGGCGCCGGATTCCAGCAGTCGTACACGTACTTCACGTGGCGCAACACGAAGGCCGAGCTCGAGGAGTTCCTCACCTCGATCTCGCACGAGACCTCGGCCTACCTGCGCCCCAACCTCTTCGTCAACACCCCCGACATCCTCAGCGAGTACCTCCAGCGCGGCGGCCGTGCCGGATACCGGGTGCGCGCCGCGATCGCCGCGACGGGCGCCCCGACCTGGGGCGTGTACGCCGGATACGAGCTCATCGAGGACACGGCGCGCCCGGGCGCCGAGGAGAACCTCGACAACGAGAAGTACGAGTACAAGCAGCGCGACTGGGCGGGCGCCGCGCGCTCGGGCGACACCCTCGCGCCCTTCATCGCGCGGCTCAACGAGATCCGCGCCGCGCATCCCGCGCTTCGCCAGCTGCGCAACCTCGACACGCACTGGAGCGACTCGGACGACGTGCTCGTCTACTCGAAGTTCCTCGACGGCCGGTTCGAGGCCGCTCCGACGCAGAACGCGAGCGGCCACGACGGCATCGTCGTCGTCGCCAACCTCGACCCCCACGACGTCCGGGAGGCGAACGTCTACCTCGATCTCGAGCGGCTCGGCCTGGACGCCGACGCGGACTTCGACGTCGTCGAGCTGCTGACCGGGGCGCGCTGGCGATGGGGCAGGCACAACTGGGTCCGGCTCGATCCGCGCGAGCAGCCCGTGCACATCCTCGCGATCGACTACGCGACGGTCGCCCCATGAGCGCGGCGCCACGCGAGCACGGGGTCGGCGAGCTCGACCTCCACCTCATCGCGGAGGGCCGCCACGAGCGGCTCGCCGACGTGCTCGGCGCGCATCTCGGGAGCCGGGACGGCGTGCCCGGCGCGTGGTTCGCCGTGTGGGCGCCGAACGCGACGCAGGTGCGGCTCGCCGCGGACCGCTGGAGCTGGGTCGCCGAGGACGGGCCCGCGCTCGCCCCCATCGGCAGCGGGATCTGGGAGGCGTTCGTGCCCGGCATCGCCGCCGGGGACGCCTACAAGTTCGCGATCCGCGGCGCGGACGGCCAGTGGCGGCTGCAGGCCGATCCGCTCGCCCGCTGGACCGAGGTGCCGCCGCGCACCGCGTCCCGCGTCGTCGAGACGACGTACGCCTGGGGCGACGCCGAGTGGCTCGCGCGCCGCGAGGCGAGCGACCCGCACGGGGGGCCGATGAGCGTCTACGAGGTCCACCTCGGCTCCTGGCGGCCAGGCCTCGACTATCTCGGGCTCGCCGACGAGCTCGTCGCCTACGCGCTCGGGCTCGGCGTCACACACGTCGAGTTCCTCCCCGTCATGGAGCATCCCTACGGGCCGTCCTGGGGCTACCAGGTGACCGGCTACTACGCGCCGACGTCGCGCTTCGGCACGCCCGACGAGTTCCGGCACCTCGTCGACGCGCTCCACCAGGCCGGGATCGGCGTCATCCTCGACTGGGTCCCCGCGCACTTCCCCCGCGACGAGTGGGCCCTCGCCCGCTTCGACGGCACCGCCCTCTACGAGCATCCCGACCCGATGCTCGGCGCCCACCCCGACTGGGGCACGCTCATCTTCGACTTCGGCCGACCAGAGGTGCGCAACTTCCTCGTCGCGAACGCGCTGTACTGGATCGAGGAGTTCCACGCCGACGGGCTGCGCGTCGATGCCGTCG